>WNGR01000811.1_pt1 | contig 58755 bp, 60 predicted proteins | sample 5407581 | NCBI WGS metagenome assembly WNGR01 (sample SAMN13153383, study PRJNA577476) | soil metagenome | isolation source: 80 cm soil or saprolite under Garry oak tree replicate 2 | place: USA:California | collected 2016-06-15 | reverse complement strand
GTGCTCCCGGTGCTCGGGCTTATCACGTGCCGCGACGCTCGTTGAATTCGTGCAACAGTGCGTCACGCGCGATCAATCGCTGTGCGTTGTTGCGCTCCGGATAGTCGATCCATGCCGTTCCGGCCGCAGCGGCGCCGGCCTGTTGCGCGTGATGCGCGTCGAGCAATACGCGCGCAGCCCGTACCGCGTCTTCATCCGGTGAGAACGCGCGATGAATCGCGGCGACGTGCTCCGGAAACACGGCGCTCTTCGATACGAATCCAAGTTGGGTCGAGACATCGAGTTCATGTGCCAGCACGTCGGCGGATCGATACGTGCAGGGCAGATCGATCGGTATGCAACCGGCGGCGATGCATTCGATCAGGAAGCGGCTTCGCGCGTACAGCAATTCGTTGCCGCCGGGCGTGCGTCGGGCGCCGAGATTCGCCGCAAGATCTTCCACCGCCAGCATGCAGCACCTGATCCGCACGCTCACCTGGAGCAGAGCGCCCAGATTGACCAGGCCCTTCGCGGATTCGATAGTTGGAACAATCTCCGTCGAGCCTGACGCAAGACCAAGTTCGAGTTCGATGGTCGACAGCGCGCTGTCGAGCGCGGCGAGTTGAGCAGGATGTTCAGCATGTGGCAGAAAAATTGCCTGCGGCATGCCGCGCATGACGCACTGGAGATCGGCATATCCGTCGTGCTCGAGCTTGTTGATCCGCACCGAGCCGAACTGGCCCGACGCGGCCGATTCGCGCAGCAGCATCACGATGCGTTCACGTGCGCTCGGACGCTCTTCTAGCGAAGTCATCTCCTCCAGATCGGCGACGATGGCATCCGCGCCGCTTTGCATGGCGATTTCATGAGCCCGCGTGTCATTGCCGGGAACGAAGAGCCAACTGCGCCGCAGGCTCGGCGGACGCGGGGATGGATAAGCGTTCATCGGCGTATCAACTCTGACCGGCACGCGCGAGCATCGCGTGAAGCAGTACGTTCGCACCGCGCGTCACATCTTCGGGCAGCGCATCCTCAGCTTCGTTGTGACTCAGGCCGTCGACGCAGGGGATGAAGATCATTGCGGTGGGGCAATGCTTCGCGAGATGGATTGCGTCGTGGCCCGCACCGCTGACGATGCGCTGGTGCGGATAGTCGAGCGCCTGCACCGCGTTGCTCACGGCGGCAATGCAGTCCGGATCGAACGGCGTGGCGGGGCTGACCCAGTGCTGTCCCACCTCCACCGCCAGGCCGCGCCGCTTTGCGACTGTTTCGAAACGCTCCCGCAGCGCGGTCTCCATCTTGCCGATCAGCGCGTCGTCGGGGTGACGCAGATCGACGGTGAACGTCAGGTCTGCCGCGATGGTATTGCGCGACGCGTTGCGTATCTGCAGTTCGCCCACCGTCGCGAGGCCTTGCGGGAAGAAATCCGCCGCGATGCTTTCCAGTTCCGCGGCCATTTCGGCGGCGCCGAACAGCGCATCGCGCCGGTACTGCATCGGCGTCGTGCCCGCATGCGCCGCCTGACCGCGCACGCGCACGTCGAGCCAGCGAATCGCCTGGCCGCCCGTGACGACGCCGATCGGCACACCGCTTTCCTCGAGCACCGGACCCTGCTCGATGTGCGCCTCGAAGTAGGCGTCGAAGACGATGCCGGGCACGGCGCGCGCGCCGGCGTTGCCGGTGTTTCGCAGAGCCTCCGCGATGGAAATGCCTGCGGCGTCGCGTGTCGCCAACGCCAGCACGAGCGGCATGACGCCCGTAAACGCGGCTGAGCCGAGCATGGCCGGCGTGAAGCGCGCCCCTTCCTCGTTGGTCCACACGACGATTTCGATCGGCCGGTCGGTTTGAATACCGGCGTCGTTCATCGTGCGCACGACTTCAAGCGCGGCGAGCACGCCGTAGACGCCGTCGAAGCGGCCGCCCTCCGGTTGCGTATCGAGATGGCTCCCGCTTGCCACGGGAGCGGCATCGTCGCGCTTGCCCGCGCGCCGCGCGAAGAGATTGCCCACCTGATCGACGGACAGCGTGAGACCGGCTTCGACGCACCATCGCGAAAAGAGCGCACGTCCGGCGGCGTCCTGTTCCGTCAGCGCGAGGCGTCGTACGCCGCCGCCTGCGGTGGCGCCGACTTTCGCCATCTCCATCAGGCTCGTCCAGAGCCGTTCACCATTGATTTTCAGCATCATCACACTCCTGAAGCCGCGGCCGCGTTGGCCGCGTCGGGTTCGTCGTGATGCCTTTATCGGAAATCAAAAAAGATAAGTCTAATTTCTAATTCTTATCCTAAGTATAATTTTCACGGATGATGAAACCAGTGAGGCTCATCGTGAGCAAAGACCGCCCGGATACCTACCTGAACGATCGTCTCGACTGGAACCTGCTGCGCACGTTTCTCGCGATTGCGAAGGAAGGCAGTGTGAGTCGCGCGGCCACCAGGCTGCATCTGACGCAGCCCGCCGTGAGCCAGGCGTTACGCCGGTTGGAAGAGCAGCTTGGGCTGCGGCTCGTGGATCGTCACGGTCCGCGTATCGAGGTGACGCAAGCCGGCATTGAAGTGAAGCAGATCGCCGAAGACGTGTACGGCACGATCTCGCGTCTGTCGCTCGCCGAGGTGGATCGCGATCACGACATCTCCGGCATGGTGCGCGTGAGCACCGTCAGCGGCATCGATTTTCCGGCCTACGACACCTTTCTCGCGGACTTCCATCGCACGTATCCGCGCATCGAACTGGAGAGCCAGGAAATGCGCAGCGCCGATGTCGTGAACAGTCTTCAACAGAAGTCCGCCACGCTTGGATTGACGCCGCGGCGCGCGTTGCCGAAAAGCGTCGGTAGCCGCGTGTTTCTGCATCAACGCTATGCGCTGTTCTGCGGACGCCATCATCCGCTCTTTGGACGCGGCGATCTTCAGGTCGCGGACCTGGCCGGCGAGAAATTCGTCTCCTTCACCGGCGACAAGGTAGGCGATCACCTGTCGCCGCTCACGTTCTTTCGCGACGAAATGGGTTTTACGGGGCGCGTGGTCGGCTCTTCATCGAGCATGACCGAGGTCAGGCGTTTCATTTTCGCGGGCTTCGGCATCGGCTGCCTGCCGGAGCACATCGTGCGCGACGACGTCGCGCAGGGCCGCCTTCAGCGGCTGCCGCCCGACGAAGGCGTGGCCGATCTCGACATCTATATGCTGTGGTCGCTGGACCGCAAGCTAAGCGCGGCCGAAGCCGCGTTTCTCGATTCGCTGAATGCGTTCATCGACGGACAGAGGCAGGGCGCGGCCCATGCACCCAATGCTCAATAACCGCGCGCTACGTTGACCACATTGCACAGCGGCTCGCCGCGTATCAGCCTTCTTGCGTTGTGCGCCACCTGCGTGCCGATGGTGTCCGAACTCGCGACCGACGCCATGTGCGGCGTGACGATCAGATTGGGCGCCCGCCATAAGCCGTCCTCGATGGGTAACGGCTCGGCCGGAAACACATCGACAATCGCACCGCCGAGATGACCGCTCGCGAGCGCCGCGACCAGGTCCGCGGGCACGAGATGCTCGCCGCGTCCGACGTGTATAAGCTTCGAGCCCGGGCGCAAATGCTCGAAGGTGTCGGCATTCAGGATCCAGCGCGTTGCTTCCGTGAGCGGCAGCAGACAGACGAGGATGTCCGTTCCTTTCAGGAAAGGCTTGAAGCCCTGTGAGCCGGCAAAGGTTGCGACGCCCGGCAGGTCGCGCGCGTTGCGGGCCCAGCCACGCACCGCGAAGCCGAAACGCTGCAAATCCAGCGCGACGCGGCTGCCGATCTCACCGAGCCCCATGATGCCTACCGCGCATTCGGACGTATCACGCTGGTCGTGGCGCAACCAGCGTTGGACGCGCTGATTGACGAGCACGCGGTCGAGCTGACGGTGATAGTGCAACACGCCCCACGTAACGAATTCGCTCATGCCGCGCGCGTGTTGCGGATCGACGACCCGGCACAGCGGCACGGAAGGGAGGGCGGGGTCCGACAGGATGTTGTCGACGCCTGCCGCAATGCTGTGCACGAGCCGCAGATTCGGCAGCGACGCCAATGCGCCTTCAGGCGGGTTCCAGCACACTGCGATTTCCGCATCGTCGGCTGAAGGGGCGCCGTGCATCACGACGTCGAGTTCGGGGGCCGCGCGAAGAATCGGCGGCACGAGGTGTGACATATCGTAGTCACGGCTGATGAGAACGAGTTTGGTCATTGCATGGTCGGCGATACGTGCCCGGCACAGGTACGTATCTACGGTATCTACGGTATCTACGGTATCTACGGTATCTGCGGTATCTACGGTATCTGCGGTATCGACGTATCGCGAAGTGTGAAGAGAGCCTAGCTGCGGTAATCGGATTGCGGGTCTTCGATGAGCCTGAGTGCGGCGCGCCACGCGATCCCGGCGATTTCGGCCGAGTCCTCGCGATTGAACTGACTTGCCGTCAGTTCACACACTTCGCGCGGCGGAATGCGCAACGCGGTGCCGCCCGCCAGCGCCTGGATCTGCGCCTGGCAGGCCCGTTCCAGAAAATAGATTTCGTGGAATGCTTCGGCTGCCGTGGCGCCGGCGGCAAGCAGTCCGTGATTGCGCAGGATCATCGCCTTGCAGGAACCGAGGTCACGAACCAGACGTTCGCGCTCGCCGAGTTCGAGGGCGATGCCTTCATAGTCGTGATAGGCGAGCTTGCCGTAGAACTTCAGCGCATGCTGACTGATCGGCAACAGCCCATGCTCCTGCGCCGACACGGCGGTTCCGGCGGCCGTATGCGTGTGGATCACGAAATGCAGATCGTCGCGTGCGGCGTGGATGGCCGAATGGATCGTGAAGCCCGCGGCGTTCACGCGAAACAGTTCGGGCTCGCTGTGCGCGCGCTCGTCGACGACGTTGCCGTGATGATCGATCTTCACCAGGTCCGACGCGCGCATCTCGTGAAATAGCACGCCGTAACGGTTGATCAGAAAGGTCGGCGTTTCGCCCGGCAGGCGCGCCGTGATGTGCGTGTCGATCATGTCCGTCATGCGGAAGTGAGCGGCCAGCCGGTAGAGCGCTGCCAGCTCCTGGCGGACATGCTGTTCGTCGTTAAACCGGGCGCCGAATTGGCCTTCGGGCGGTGCGGTTTTTTCGCCCACGGGATCGGACGTTTGCATCGTTTGCATTTCAATGACTCCAGGTTCGCACGTGCTGTCGTGTGCATAGTGTTCGCTGGCGTGGAAGGCTCGTCAACTTGATTGTTCTAATGCTGATCATTAGCCGCGGGAATACTCGGCGGCATGAAGCACTGCAGGACGTCGCGTACCGGTTCTCCCGCTTCGAGACGCGCAAGTGTGGCGGGTTCCGCCTGGTCGGACGCGAGCGCCATATCGAGCACGGCTGCGAGCGTCGGCGCGTCGGTGAACAGCACGCCGTTATCGTCGGCCAGCACGATGTCGCCAGGCCGGACCACGACGCCTGCGCAAACAACGGGCCCGTTGAATACGCTCGAGCCGGCGTCGCGTTTTTTTGTCGTCAGCAAGGAGGTTCCGCGCGCGAAGACGGGGAGGCCCGTGCGCCGTAGTTCGAGGAGGTCGGTCACCACGCCGTCGACGATGATTCCGCTCGCGCCGGCGCTGCGCGCGGCGCATGCGGTGACCGCGCCGACCGGCGCGTGCGCATGGTCGCCGCTCATGTCGATCACCAGCACGTCGCCGGATTTCAGTTGCGAGAGCGCGCGGTTGACCGGAATGGCGTCGGGCGACATCAGCTTCAGGGTGACCGCGCGCCCGATCACCTTCACGTTGGGCACCAGCGCGCGAACGCCATGGTCCGCGAAGCCGTTTTCCAGAAAATGGCCGAGTGTCGGAAAGCTGACGGCCTCGAGACTGCGCAGTAAGGATGTGTCGAGCGTGGTTTGCATGCGAGGTGTCACGAAAGGCTTGCCGTGGCGGCATTGGCTCGCGCGGTCGAGGAGATATCGCGGCGGAGCGTTTCGGCGAGCAGCACGAGAGCAAGCGCGGACACCGCCGCCGAGCCGATCATGTACCACGCGACCGACGACCCGCGGCCCGTGGCCGACAGCAGCGCGGTGGTCACGATCGGCGTCGCGGCGCTGCCGAGCAACCCGGACAACATATAGCTGACGGACAGGCCGGAATATCGGACCTCGGTGCCGAACAACTCGGCGAGGAAGGTCGCGATGGGGCCGTAGTTCGCCGCGAAGGCCGTCATCATCAGCAGATAGCCGAGCAGTGCGAACGGAAACTCGCGCATATCGAGCAGCCAGAAGAGCGGGAAAGCGAACAGCGCTTCGGCGACAATGCCGCCGATGATCACCGGCTTGCGCCCCACGCTATCGGACAGCTTGCCGAAGACCGGCAGCAGCACGATGCACAGCGCACAGGCGATCAGCGCGATGGACAGTATCGCGTTGCGCGAGAAGCCCAGTGTCTGCGTGCCGTATGTGAGGCCGAAGGCGACGATCAGATTGAAGGAGGTGCCGGTCGACATCGTGGCGATACCGCCGAGCAGAACCTGTTTCCAGTATTTGGTCAGTACGTCGGCGATCGGCAGCTTGACCTGCGCGGCGGCTTCCTTGACCTTGCGAAACGACGGTGTTTCGGATGTGTTGAGACGGATGTACAGGCCGACACCGACGAGCAACGCGCTCGCGAGGAAGGGAATGCGCCAGCCCCACGAAAGCAGTGCCTCGTTCGAAAGCACCGCGTTGCTGATCAGAAAGGCCAGATTGGCGATCAGCGTGCCGGCCGGAACGCCGATCTGCACCCACGAACCATACAGCCCGCGTTTGTTAGCCGGTGCGTGCTCGACGGCCATCAGCACGGCGCCGCCCCATTCACCGCCCAGCGCGAGGCCCTGCACGATGCGCAGCGTGAGCAGCAGAATGGGCGCCCAGATGCCGATCGACACATAGTTCGGCAGCAGCCCGATCGCAAACGTCGCGACGCCCATGATGATGAGTGAAACGAGCAGCATGGCCTTGCGCCCGAGGCGGTCGCCGAAGTGGCCGAACAATGCGGCGCCGGCAATACGCGCGAGATAGGCGGACGCAAATGTCCCGAACGCCAGCAGCGTGCCGATCAACGGGACGAAACCCGGAAAGAACACCTTGTTGAAGACGAGCGCGGAGGCGGTCGCGAAGACGAACAGGTCATACCATTCGACCGTCGTTCCGATCACGCTCGCGACGGCGATTCTCTTCATGTTGCTTTGCGTGCTGTCCGGTGAGGATGACGCATCGGTGGGGCGTAACGAAGTCACGGGCTTCTCCTTGAGGCATGACGGGTTTCAGGTGATGAACGCAGCCATTGCGCACATGGCCTCGCGCCTTTATCGGAAGCCAAAAACAATAAGTAAAAGTCTGTTTTTTAATCCTTTGTATTAATGGCGCGAATGGTGGACTCCGGGTCAACCCGAATTGCCACACTATGTCCAGGCGTCTATCTTCTACATCATACGTATGATCTAGAGAGTAAATCGTGGCAACACTGCACCGGCAGGTTCTGAATCAGATGGGCGAGCAGATCTGCTCAGGCAAATTCATGCCCGGCGATATTCTGCCGGCCGAGCCCGTTCTCGCCGAGCAGATGCAGGTGAGCCGCATCACCATCCGCGAGACGATGAAATCGCTCTCCGCCAAAGGCATGCTCGAGGTGCGCCGCCGTTACGGCACGGTCGTGCTGCCGCGCTCGCAATGGCAACTGTTCGATCCGGATGTGATCACCTGGCGTGCGCGGGCGGGCGCTGTCGACCCGGGCCTCATCGAAGACCTGATGGAACTGCGTTTGATCATCGAGCCGAACGCGGCGAAACTCGCCGCGAAGCGTGCGACGGCGGAAGATCGTGTCGCGGTGCGGCGCGCGTTCAAAAAGATGGAGCGGGCGGTCGCCGGCCACGGCGAGTACGTTCCCGCCGATCTGGCGTTTCACGGCGCCGTCCTTACCGCCTGCCACAACCAGTTCATCCAGCAGATGCAGAACGCGTTGTCGGCGATCCTGCGCACGAGCTTCGAACTCAGTTCCGAGATCGCCGGTGGCCCGGCCCGTTCGCTGCCGATGCACGAAGCGCTGTGCGTCGCGATCGAGAAGGGCGATCCGGCCGCGGCTGAACAGGCTGTGCTGACGCTCATCGCGCGTGCCGAGCAGGACTTCGAGGACCGCGCCGCGTTGAATCGCACCGCTAACGATAAGCCCGTATAGCTGGCTGTTTTTCGGCGAGTCCATCGGCTCGCCCGACGGATACGCCAGCGGACCCCATATCAACTTGATCGCGATTGGTCGTGACGATCGCGAGGGGCGCACTCGCGCCTCGTGACTGAACATTGAGAGGACACGCGCATGACACAGTTATTCGATCTGAGCGGCCGTACAGCGCTCGTCACCGGCTCCGCGCGAGGCATCGGCTTCGCACTCGCGGAAGGGCTCGCCGCCGCGGGAGCCAGCGTCGTCCTGAACGGCACGCGCGCGGATACGGTTGCCGAAGCCGCCGATCGGCTCAAAGCAAAGGGATTCGATGCGCAAGGCCGCGCGTTCGACGTCACCGACGAACAGGCGGTTTCTGAAGCGTTCGCACAATGGGACAAGGACGGCGTGCAGATCGATATCGTGATCAACAACGCCGGTATCCAGTTTCGCAAGCCGCTCGTCGAACTCGAACTGAGTGACTGGCAGCGTGTGATCGATACGAACCTGACGAGTGCATTCATTGTCGCGAAGCAGGCTGCACGACGGATGATCGCGCGCGGCACCGGCGGCAAGATCATCAACATCGGCTCGCTCACGAGCGAAGCCGGGCGCGCGACCGTCGGCGCCTACACGGCGGCGAAGGGCGGCGTCAAGATGCTGACCCGGGCGATGAGCGCCGAGTGGGCGGTGTCGAACATCCAGGCGAACGCGATCGGTCCGGGCTACATCCTGACCGATATGAACAGGCCGCTGATCGAAAACGCGGCCTTCGACGCTTGGGTCAAGAGCAGCAATCCTTCGCAACGCTGGGGCAAACCCGAGGAGCTCGTCGGCACGGCCGTGTATCTCGCGTCGCCGGCGTCGAGCTATGTGAACGGCCAGATCATCTACGTCGATGGAGGCTGGTTGGCAGTACTTTGAAGCAGGTCCGCGCGCGAGGACATCAAAACAGGAAACAACTCGCGCGCGGTCAATCGCGCAGTCAATCGTTGTGTGCGCCGTACCGATCCGGAGACATCATGGAAAGCGTCAAACCCGTGGCAACTCAAAGATGGTGGTATCTGATGCCCATCATCTTCATCACCTACAGCCTCGCTTATCTCGACCGCGCGAACTACGGCTTCGCCGCCGCAGCCGGGATCGACAGGGATCTCGGCATCACCCACGGCACGTCGTCGTTGATCGGCTCGCTGTTCTTTCTCGGTTACTGCCTGTTCCAGGTGCCCGGTGCGATCTACGCGCAACGCAACAGCGTGAAGAAGCTGATCTTCTTCAGCCTGATCCTGTGGGGGCTGTGTGCCGCGGCAACCGGCATGGTCAGCAACATTCCGATGCTGATGGCGCTGCGCTTCACCCTTGGCGTGGTGGAGGCGGCCGTGATGCCGTCGATGCTGATGTACATCAGCCGCTGGTTCACGCGCAGCGAACGTTCGCGCGCCAACACGTTTCTGATTCTCGGCAATCCGGTCACGGTGCTGTGGATGTCGGTTGTGTCGGGCTATCTGGTGCGCAGTTTCGGCTGGCGCGAGATGTTCATCCTCGAAGGCCTGCCGGCGCTCGCGTGGGCAGTGGTCTGGTGGTTTACGGTGAAGGATCGCCCCGCCGACGCGCCCTGGATGACCGACGCCGAAAAGACCGAACTCGACGCGCGTCTGACGGCCGAGCAGGCGCACATCGCGCCGGTGCGCGACTACAAGGCGGCGTTCCGTTCGTCGATCGTGCTGAAGTGCTGCGCGATTCACGCGCTGTGGAGCATCGGCGTGTACGGCTTCATCATGTGGCTGCCGTCGATTCTGAAGGCCGCCTCGACGATCGACATCGTGTCGGTCGGCTGGCTTGCCGCCGTTCCCTATCTTGCCGCGATCATCCTGATGCTGCTCGCGTCCTGGCTCTCGGACAAGACGCGCAATCGCAAGCTGTTCGTCTGGCCGCTGCTGCTGATCGGGACCATTGCGTTCGTGGCTTCGTACCTGATCGGCGGATCGCATTTCTGGATTTCCTTCGCGCTGCTGGTGGTGGCGGGCGCGACGATGTACGCGCCGTACGGCCCGTTCTTCGCGCTCGTGCCGGAGCTGATTCCGAGCAACGTGCTCGGCGGCGCGATCGGCCTCATCAATGCATGCGGCGCCCTCGGCGCGTTCTGCGGTTCGTGGGTGGTCGGCTATCTGAACGGCGCGACCGGCAGCCCCGCGGTCTCGTACATCTTCATGGCGGGCGCTCTGCTGCTCTCGGTCATCCTGATGATCACCGTGCCCGCGTATTCGGACGAGCGGGCGAAGCGTGAAGGACCGCTCTCGCTGCGCCGCACGTAAGGCGCAACGCATTATCCGCCCATGAAGGACTACGCAATCCGCACTCGTGTCACTGATTCGTTATTGGCAGACAGAAAATGGCAACCCTGATTACCGATGTAAAAGTCATCCTGACCGCGCCTGAAGGCATCAACCTGATTGTCGTCAAGGTGGAAACCAACCAGGGCGGTTTGTACGGCCTCGGATGCGCAACGTTTGCCTACCGGCATGTCGCGGTCAAGTGTCTGATCGAGGAATATCTGCGGCCGCTGCTGATCGGCCGGGACGCCGAGGCGATCGAGGAACTCTGGCAACTGATGCATCAGAATGCTTACTGGCGCAACGGTCCGATCGAGAACAACGCGATCTCCGGGGTCGATATGGCGTTGTGGGACATCAAGGGCAAGATGGCGAATATGCCGCTGTATCAGCTGTTCGGCGGAAAGTGTCGCGAGGGCGTGCCCATCTATCGTCACGCGGATGGACGTGACCTCAGCGAGCTCTGCGAGAACATCCAGAAGTATCGCGAGCAGGGCATCACCCACATCCGCTGCCAGAGCGGCGGTTATGGCGGCGGCGGTTATGGCAAGGCGCCGTCGAGCGCGCCCGAGGGCGCCCCGGACGGCGTCTATCTCGACAGCAGGAAATACATGCGGGAGACGCTCAAGCTGTTTGACGGCATTCGCAGCAAGGTCGGTTTCGACGTCGCCTTGTGTCACGACGTGCATGAACGTCTGAAGCCGGTTGAAGCGATCCGCTTCGCGTGCGAGCTGGAACAGTACGATCTGTTCTTTCTCGAAGATGCGATCGCGCTCGAGGAAGGCGAGTGGATGCGTCAGTTGCGCGCGAAAACAACCACGCCTTTGGCGCAAGGCGAGCTCTTCAACAATCCGTCCGAATGGCGATTTCTGATCACCGAGCGATTGATCGACTATATCCGCGTTCACCTCAGCCAGATCGGCGGTATCACGGCAGGGCGCAAGCTGCAGATCTTCGCCGAGCAATTCGGCGTGAGGACGGCATGGCATGGACCGGGCGACATGTCGCCGCTGGCGCATGCGGCGAACATCCATATCGATCTGGCTTCACGCAATTTCGGTGTGCAGGAATGGTCTGGAACCGAGCCGCCCAACTTCGTGATCCAGGAACTCAAAGGGCCGCGGGCGGCTTTGCTGGATGTCTTTCCCGGCCTGCCCGAGTTCAGGAGCGGACATGTTTACGCCAACGACAAACCGGGGTTGGGCGTGGACATCGACGAAGCCGAAGCCGCGAAATATCCGTGTGAAAACACCGTGACCACCTGGACGCAGACCCGGCTCAAGGATGGAACGCTGCAGACTCCTTGAGAGTCGAGGTAGTTCGGGTTCGTCACTTACAAAGCGGCGAACCATCAGCTGGAGCGCGAGGATCTCGCGAGTGACCGATAAATTGTCGTCGGATGCTGGCCGCTTTGGGCCTGGCGATACCGGGTTTGCCCCCGAATCTGGCGAATCCGGTATACGCAAGCGTATACGTAAAAATTGTCGACGTCAGTGGAACGCAAGGGAACTGCAGGAAACAAAAAAACCCGTAAGTCTTTGATATTACGGGGTTTATCGGACTTCTTCGGCTTATGCAGGAACAACTGTTGGTGCCCCAGGAGAGGACTCGTATTTGTCTTATAGTGTATTGATTTTTAATGACATGTTTGTGGAATTGTCTCGATTATGTACTCGTTGATGTACTCATTTGTAGTTGGCTCTAAAGAACTGCCACCAGTTGAACTGCCACCAGTTGCGCAAGTGCAACGATGGATCCACTTTATGTAGGGCCGTACTGCCTGCGGATTGCCGTTTGCGGTGCATTGATGCGCGCTTCGTCGAGGCGCCGATCGAAACGGAAGCCTGAGACAGTGATGGTTGTTTTACGACACATCCCCGGCACCCGGGAGGTGGCGTGGGATTCGTTCAGATTGAACCGGCATTCGTACGATATGAGCAAGTAAAATAACTGAACGGGCTGTCTGCTGACTAACGAGGCGCCTTGCTCAACGCTTTCCACACCACTTTGGTGGCGGCGCGGAACGCAGTCGGCTCAGGCGCGTTTTCTTTTGCCCGGCGCAGGAACACGATCAGCCCTTGCCAGTGCGAATAGATCAGCGAACCGCGTAGACGGCATTCCTCCTGAGGCAACTCGGTGTTGATCTGTGCAATGAGTCCGCTGAATATGCCCTGAAACTCGCCGCTGACGTGCACCATCAACTCGCTGACCGACTCCATGTGTTCCGCAAGACACCAGCATTCAAGTGCGAAAGAGCTGACCACATTCTCCGGGTCGGTGAGCGCGGCGAAGGTCTCGTCCAGAATCGCCTCGAGCCGCGCCTCGGGCGCCATGCTCTTATCCGTGGCGAGCGAGCGGTAGCGTTGCAGATAGCGCTTGGCCAGTTCCTCGATCGTCGAGTGCAATAGCAACTCGCGGCTGCCGAAGTAATGCTGCAGCGTGGCGAGCCGGATGCCGGCATCCGCCGCCACGCGCCGCTGCGTGAAACCGGCATTGCCTTCCGCGGCAAATACCTTGATGGCAGTTTCGAGGATCTCGGGGACGCGTGTGGTCCGATTGCCGCGCCGCTTCGGCGTGGCGTCTGTTTCCCTCGCACCAAGGTCCTCCGAGCTGATCTTCAAGTCTTTCATCCGACAAATCCCCTTCAATGACCGGTTGGCCACGCACGCCGGTCGCGAGCGCTTTCGCATCGCCTTGGTGGGTGTTGTTTTATTGGTCTTAAAACCAATTATAGGTGCTGCCGGTAGACCCGGTACCGCTTGCTGATGCTGCCAGCCTTGCCGCTTTGATGCAATGCAGGATGGCGTTGTGAGGCGGTGATCTTATCGTTTACCCCTTCGCCGTGAATCTTGTTAATTGGTCCGTTGACAATTATTATTGGTCTAAAGACCAAATAAACACACAACGGCGAGCATGGCAGTGTGCCCGTGCCGCACCGGAGAGTCGAGTCCCCGGCATGTGAGGAGCGTTCAGATGGACAACGGTGAAAGAAGTTTGCGCGGCCTGGTCGATAAATGGATCGGACTGTCGGCTTTGGCGCGTGGCCGGGTCTTCCGCGTGAGCCGCAAGGATGCGCTCGAGGCACGTTGCGTGTGTGTGGAAGTACGGCGCGCATCGGGGCCACTCTCACTCATGTTCTTTCAGCATGGCGACGGATCGTGGTGTGTCTTTCCTCCCGCCGTCAACCGGCCAACCCTGCATTCCGGATAACGCCCGCTCTACCATTCGGCGAGCGCGCGGCGCGCGTTCGCTCCCGGCCGCATCACAGCGTATCCATTGTTTCGTGATGACGATGGATACGCTTCGGCATCCTATGTTTTTAGCGCGAACCATTGGTGCGTTGCAAACATGCATTTAGCTTGCCTCATCCCGGCCATTGTTCTGAGCGGTTCGGGATAGAGGCTGTTCGTCGTTCCAACCCGGTACTGCCAGATAGCGCTCTACGAGCTCTTCGTCGGCGGCGAATCCCATGGAGTTCGCCAGATGGCAGGCCGCTGAAGTCCAGGCCAGTCCGTCGAAAAGCCAATCGCCGAATGCTTGGACCGTGTGTGCGAGTGCAAACCGGGTCCTGGGATGCAGCAGGTGGCGTCGATTGTCGGTGCTCATGTCTCCTCCATCGATTAACGGGCTGGTTTTGACGAACTGTGCCTCGAAGCGAGGCACTCTGCAGCAGGGATTTACCCATCCTTGACAGGCAAAATCAAAGCGGGCAATATTGGTCAAAGGTTCATCCAATGATAAATTGTGATGGGCGAATGTCGGAGCGATCGCAATTGATCGAGATGACATCCGGAACCGCGCGGAAAACCAGGAGGGGAAGATGAGCAGTGCACTTGAGGGCATGAAGGTCCTCGACTTTACGCAGATGATGAACGGTCCTTTCGGGACGATGCTGCTAGCGGACTTTGGGGCTGACGTGATCAAGGTCGAGCCTCCTGTGGGCGACACAATGCGCCTGACAGGCGAAACATTTCTCGGCGACGATGCGGTGTATTTCCTGACGCTGAACCGTAACAAGCGCAGCGTGATCGTCGATCTGGCGACGCCGGAAGGCCAGCGCGTGGCGCAGGAAATGGCGAAGCAGGTGGACATCGTCGTGGAAAACTTCCGGCCCGGCGTGGCCGAGAAACTCGGCATCAGCTACGAAACGCTGTCGGCGCTCAATCCACGTCTCATCTACTGCTCGACCTCGGCATTCGGCCGTACGGGCGAGGACAGCTACCGTCCGGGCATGGACCCGGTCGTGCAGGCCATGTCCGGCATCATGCAACTCACGGGCGATGAGAACACGGGCCCGCTGAAAACCGGCATGCCGTATGCCGATCTGATCACGCCGTTGCTGTCGACCATTGGTGTGCTCGCCGCCGTGCAGTCGCGCAACAAGACCGGGCGCGGCCAGCGTGTGGATCTGTCGATGATCGATGCGACCATCTTCAGCATGATCCCGCGCGATGCGTATTACTTCGCGACCGGCGAAACGCCGGGACGCATCGGCAATGCACACTGGCAGATCGTGCCGTACAACACCTACCGCACGTCTGACGATCGCCACATCATGGTGATCGCGCATACCGACAAGTTCTGGCGCGTGCTCGCTTCGGCGGTCGGCGCAACGGAACTGATCGATGACGAGCGGCTGAAAACCAAGGACGGGCGTCTTGCGCACCGCGATATCGTCGACGCAGGTTTGGCGAAAGCGTTCGCCAGACAATCGCTCGCCCACTGGAACGAGAAGCTGCGGGAGGCGCACGCCATGTTCTCGCCGGTGCTCAATTTCCAGGAGGTCTTTGAAGACCCGCGTGTTCAGGAAGATCTGGTCGTTGAACTCGATCATCCGAAAGCGGGAAAGTTCAAGGTCGTGACGAATCCGATCCGCCTGTCGGAAACGCCGCCCTCGATTCGGCGTCCGCCGCCGACGCTGGGTCAGCACACCGAAGAAATCCTGCGCGAATTCGGCATCACGCCAGCAGATGCGCAACCGGCCGCCGCTTCGGCAGCGCTCGGAAGCGAGTGAGCGTGCTCATGACGGACACAATCAACGCAGCCACGGCCGCGGAACTGCCGCCGCTCGGCCAGCATGAACCGCCATTGAAAGGCGTGCGTGTGCTCGATCTGTCGCGCGTCCTCGCCGCTCCGTTCTGCGCGATGATGCTAGCCGATCTGGGCGCAGAGGTGATCAAGGTCGAGCATCCCAAGGGTGGCGACCAGACGCGCCACTGGGGCACGGCCATTCAGGGCGGAGAGCGCACGTACTACCTGGCGATCAATCGCACCAAGCAATCGATCGCGATCGACTTCTCGAAGCCGGAAGGCGCCGAGCTCGTCAAAGCGCTGGCGCGCGAAAGCGATGTGCTGATCGAAAACTACATGCTGGGTGTGCTCGATCGCTACGGCTTGGGCTACGAAGCCTTGCGCGCGGAAAACCCCAAGCTGATCTATTGCTCGGTTAGCGGCTATGGCCGCACGGGCCCGAGCGCGCGCCGGCCGGGCTACGACTCGGTGATTCAGGCCGAAAGCGGCATCATGTCGATCACCGGCGAACCGGACGGCGAACCTTCGAAAGCAGGCGTGCCGATCTGCGATATCACGGCCGGCATGTACGCGACCCAGGCGATCCTGGCGGCCATCGTGCGCCGCTTGCGTAACGGCCACGGCGAAGCCATCGACATCGCGCTATTCGACTGCACGCTGGCGAATCACACCTCGGTCGCAGCCAATGCGCTGCTACTGAACCACGCGCCGGGGCGTTATGGCAACAGCCACGCGGACATCATTCCGCAGGGCATGTATCACGCGTCCGACGGTCCGATCATGTTCCACGTCGGCAGCGATGCGCAGTTCGCGCGCTTCTGTTCTGACGTGCTAGACATGCCGTCGCTCGCTACTGATCCTCGCTTCGTCGATAACGACGGGCGCCGCGCAAATCGCGACGCGCTCGACGAACTGATGTCGAAGCGGCTGAAGACGCGTTCACGCGCGGACTGGATTCCGCTGTTTCGCCGCGCCGGTGTGCCGGCCGGTGTCGTCCAGAACGTGCTCGAAGCACTCAGATCGGACGAATCGAAAGCGCGCGGCATGGTCTGCGAAATTGATCATCCCACCGCCGGCCGCATCAATCTCGTGAGCTCGCCGCTGAAGATGCGGGACAGTACGCTGGCGCCGCCGATCGCGCCACCGCTGCTCGGTGAGCACACGGATCGAATCCTTGAAGGGCGCCTCAAGCTGGATGCTGCCGCGATTGCCAGTTTGCGCGCAGCAGGCATCGTAAGTTGATATCAGGAGACACAGTCATGCACGACCACAATTCATCCGCACCGGCATTTCCGATGGGCCGCTGTCCGTTCGCGCCGCCGCCGGAATACGCAGAGATTCGCAAAAAAGAAGGGCTCTCGAAGGTCACCATGCCTGACGGTTCACTCGCGTGGATCGCCACCCGTTACGGCGATGTGCGCGCGATTCTCGGTGACAACCGCTTTTCCACCGTGCCGTCCACGCCGGGCTATCCATTCATCGCGCCCGCGCGTGCCGCGTTGCTGATGAATGAAAAACCACCCACCATCATCCGCATGGATGCGCCCGAGCACACCAGGTACCGGCGCATGCTGACCAAGGAGTTCATGGTTCACCATATCGAGGCGATGCGCGGCGAACTGCAGCAAACGGTCGACACCTTGCTCGATGAACTCGTCGCCAATGGACCGCCCGCCGATCTGTTCGAGGACTTCGCCCTCGCGGTGCCGACCACGGTCATTTCGAGAATTCTCGGCGTGCCATATGAAGACCGCGATTTCTTCCAGGAGCGAAGCAAGGCGAAGCTCGACCTGACCGCTGATCCGGAAGTGCCGATTCGGGCCGGCGCCGAGATGCGCGAGTACCTCGATCGTCTGATTACGGAAAAGCTCAAGCGCCCCGGCAATCGCGACGATCTGATCAGCCGCCTCGTGACGAGCCAGGTGGTGCCGGGACATATGACGCGCGAAGAGGCGCTCGCCACCATCGAATTGCTGTTGATGGGCGGCCATGAAACGACCGCGAACATGATCGCGCTCGGCACGCTGTCCCTGCTCACGCACCCCGATCAGAAGGACGCGCTGGTCGCGGACCCGTCGCTCGTGCGCAATGCGGTGGAGGAAATGCTGCGCTATCACACCATCGTTCACTACAACGGTCCACGCGTGGCGCTCGAAGACATCGAAGTGAACGGCACGCTGATCCGCAAAGGCGAAGGCGTGCTGGCGCTGATCACGGCCGCGAACCGCGATCCGGATTCCTTCGATGATCCCGACAGATTCGACATTCGCCGCGAAGCGCTGCATCACGTGGCGTTCAGCTACGGTGTGCACCAATGCCTGGGGCAGCCTCTCGCGCGAGCTGAACTGCAAATCGTGTTTTCGACGCTGTTCCAGCGGTTGCCGAACCTGCGTTTGACCGTGCCGGTCGACGAAATCAAGTTCCGTTACGACGCCTTCGTGTACGGCGTCGATGCCTTGCCGGTGGTGTGGTGAACGGCAAGTTGGGCTGAGAAATGCGCTTGCGCGCATCTGTTGCGCAAGCGGAGACAACATCTGGAGACGAGCATGAAAATCAAAGTGGATGCCACGAAATGTATTGGCGCAGGACTGTGTGTGGTCGCCGCCCCCGAAGTCTTTAGTCAGAACGAAGACGACGGTCTCGTCATCGTGTTGCAGGAATGCCCGCCGCCTGAACTGCACGAGAAGGTGCGCGAAGCGGCACGCCTGTGCCCGGCGCTGGTCATCACGCTGGACGATTAGACGCTGCCATTGCGTCGGAATAAACCGGAATCCGGTGGCCGCCGCAGCGTGGCTGCCGCGACGTGCAGCCTTGCTCACGTCGTCACCCGTCTGGAGGTCGAGAAATATGGATGCGGGAATCGTGATCGTCGGCGCGGGGCAGGGTGGCTATCAACTGGCGGTGTCACTGCGCGATGCGGGTTATATGAAACGCGTCGTGCTCCTGGGTGAAGAGCCTGACCTGCCATATCAGCGCCCACCCTTGTCGAAGGCGTTTCAGAGCGGCACTTGCGATGCCGCGCAAGTGACGTTTCAGTCCGACGTTTTCTATCAGGAACGCAAGATCGAACTGATGCTCGGCGTCACCGCTCTGCATATCGATCGTGAACGCCGTTGCGTGATGACCGGCGACGGTCGTTGCCTCGACTACGAGCACCTGGTGCTCGCCACCGGCGCGCGCAACCGCATGCTGCCGGGATGGAACAGCGCGACCAAAGGACTGATGACGCTGCGTACGCTGGACGATGCGCGCAAGCTGCGCGAAGCGCTCGGCGAATCGAAACGCGCGTTGATCATTGGCGCGGGTTTTCTGGGGCTCGAGTTTGCTGCCGTGGCGGCGGCGCGTGGCGTGGCAGTGCATGTGATCGAAGCGAGTTCGCATTTGATGAGCCGTGCGGTCAGCGTGCCTGTGGCCGACGCGTTTCGCGCCCATCATGAGGCGAGTGGCACGACTTTCAGTTTCGACAACGGCGTGAAAAGCATTAGCGCCGAGGCAGGCCGCGTGGTCGGCGCGCAGACCATGGACGGTCGCGTGCATGAAGCCGATCTGGTGGTCGTGAGTATCGGCGTGATTCCGAACGTCGAACTCGCCAGGGAGGCGCAGCTGGAAACCAGTAACGGCATTGTCGTCGATGCGAATCTGGCGACCAGTGATCCGTCGATCTCCGCGCTCGGTGATTGTGCGGCCTTCCCGTCGCGCTTTGCGTTCGGTCAGTGCCGGATCGAATCGGTGCAGAACGCCGTCGACCAGGCGCGCTATCTCGCGCAGCGGTTGACCGGCCAGAATCATGCTTTCGAAGCGGTGCCCTGGTTCTGGAGCGATCAGGGTGGCGTCAAGCTGCAGATCGCGGGAATGGCCATGCATCAGGCTGGCGAGGTCGTCGTGCGCGGCGACCCTGCCGGGCTGAAATTCTCTGCCTACGGATTCGTGAACGGCCGCCTCGCCGCGGTGGAGTCGGTCAACCGTCCGGCCGACCACATTGCTGCCCGCAAGCTGCTCGCTGCTGACGCGCCGGTGTTGCCGGCCCACGCCGCGGACGCGCAATTCGATCTGCGCACGCTGCTCTAGCCGCGCATCAGAACACATTGAGAGGCTCAATCATGTCTACGATCTATGAAACCCTGGGCGCGCAGAGCGCGAACTTCATTGGCGGCACGCATCGCTTGCTGATCGGCGGCCGCTGGGTCGATGCGCAGTCGGGCAATACGTTCGACGTCTTCGATCCGGGCACCGGCGAAGTGGTGGCGCGCGTGGCCGAAGGCGATGCCGCGGATATCGACCTCGCCGTGCAGGCGGCGCGCCGGGCGTTCGAAAGCGGCGACTGGGCGAAGATGAAACCCGCGGACCGCACGCGCCTGATGTTCCGCCTCGCCGATCTGCTCGAACATCACGGCGACGAACTGGCCGAGATCGAAGCAGTCGACAACGGCAAGCCGCTCGCCGTCGCCAAACGCGGCATTGCCGGCACGGCCGAAATGCTGCGTTATATGGCGGGCTGGGCGACCAAGCACAATGGCGAATCCGTCAACGTGTCGGTGCCGGGCGAATGGCATGCGTACACCACGCGCGAACCGGTCGGCGTGGTCGGCCAGATCATTCCGTGGAATTTCCCGCTCTCGATGGCGATCTGGAAAATAGCTCCCGCGCTCGCCACGGGCTGTACGGTCGTGTTGAAACCGGCGGAGCAGACGCCGCTCAACGCTTTGCGGCTCGGTCAGATCATTCAGGAGGCGGGCATTCCCGACGGCGTGGTCAACATCGTCACCGGCTTCGGCGCAACCGCGGGCGCCGCGCTCGCCGCGCATCCCGACGTCGACAAGATCGCCTTCACGGGTTCGACGGAAACCGGTAAGCGCATTGTCCAGGCCGCGCTCGGCAATCTCAAGAAGGTGTCGCTCGAACTCGGCGGCAAGTCGCCGGTGTTCGTGTTCCCGGATGCCAAGCTCGATCTGGCGACGGCCGGTGCGGCCAACGCGATCTTCTTCAATAGCGGGCAGGTGTGCTCGGCGGGTTCGCGCCTGTTCGTTCACAAGAAGGTCTTCGATCAGGTGGTGGAGGGCGTTGTGGCTTATGGCGACAAGCTGAAGGTCGGCCACGGTCTCGCGCCCGACAGTCAGATCGGTCCACTGATATCGAGTCAGCAGAAGAAGCGCGTCGAGTCATATATCCGCAATGGCGTGGAAGAGGGCGCGCGGCGCGTTGGGCAGAATCCGCTGCGTGGCAACGAAGGCGGGTACTTCGTGCCGCCGACCGTATTCGTGGACACGACCACGAACATGTCGATCTATCGCGAGGAAATCTTCGGGCCGGTGGTCTGCGCCATGCCCTTTGATGACGAGAACATCGAGCGCATCGCCGCCGAGGCGAACGACACCGAACTGGGTCTGTTCGCAGGCATCTGGACGCAGAACCTGAGCCTCGCGCATAAGCTCGCACGGCGCATCAAGGCGGGCTCGGTGTCGGTGAATGCGCACATGGTCAACGACCCGGCGCTGCCGTTCGGCGGCTACAAGCAATCCGGCTGGGGCCGCGAGCGGGGTCGCGAGGTGCTCGATCTGTACACGTCGGTCAAAAGCGTGGCGATCAATCTGGACTGAACGGCATGGACCGCGCGGCCCGGTTCGGGAGACGAACCGCCGTGCAGGCGTTCGAGCAACCCAATGCATAGAACTACGATGACATCCTTTGACTACATTATCGTCGGTGGCGGCTCGGCAGGGTCGGTGCTGGCCAACCGGTTGTCGGCCAATCCGGCGAAACGGGTGCTGCTGTGCGAGGCGGGCGCCGATCTGCCGAACGAGAATCTGCCCGCCTCGATTCTTGACAGCTATCCGGGCACCGCGTACCTGAATCCGAATTACCTGTGGCCGAAGCTGCAGGTGCGCACGGTCGCGCCGAAAGACGGCGAATCCGTGCCGCGCAAGCTACGCAAGTATGAGCAGGCGCGCATTCTCGGTGGCGGCTCGTCGATCAACGGTCAGTTCTTCAATCGCGGTGCGCCGAGCGATTACGACGATTGGGAAGCGCGCGGCGTCAAAGGGTGGAGCTGGGATAGCGTGCTGCCGTATTTCCGCAAGATCGAACGCGATCTGGATTTCGACGGCCCGTTGCACGGCAAGGACGGTCGCATTCCGGTGCGGCGGATCTTTCCCGAGACGTGGCCGAGACACGCGACGGCAATTGCCGCGGCGTTGAAGGAGTCTGGCTACGAATATCTGCCCGATCAGAACGGCGAGTTCAAGGACGGCTATTTCCCGATCGCCATTTCGAATCTGAACGAGCGGCGCGTATCGGCTTCGATGGCTTATCTGGATGCGGCGACGCGGCAGCGTCCTAATCTGACGATCTGGACCGAGACCGAAGTCGCGGGCCTGCTGTTCGACGGGACGCGGTGCTGCGGCATCCGGCTCGACGTGCCGGGTAGGCCGACGGAAGTCCGCGCGGGCGAGGTGATTCTGTCGGCGGGTGCGTTGCAGTCGCCGGCTATTCTGTTGCGTTCGGGTATCGGGCCGCTTGCGCATCTGCGTGAGCACGGTATTCCTGTCGTCGCCGAATTGAACGGCGTCGGCCAGCATCTGATGGAGCATCCGTCGGTTGCCTTGGCCTCGTTTATTCGCAAGGATGCGCGCGTGAACGAGACGACGCGGCGCCACATCATGCTCGGCTGGCGCTATTCGTCATGTATCGGTGGCGCGCCTGCGGGCGATATGTTTGTGTCCGTCGTCACGAAGACGTCGTGGCACGCGGTCGGCGAGCGCATCGGCACGATGCTGATGTACGTGAACAAGCCCTTCTCGAATCTCGGGCAGGTACGCTTGAACTCGACGGACTGGCGCGACGCGCCTTCGGTGGATTTCAACTTTCTCTCCGATGAACGCGATCTCGACCGGCTTGTCGACGGGTTCCACAAGATGGCTGCGGTGCAGGCGCTGGCGGCGGTCAAAGAGGTCACGGCTGATCCGTTTCCGGCAAGTTACAGTGAAAAGGTTCGCCAGGTCGCGATGCTGAGCCGCCGCAACAAGCTGATCACCGACGTGCTAGCCACCTTGCTCGACGGCCCGGCGCCGTTGCGCAAGCTGCTCATGACGCGGGTGATCGCCGGCGGCGCGACGCTCGCGGAAGTCCTTGCGGACGAAGGCGCGCTGCGCGAATTCGTCCGCGGCGCCTGCGTGGGCGTGTGGCACCCGTCGTGCACCTGCCGCATGGGCGCCGACGACGATCCGCTCGCGGTGACCGATGCGCAGGCGCGGGTGCGGGGCGTACAGGGTTTGCGGGTGGTGGATGCGTCGATCTTTCCGCATATCCCGAGCGGCAATATCAATTTTCCGACCATGATGGCCGCGGAAAAAATCGCCGACATCATGGTGAGGCAGGGCGCGACTGCTGCGTCGGCAACGGTGTAGACGGTGTGGCGCCGGACAGCGCGTCCGGCGCCGCGACTTATGCGGCGGAGGCCGCGCCGGGAATCAGCACGGCGCGGCCACGAATCTTGCCGGCCTGTAACGCGTCGAACGCGCTGAGGGCGTCGCTCAGCGCGAAGCGGGTGACGAGCGGCTTGATCGCGCCACGTTGGGCGAGCGCGATCACCGCGGCAAGATCTCCGTACGTGCCGCCGTATGGGCACATTAGCGACACGCCACGCGGCAGCGGGTTGTTCGCCGAACGGGCCACGAAAGGATAGGTTCCACCGGAAAGGCCGACTACACGAATCGCACCGGAGCGGCAGACGAATGCTGCATCCAGTTTCAGCGTTGCATCGTTGCCGACGAAATCGAGCACGACGTCTGCTCCGCATCCTTCGGTGAGCGCCATGACGCGCTCGGGTAAATCGTCTTCGGTGGCCAGCATCGCGATGTCGAGCCAAGGCCGCGCGGCATCGAGCGCGTCGCTTGAGATATCGATCGCGACGATCTTCGTGGCGCTCGTCGCGTGAAGAATCTGCGCGGCCAGATTGCCGAGTCCGCCGAGCCCGATGATCACCGTGGTCGAGCCGGGATATAGCTGCTCGGCACAGGTGCGAATCGCGTGGTACGGAGTGAGCGCGGCGTCGGTGAGCGTGGCTGCGATCTCAGGGTCCAGGTTGCCGATCGACATCAGCGCGCTCGCCGGCGCGCACACGTATTCAGCCATGCCGCCGTTGCGGGTTACGCCGGGCGTCGGCGGCGGCGAAAGGCGGCTGCCGGTGCGGCGGCAAGCGTTCTGGCGGCCTGCGAGACACGCGGCGCACACGCCGCACGACCAGCAGGGATGGACCACCACGCGATCGCCGCAGCACCATTGCGTGACGCCCGCGCCAAGCTCCACCACTTCGCCCGCGATCTCGTGCCCGAGCGTCGTGCCGTCGGGTGTACGCGAGTCGGCGGCGGAACGGATATGCACGTCGGTCTGACACAGACCGGCGGCGAGCACACGAAGCAGCACTTCGCCCGCCTTGACTTCGGGCCGGCGCAACGTCGCGAGTTGGACATTGCCGGGTTCGAGCAGTTGTACAGCTTGCATCGAGTGATTGCAGTGTTCGTGTTCCACACGGGTCTCCTGAATGGATTGATTCAAACGCACGCCGACCAAGACGTCAGTGTGCACGACGCGCGGCCGTTCACCTGGTCGCGCTTGCCCTGGTTGCCGCGCATACGAGGTAAAACCCCGAGCCGAGCTTTCTTGACATCGGAAATCCGACACGATTATGATAATTCAAAGGTTCATCCAATGAACAAATAGCAAGGCACTTACAAACCATAGGTCAGGAGACAGGCATGATCGAGAAGCGCAGCGCGGTAGGCATAAAACGAGCAACGGGCTGGTCGGATGTCGCGAGGCTGACGCTCGCGGCACTGATGGCGATGGTGCTGACGGTCCCCGCGCGAGCTGCAGCGCCGATTGTGGTCTGCTCGGTCGATGACCGCAGCGGCTCTGCTGCCGAAACCGGCATCCAGGGCTACCAGGGTCTGCAAATGGCCCTCGACGAAGCGAACGCCGCGGGAGGTATCGGCGGACACAAACTGCAACTGGTGGCCTACGACGGCAAGACCGATCCGCAATTGACGGCGACCTTCGCTTCGCGTTGTGCGGAAGACGACAAAGGGCTCGTGATCATCGGCGGCAATCCTTCGGCGCCTGCCGCGGCGATGATTCCTATCGCGACCGAAGAAAAGATTCCTTACTACATTTTGTCGGCGGGCACGGACTCGCTGGTCGATCCGTCCGCGCTTTATCACTTCCGCTTCGGCCCCGCCAATCGCCAGGATGCGGCAGCCATTGCCGACCTGCTCGCGCAGCAGGGCTTCAAGCGGCCGGCCATCATCAACAACTCGGTGCCGTTCGGCATCGACGGTGCGCGCGCCACGACGGCGGCGCTGAAGAAAAAGAACATCGGTGTGATCGCGCAGCAAACCTACGACATCAACGCCACGGATCTGTCGCCGCAGGTGACGAACCTGCACGATGCGAAGCCCGACGTGGTGATCGTGTTCCCGTATGCCGCCGACGGTGCGCGCGTCCTGCGCACCATGCGTCAACTGAACATCAATGTGCCGATCGTCGTTTCGCGCAGCGCGCTGCTGGATACGCTGCGCAAGCTCGCGGGGCCCGCCAGCGACGGTGTGCTGATTCCGAACACGGTGGATCCGACGCGCCCCGACGTGCAGGCATTCTTCAAGACATTCGACGCGCGTTTCGGCCCGCATCAACCCACGCTCTATCCGGTGATCGGTTACGACGCGGGCAAGGCTGCTCTGCAGGTCATCGCCACACCGGCCGTGCTCAAGGCGATCGATGCCGGCGATCTCGCGCAGGCCCGCACCGCATTCCGCGACGCGACGGAGAAGCTGACCGGTTTCAAAGGACTGCAAGGCGAGCAGGACGCGTCGTATCGCTTCGGTCCGAAGCAGCATCACGGTTCGCCCGACGAGCACTGGTACGTCTTCATTCAGGTCGCGGACAACGGCACCCACCTGGTGAAGCCCGACCTCGGCAAGTTCAAGCCTCATTGAGGTTCCGCCGGAGCGTTGTTGAAGAAGGCGGGCGTTGCCGCCCGGCGTTCGCCTTGATGCTTCACCCTGGATTCGGGCAGTTTCAACGAGAGCCATGCTCATGGACAAAATCAGTGTCTTGTTGCTCGCCGGTCTAACCAACGGCAGTGTCTACGGTTTGATCGGTCTGTCGTTATCGCTGATCTATGGCACGAACCGCGTCATCAATTTCGCTCAGGGCGATTTCGTGATGATCGGCACGATGTCGGCGGTCTTCTTCATGGTCACCTGCAATTTGCCGACGCCGCTCGCGCTCGCCGCGGTGATCGCCGTCGTGCTGGTGTGCGCGCTGATACTCGAGTTCGCCGTGTACCGGCCGCTCGTCAAACGCGGTGCGCCGCCGCTCACGATCATGATCGGCACGCTCGCGGCGGCAATCATCGCAAGCGGCGTCGCGCTGCTGATCTGGGGCGCCGATCAATTGTTCGTGCCCAACATCCTGTCGATGAAACCGATCACGCTCGGGCCTCTCACCACCAACCAGCAGCAACTGGCGATTGTCGTGGCGTTCGTCGTATTTCTGGTGGTGACGTGGTTCCTGCTGTATCGCACGAGTTTTGGCCTGTGCGTGCGGGCGACCGGCGCGCAACCGCGCGTCGCGCAACTGATGGGCATCCGTTCATCGCGCATCGTGCGTTTCGGATTCCTGTTCAGTGCGCTAGTGAGCGGGGTTGCCGGCGTACTGATCGGGCCGCTGCTGGGCGGCCAGGCATCCATGGGCGTCGATCTCACCGTCAAGGGATTCATGGCGGCGATTCTCGGCGGCCTCGGCAGTCCGTTTGCCGCGGCGGCCGGCGGCATCGTCATCGGCATTCTGGAAGCGTTCGTCGCGGGCTATGGCAGCAGCCTTTATGCAGAACCGATCATCTTTGTGTTAATCCTGCTCGTCCTGTTGATCCGTCCGTATGGGCTTCTGGGCGATTTTGAGGCAATCCGGCGATGAAGACAGTATCCATTCCATCCGCGTTCTGGTCGGTCAAGGCACCGTTCTTTGTGCTGCTCGCCGTTGCACTGCTGGCGCCGATGCTGCTGACCACCGGCTTCCAGCTACGGCTGATTTCGCTCATCTGCATCTACGCGATCCTGAGTGTCGGCTTCAATCTGCTCTACGGTTACGCCGGGCAGATCGCAATGGGGCATCAAGGCTTCTTTGCGATCGGCGCGTACGGGTATGCGCTGCTGCAGCTCAATGCGAAGTTTTCCGCGTTGGGCGCGTTGCCCGTGAGTCTCATGATCTGTGCGCTCGTCGCGCTGGTGATCGGAGTGCCGCTGCTGCGGCTGCGCACGCACTACCTGGCGATGGCGACGCTGTGCTTCGGCATCGTGATTGCGGGTGTGGCGAATCGCTGGATCGAGGTAACGGGCGGCACCGCGGGGCTGCTGATTCCGGCGCTGACCATTGGCGATAAATCCGTTGACCGTTTGACGCTGTACTACGTGATCGTGATCGTCACGGCGCTCGTGCTGATGTTGCAGAACTTTATCGTCTCGAGTCATCTGGGACGTTCGCTGCAAGCCATTCGCGACGATGAAAGAGCCGCCGCCGCGCTTGGTGTCAGCGTCTCTGTGCAGAAGCTGCGGGTGTTCGTGTTGAGCGCGGTGCTTGCGGGTCTGGCGGGCATCGGCTTCTCCGTCGTCAGCCAGCAGGTGAGCCCGAGCATGGGTGAATTTCCGGTGCTGGTGTCGATGCTGACGATCGCGGTGGTCGGCGGTCTGGGGACACGGTATGGGCCGGTACTCGGTTCGATCGTGGTCGTCGCGGCGCCGCAGTTGCTGACGCGTTTCGGCGAATTGCAGACGCTGGTGTACGGCCTGTGCCTGCTGCTGTTCCTGATCTTCCTGCCCAACGGACTTTCCGGCCTGCTGGGTTCGCCGAGCCGTCTGCCGCGCAGCCGGCTGTTCCGTCGGCCGCCGTCGCGCGTGCCGGCCAATCCGGCGGTCAAGAAAGGAGTTGGACAATGAGAGGCCAGTCTTCCGAACAACGCACGCCTATCGTCGGCACGCCGCAATTGATGGCGATTCAGGGCTGCATGAAGCGCTTTGGCGGCTTGCTCGCCGTCGACCAGGTGTCGTTCGAAGTCCGTCAGGGCGAAGCGATCGGCCTGATCGGACCGAACGGCGCCGGCAAGTCGACTACCTTCAACCTGATCACTGGTGTGGATACGCCTACTTCCGGCGACATTGTGTTCAAGCAGAAAAACATCACGCGTCAGCCCTTGCATCGGCGTAGCGCGATGGGCATGGCACGCACCTTCCAGATCGTGCGGCTGTTCAGCGGGTTGACTGTGCTCGAGAACGTGATGCTCGGCTTCCACCCACAACTGGTGGATGGTTTTTTGGCTTCGCTGCTGCGCTTTCGCAAGGTCGCGGCCGACGAACGGCGTTGCGCGACGCGCGCGATGGAACTGCTCGAGTTCGTGGGTTTGGCGCAGCGCGCGCATGACCTGATTTCGCACCTGCCGCATGGGCAGCAACGTCTGGTGGAAATCGCACGGGCATTGGCGAGCGAGCCCGGTATTCTGCTGCTTGACGAACCGGCCGCCGGACTGAACGACCAGGAAACCGCGGGACTCGGCCGCATGTTGCGTCAACTGAACGATGACGGTTTGACGATTCTGATCGTCGAGCACGACATCGGCTTCATCATGGGCCTGTGCCATCGCATCGTGGTGCTCGATCATGGCGCGAAGATCGCTGAGGGCGATGCCGCGTCGATCCAGAGCAATCCGAAAGTGATCGAAGCGTATCTGGGAACAGGAGGCGCACATGCTAAAAATTGACGGACTGCGTGCCGGATACAAAGGCACGGAAGCATTGCATGGTCTCTCGCTGGAGATAAAGCAAGGGTCGATCGTGTCGGCGGTCGGCGCCAATGGCGCGGGCAAGTCCACGCTGATCAACGCGATTTCGCGGCTGGTCGAAGTGAATGCCGGATCGATTACGTTCGACGGCGAGGACATCGTCAAGTTGTCGGCGCCGGAGGTGGTCGAGCTTGGCATCGTGCAGGTGCCGGAAGGGCGGCAGCTATTTACCGCACTGACCGTGACCGAGAACCTGCGCCTCGGCTTCCATCGGCTGCGCCATCGACGCGAGGCGTCGCTTTATCGCGACCGGCTCGATTACGTCTACGACCTGTTTCCGAAGCTGAAGGAGCGGGCCGATCAACGCACGATCAGCCTGAGCGGCGGCGAGCAGCAGATGGTGGCGATGGGCCGCGCTTTGATGGCGGCTCCCAAACTGCTTCTGCTCGACGAACCGTCTTTGGGGCTTGCGCCGCTGGTGGTCGAGCGGCTGTTCGGCGTCTTGCAGGTGCTGCGCAAGACCGGTCTCACGATCCTGCTCGTCGAGCAGCATGCGGACGAGGCGCTGGCGTTGTCCGACTATGGCTACGTGCTATCGGTCGGCCATATCGCGGCACAGGGCACGGGCGAATCGCTGCGCGGCCACGAAGCCATCCACCAGTCCTATCTCGGCTAGGCCGGCGGGAGTCAATGTCATGTCGGGTACATCGTTGAGCGTGGATTTTGCCATCGTGGGAGCGGGGCTCGCCGGGCTCGTGGCCGCCAACCGGGCGGCCGAAGCGGGTCTGTCGGTCGCGCTGCTGGAGGCCGGCCGCGAAGAACGCTATCCCGCCAACTCGCGCTACGCGGGCGGCGTGTTTCATCTGGCGTTTCTCGACGTGTCGTCGGACCCGGACTCGCTGCGGCGCGCGATTGTCGATGCAAGCGCGGGCCTGCGGGACGAAGCGCTCGCCGGCGCGCTGGCGGCGGACGGGCGGCGCGTCGTGGAATGGTTGAGCCGTCACGGCGCGGAGTTCGGCAGCGGCGGAGACTATGCCTTCATGGGCCACATGCTCAAGCCATACAGTCTGCGCGAAACCGGCTTTCAGAACCATTGGCGCGGCAAAGGTGGCGATCTGTTGCTGGCGCGGCTTGAAGCGTCGTTGGTGGCGTCGGGAGGCCGCTTCATGCGCGGTGCGCGCGCTGACGAACTGCGCATGGCTGATGGCCGCTGTACGGGCGTCTACGTGCGGGAGGCGGACGGCTCGAACCGCCTTATCGAGGCGCGTGCCGTGTTGCTCGCCGACGGCGGCTTTTCGGGTAATGCGGAGATGGTCAAACAGTACATTTCGCCGCGTCCCGAACATCTCTGCAAGCGCGGTGCGGGTACCGGCATGGGCGACGGCATCCGGATGGCGCAAGCCGCAGGCGCGCTGCTAACGGGGATGGACAAGTTCTACGGCCACGTACAGCACGCGCAGGCGCTCGAGGACGAGTCGCTGTGGCCGTATCCGGTGCTCGATATCGTGGCTTCGTCGGGCATCGTGGTGGACGGCGCGGGTCACCGTTTCACCGACGAAGGGCTCGGCGGCGTCGCCGTGGCCAATGCGATTGCCACGTTGGACGAACCGCTGTCCTCGTTTGTCATCATCGATGAAGCGATCTGGGAGGGAGCCGGCCGTGCGTTCCTGTTGCCGCCCAATCCGGCGCTTGAGCGGCTTGGCGCGACGATTCATCGGGCGCCGGATATTGAGGGCCTGGCGGGTCAACTCGGAATGGACACAGCCGTTCTGCGTGAGACGGTGCACGACTACAACGCGGCGCTCGCAGGTGGCCGCCTTGGCAGCCTGTCGCCGCCGCGCACGGTCAAGCCGGCGACGCTGGCGACCGGCGCATCGCCGGTCAAGGGCCCGGGTTTTCTGGCGATTCCACTGTGCGCCGGCATCACGTACACGATGGGCGGCATCGCGATTGATGCGGATGGTGCGGCGCTGGATGCAGCGCGCCGTCCGATTCCTGGCCTCTATGCGGCGGGCGCGACGACCGGCGGCATCGAGGGCGGCGCGAATTCGGGCTATGTGGGCGGTTTGATGAAGGCCGCGGTGTTTGGGCTCCGTTCGGCCGAAGCGGTTGCGCGCACCTTGATGGCGGCGGCTTGACGCCGTTGCCGCTTTGCTTTTAACGCGTGGCGCATTCTATCTTCAGCGCTTCAACTCGCTCTGATGGGCCAGATAGTGCTTTTGCAGCGAGCGCAGATGCGTTTCCATTTCCGCTGCGGCTTTTTCCTCATCGCGCGCCGCAAAGTACTTCAGCAGACGACGGCGTGACGGCATGACCGCGCTGTCAGGCGCGGGCGAGACCAGTTCGAGCATTTGCGCGTGAATTTCGACCAGCGCGTCCGTGAGAATGACGAGCACCGGGTTGCGCGCAGCACGCGCCACCAGCCGGTGGAATTCCAGATTGATGCGCAGCCGTTGCTGGACATCGCCGTTCGCCACGGCGAGTTCGCTTTCACGAACGTTTTCGCGCAAAGCCGCGAAGTCTTCCTCCGTACCGCGCTCGCAGGCCAGCCGGGTGGCCGCCACGCCGACAATCAGGCGGGCTTCGGTCAGATCTGCAGGCTGAATCGCGCCGAGGCGAAACAGGTCGGCAAAACCGGCAATCACCGCGTCGCCTTGCCCTTCCCGGACAAACGCACCGCCCGTTGCCCCTTTGCGGAACTCAAGCACACCGGCCATTTCCAGCGAGCGCAGCGCTTCCCGGACCGTATTACGGCTCAGACTGAACTGTTCGGCCAGATCGCGTTCCGGCGGCAGGCGGTCACCTGGCTGCAACGCGCCGCTTTGCAGTTGCTCGCGAATCTGGTCGGCAACGGCTTCGAACGCGCGCCGTGTCTGCACAGGCGCATAAGCGGGCGTGGGGCGCACGCGGGCAAGTGGCGCATCAGCCGTGGCAGCGGCGCTTCGCGCTTTCGACGTCTGGGCGGTGGTTTTAGCAGTTTTCAATGATTAATCCATTCACAGTTTGCCGAAATCCTAACCTCCGGCGGCCAATTCTTCAAGTGAGCAATACCCGCGTCCACGACGAGGGAAATGCCAGGCGATTTCCTGACTTGACAGCGGCCTCGATCTCCGTGAGTATATTTCAAAGGTTCATCCAATGGACCAAATGGAAGTTGCAACTGGGACGACGGCCGCCGGGACTGCCCGGTATTCGTGAGATGGGCGAGACAACTTGAGGATAGGAACGAGCGATGAGTGAAGATTTGAGGGATGCAGTCAAGTACGAGGCGAAGGACGGCCGCGCCTATATCACCTTCTGCCGCGACGAAAAGCGCAATGCGCTGACGTACGAAATGTTCGACCGCCTGATGGAGCACATGGAGCGCGCCGAACGCGACGACGACGTGCGCGTGATCATCTTCCGCGGCGAGGGGCGCGACTTTTCGACGGGCCACGATCTGGGCCAGGTGGGTGGAGCGGAATACGGTTTTTCCAGGGAACCCGGCGCACGGCGGCCTAGCCAGCGTGCGCGGTTGCATTTCGATAAGCGCCACGTCGAGCAATTCCGCCAGATTCTCTACTGCGTGAAGCCGACGTTGTCACTCGTGCAGGGCTATTGCGTGGGTGCGGGGCTTTACGTCGTCGAAGCTAGCGATCTGGCTATAGCCGCCGAAGACGCGAAGATCGGCCACCCCGAACAGAAGATGGGCCTCGCGGGCGCAGCCTATTTGACCAGCTGGAACATCCTCGCAATGGGACCGAAGAAAGCGCGTGAACTGCTTTTGCTCGGCGAAGTCGTGAACGGTATCGAAGCGGAACGCATGGGGCTCGTGAATAAGGCAGTGCCCGCGGATCAGCTCGCCGAGGCGGGCGAGGAATGGGCGGAGCGCATCGTGCGTCTGCCGCGCGATGCGATCGCGATCGGCAAGGCGGCTAATCATCTCGCCCTGGATTCGCTCGGCATGACCTCGCAGTTCGTGCACGGTTATGTGATGCACGCGCTCGGCACCAACATCCGCTACGAAAGCGACGAACACAACTTCATGAAAGAGCGCCGCAACAAGGGCGTGACGGGCGCCGCGCATGCGCGTGAAACGCGCTACGGCGAAGAAGAATCTGGTAAGTGACAGCGGCTGAACCGTTCATGTGCCGGGGTGGCAGCGTTCGTCCCCGGCGCGTCTGAAAACGAATTGTCGGGAGACAGGTAACACCATGCTTACGGATCTGAGAGGGGCGTCCGCAGTCGTGCTGGGCGGAACAAAAGGAATCGGGCGCGCCAGCGTCCTGAAACTCGCGCAAAGCGGCGCGAGCGTCGTGATTCAGGGGCGCGACGAAGCGGCGGCGGCATCGTTGATCGACGAGTGCCGCGGGTTCGAAGGCGAGCGGGTGTTCGTCAATAGCGATCTGCTGACTTACGACGGTATCGAGCAGGCGGTTGCCGCCGCGGCAAAGCGCTTCAGCAAGGTCGATATCGTGGTGGCGAGCGGCGGTCCGCGCGAGCCCAAACCGAAGCTCTTTGTCGACATGGCGCCGGATGAAGGGATTGCCTGCCTGACGAGCCGCCTGATGCCGCGTCTGAACGCTGTGCATGCGGCGACCAAATTCATGCGCGCCCAGCAATACGGAAAGATCGTCCTGATCACCACGGACGCCGCGCGCATTCCGACGCCGAGCGAATCGATGATCGGTGCAGCCGGCGCGTCGATCATGTTTCTGACCCGCGCGCTCGGCGCGGAACTCGCTCAACTGGGGATCCGCATCAATTCAGTGGCGACCACGCTCACTACCGGCACGCCGGCGCATGACCGCTTTCTCGCGGCGAAAGAAGCCGGCTCGCAGGAGGTGATCGTCAAGGCCTTCACCAAAGCCGAGCAGCGCGTGAAGTTCAAGCTGAATTCGGCTGAGGACCTCGCGGAATACATCCTCTACCTGTCGAGCAGGGAGTCGGATCAGGTGTCGGGATCCACCCTGAGCATCAATGGCGGCCTGTCGTTCCCGAGCTACTGACAGCGAAACCCAACAGTACCGAAAGAGGGAGTGATTATGCGGCTAAGTGAAGAGCAGGTTTCAATTCAGGATTCGGTCCGCCGGATGGTTCAGAAGCATATTGTGCCGTTGGTGGCCGGGATGGAGGCGGAGGACCGGTTTCCGGCCGAACTGGTGCCGGTGATGGGCGATATGGGGTTGCTGCAGTTGTGGCTGCCCGAGGAATACGGTGGTCCGGGCGGCAACCTGAAGACGGTTTGCATCGTTAAGGAGGAGATCGCCAAGGTCTCGCTCGCGGCGGCCACGTTGTGCGGCAACAATTCAATTTCGTTCGTGCTGCCGCTGCTGCACTTCGGCACCGAAGAGCAGAAAAAGCGCTGGTTGCCGCTCGCAGCGGAAGGGCGGCTCGTTTCCGCGATTGCGGTCACCGAGCCGCAGGCCGGCTCCGACGTGTCGTCGATCCGCACGCGAGCGAGGAAAGACGGTGACTCCTACGTGATCAACGGTCAGAAGAACTGGATCACGTGGGGCGGCCATGCGCATTACGTGCTGCTGTTTGCACGTACCTCGGACGCGAGCGGCTCGGACGGCATCAGCGCATTTCTGGTCGACACGAAGACGCCGGGTTTTCGCCTGGGCCGTAAGGAACACAAGATGGGGCGGCACGGCGCGCCCAATCACGAACTCTTCTTCGACGACATGCGCGTCGACGCCGACTGCATGATCGGTGCCGAAGGCGAAGGGTTCAAGGCCTGCATGAAGGTACTCGACCTGAACCGGCCGACGATTGCGGCAACCTCGCTCGGGCTTGCGCAAGGCGCGCTTGATGTGTCGGTGGCGTATGCGAAGGAGCGCAAGCAGTTCGGCCGCGCGATCGCCGAGTTTCAGGGCATGCAGTTCAAGCTTGCCGATATGGCGATCAAGGTCGAAGCCGCCCGCAACCTGCTCTACAACTGCTGCGATGAAATCGATTCAGGCGATCACTCACGGCTGAACATGCTGGCGTCGATGACCAAGTGCTTCGTCACCGACATCGCGATGGAAGTGACGACCGAGGCCGTGCAAGTGCTGGGCAGTTACGGCTATTCGAAAGAGTTTCCCGTCGAGCGGATGATGCGCGACGCGAAGCTGAATCAGATCATCGAAGGCACGAATGAGATTCACCGGCTGATCGTCGCGCGCCGGTTGCTCAGTACGTGAATCGGCGTTGAGGTCGCGTGAGTGCGGCTCGAGACGCGCGAGAAGCGGGATGAAACCAGAATCGGGATGGAGAGGTAACACATGAGGATGATGGTCGCGGTAAAGCGGGTGCTCGACTACAACATCAAGCCGCGTGTCAAAAGCGATGGCAGCGGGTTCGATCTGGCCAACGCCAGGATGTCGATGAATCCGTTCGATGAGATCGCGGTTGAAGAGGCGGTGCGTCTGCGTGAAGCGGGCGTGGCGACTGAAGTGATCGCGGTTTCCTGCGGGGTCACGCAATCGCAGGAAACGCTGCGCACCAGCCTTCGCTGGTCATTCTCGGCAAGCAGGCGATCGACGACGATTCGAACCAGACCGGCCAGATGCTCGCCGCGCTGGCGAATCTGCCGCAGGCGACGTTCGCGTCGAAGGTGGTCGTGGCTGACGGAAAGGCAACGGTCTCGCGCGAAGTGGACGGTGGCGCCGAAACGCTGTCGCTGACGCTGCCGGCCGTGGTCACGACCGATCTGCGCCTGAACGAGCCGCGCTACGTGACGCTGCCGAACATCATGAAGGCGAAGAAGAAGCCGCTGGAAACGCTCAAACCCGAAGACCTCGGCGTTGACGTCACGCCGCGCCTGAAGACGCTGAAAGTTGCCGAGCCGCCGAAGCGCTCCGCCGGCGTGATGGTGCCGGACGTGAAGACGCTGGTCGAGAAACTGAAGACCGAAGCCAAGGTGTTGTGAGGGAGACAGGGAAAATGACGAATCTGGTTAATCTTGTATTGGCAGAACACGACAACGCATCGATCAAGCCCGCGACGCTGAACACGATCGCTGCGGCGCAGAAGATCGGTGGCGACATTCACGTGCTGGTGGCGGGCCACAACGCACAGGCCGCGGCGGATCAGGCTGCGAAAATCGCGGGTGTTTCGAAGGTATTGCTGGCCGACGCGCCGCAACTCGAAGCGGGCCTCGCGGAAAACGTCGAAGCGACGGTGCTCACGCTTGTGCAAGACCCGGCAAAGGACTACACGCACATCCTCGCGCCGGCGACCCCTTACGGCAAGAACATCACGCCGCGTATTGCCGCGAAGCTCGACGTGGCGCAGATCAGCGACATCACGGCAGTGGATTCGGCCGACACGTTCGAGCGCCCGATCTATGCGGGCAATGCGATCGCAACGGTTCAATCTCAGGACCCGATCAAGGTCATCACGGTCCGCACGACGGGTTTCGACGCGGTCGCGGCCGAAGGCGGCAGCGCAACGGTCGAGAAGATCGAAGCGGCAGCCGACACGGGTCTGTCGCAATTCGTGAGCCGTGAAGTGACCAAGCTCGACCGTCCGGAGCTGACCTCGGCGAAGATCATCGTCTCGGGTGGCCGTGGTCTCGGCAATGGCGAGAACTACACCAAGGTGCTGGAGCCGCTGGCCGACAAGCTGAACGCGGCGCTGGGCGCATCGCGCGCGGCGGTCGATGCGGGCTTCGTGCCGAACGACTATCAGGTCGGCCAGACCGGCAAGATCGTCGCGCCGCAACTGTACATCGCGGTCGGCATTTCGGGCGCGATCCAGCACCTGGCCGGCATGAAGGACTCGAAGGTGATCGTGGCGATCAACAAGGACCCGGAGGCGCCGATCTTCAGCGTCGCCGATTACGGCCTGGTGGGCGACCTGTTCACGCTCGTGCCCGAACTCGTTAGTGAGCTTGGCTAAACGCCGCAGCGCCGTGTAAAAGGCGTCTGGCAACACAGGAAAGGGCGCGGGGCCATCAAGTCCAGCGCCCTTTTTTTATATCAAGACAGGAGGAGAACTGAAATGAGCTACACGGCGCCGATCAAGGACATGCTGTTCGTGATGAAGGAACTGGCCGGTCTCGAAGACATCGCGACGCTGCCGGGCTTCGAGGACGCGAACGTCGACACGGCTCAGGCCGTGCTCGAAGAGTCGGCGAAACTATGCGGCGAAGTGCTGGCGCCGCTGAACGTCGAGGGTGATCGCAATCCGAGCAGCTGGAAAGACGGCGTGGTCACCGCCACGCCGGGTTTCAAGGACGCGTTCCGCCAGTTCGGCGAAGGCGGCTGGCAAGGCGTGCAACATCCGGTGGACTACGAAGGCCAGGGCCTGCCGAAGCTGATCGCGACGCCCTGCGTCGAAATGCTCAACGCGTCGAACCTGTCGTTCGCGTTGTGTCCGTTGCTGACCGACGGCGCGATCGAAGCGCTGCTCACCGCCGGCACCGAAGCGCAAAAACAGACCTATGTGCCCAAGCTGATTGCAGGCGTTTGGACCGGCACGATGAACCTGACGGAGCCGCAGGCCGGTTCCGATCTCGCGCTGGTGCGCACGCGCGCCGAGCCGCAGGGCGATGGTTCGTTCAAGCTGTTCGGCACGAAGATTTTCATCACGTGGGGCGAGCATGATATGGCGAAAAACATCGCCCATCTCGTGCTGGCGCGCACGCCGAATGCGCCCGAGGGCGTGAAGGGCATCTCGCTCTTCATCGTGCCGAAGTTTCTCGTCAACGCAGACGGTTCGCTCGGCGAGCGCAACGACGTGCATTGCGTGTCGATCGAGCACAAGCTCGGCATCAAGGCGAGCCCGACCGCGGTGTTGCAATTCGGCGACCATGGCGGCGCGATCGGTCATCTGATCGGCGAGGAAAATCGCGGCCTCGAATACATGTTCATCATGATGAACGCGGCGCGCTTTGCGGTGGGCATGCAGGGCGTCGCTGTATCGGATCGCGCGTATCAGAAGGCGGTGGCGTACGCGAAGGATCGCGTGCAAAGCCGTCCCGTGGATGGCTCCGCGAAGCAGCCGGTGGCGATCATTCAGCATCCGGACGTGCGCCGCATGCTTGCGACGATGCGCGGTCTCACGGAAGCGTCGCGCGCGCTGGCCTATGTTGCCGCGGCTCACTGCGATATCGCGCATCGTCATCCTGACGAAGCCACGCGCTCTGAACATCAGGCGATCTTCGAATTCCTCGTGCCGATCGTGAAGGGCTGGAGCACGGAATTATCGATCGACGTCACGAGCCTCGGCGTGCAGGTGCACGGCGGCATGGGCTTCATCGAGGAAACGGGCGCCGCGCAGTATTACCGCGACGCGCGCATTTTGCCGATCTACGAAGGCACGACCGCGATTCAGGCCAACGACCTGATCGGCCGCAAGACGGTGCGCGACGGCGGCAAGGTGGCGAAGTCGCTGCTCGCCGGCATCGCTGAAACGGTCGAGGCGCTTGGTTCTCAGCAAGGCGCCGCATTCGATTCGATGAAGAAGTATCTGGCGCAGGGTCATGGCTCGTTGAGCGCGGCGGTCGATTTCGTTGTGGCGAATACGAAGGGCGATCCGAATGCCGTGTTCGCCGGCAGCGTGCCGTATCTGAAGCTCGCGGGTATCGTGCTGGGCGGCTGGCAGATGGCGCGCGCGCTGCTCGTGGCGGCTCGGAAGCGCGATGAGGATCCATCGTTCTATGGCGCCAAGATCGCTACCGCGCAGTTCTACGCGGAGCATGTGCTGCCGCTGGCGTCGGCGCTGGAAGCGTCGATCGTCAATGCGAAGGGTGAGGAGGGTGTGCTTGCGTTGTCGGAAGATCAGTTCTGACGTTGCATGATGTTGCACGCTTGAGCTAAATGGCAAACGGCGCCTTAATTGAAGGCGCCGTTTGTTTTTGTCGGACCGGTTTCGGGTAGCAAACCGGTACAACCGCTCGCGAATTGTTAAGCGTTAAACCTCAAGCATAAGCCGGCCGATGCGCACCGCCCGTCTCGCCGAGATAGCGATGAACCGACAGATCGTCCGCCTTGATTGCCGGCTGCTTGCCCGACATCACGTCGGCGAGCAATTGGCCCGAGCCGCACGACATGGTCCAGCCCAGTGTGCCGTGGCCCGTGTTCAGGAACAGGTTCGGCACGGGCGTACGGCCGACGATCGGCGTGCCGTCCGGCGTCATTGGACGCAAACCGGTCCAGAAGCTCGCCTTCGACGTATCGCCGCCGCCGGGGAACAGGTCGTTCACGCACATTTCGAGCGTTTCGCGGCGCGCTTTCCGCAACGATTTGTCGAAGCCGACAATCTCCGCCATGCCGCCGACGCGAATCCGGTTGTCGAAACGCGTGATCGCGATCTTGTAGGTTTCGTCGAGCACGGTGGAGACGGGCGCCGCCGCTTCGTTGACGATCGGCGCGGTGATCGAATAACCCTTGAGCGGATAGACCGGGATCTTCACGAGACCCGACAGGAATTGCGTTGAGTACGAACCGAGCGCGACGACGAACGAATCGGCGCGCACCAGTTCACCGCCGCACTGCACGCCCGCGATGCGGTCGCCGGCCATGGCGAGCGCGTCGATCGGCGTGTTGTAGCGGAATTTGACGCCCAGTTGCTCGGCGAGCGCGGCGAGGCGCGTCGTGAACATCTGACAGTCGCCGGTTTCGTCGCCTGGCAGACGCAGACCGCCTGTCAGCTTGTGCGATACCGCGGCGAGCGCCGGTTCGGCTTGCGCCAGTTCGGCCGGCGACAGCAGTTCGTACGGCACGTTGGCTTCCTGCAGCACGGCGATGTCTTTCGTGGCGCCGTCGAATTGCTGCTGGGTGCGGAACACCTGCAGCGTGCCGCCGGTACGCCCTTCGTACTGAACGCCGGTTTCGGCGCGCAGCGCTTGCAGGCAGTCGCGGCTGTATTCGGCGAGCCGGACCATGCGGCCCTTGTTCACCGCATAACGCGACGACGTGCAGTTCTGCAGCATCTGCCACATCCATTGCAACTGGAATTGCGTGCCGTCGAGCCGGATGGCGAGCGGCGCGTGTTTCTGGAACATCCATTTGACGGCTTTCAGCGGCACGCCCGGCGCGGCCCACGGCGACGCGTAACCCGGCGATATTTGCCCCGCATTGGCGAAACTGGTTTCGAGCGCCGGGCCTGCCTCGCGATCGATGACGGTCACTTCATGGCCCGCGCGCGCCAGATAGTACGCACTCGTCACCCCGACGACGCCACTGCCCAAAACGACGACTCGCATAGATGCTCCAGGATACAGAAGAGGTGTGAGGGCGGCGCGCTCGTCGATTCGTTTGAATTCATTCGATTGACGAGGTGTAACGCGGGTCACCCAGTGTTAACCGCTATACTATTAACAGTCAGGCAGGTTTTGTTATTGTATTTTCAAGATTTTTAGCAAAAACATCATGCGTACACAGCGCCAACCGGTCCGATCTCTCGACAAACTCGATCACAAGATTCTGCGGCTGCTGCAACAGGACGGCCGGATGGCGATGAAAGACCTTGCCGAACAGGTCGGGCTGTCGGTTACGCCGTGCATCGAGCGCGTCAAGCGGATGGAGCGCGACGGCGTGATTACCGGCTACCACGCGCGCGTGAACCCGGCCGAGCTTGGAGCGGCGCTGCTCGTGTTCGTCGAGATCACGCTGGATCACAAAAGCGGCAACATGTTCGACCAGTTCCGCCGCGAGGTGCAGAAGATCCCCGAGGTGCTGGAATGCCATCTCGTGTCGGGCGACTTCGACTATCTAATCAAGGCGCGCATCGGCGAGATGGCCGATTACCGGAAGCTGCTGGGCGATATCCTGCTGCAACTGCCCGGCGCGGTGCAGTCGAAGAGCTACGTGGTGATGGAAGAGATCAAGGAAACACTGACGATCGCAATCGGGGAATAAGTCGCGCGGGCGTGTAAGAGCGGACTCGACAAACGGCGTAAACACTGTATATTTATACAGGTGTTTTGCGCCGTTTTTGCGTGCCTATCCGTGACCGACTCCAACATCCGCTCCGCCACTGAATTTCCGATCGCTCCGCCCGCGCCTCGCAAGGGGCGCGGTGCGGTGACGAATCTGCAAGGCCGCTACGAAGTCGACCAGCGTGAGGCGGTGGACGACGGTTGGCTATCGGCTGCGGAGGAAGAGGGCGAGCCCAAGGCCCTGCGCACCCAGGTGTTCGAAGAGCGCGCTAAAAGCATTCTCACGCGCAACGCGTCGCCGGACATTCCGTTTGGCGTGTCGCTCAATCCATATCGCGGTTGCGAACACGGCTGCATTTATTGTTTCGCGAGGCCCACGCATAGTTATTTAGGATTGTCGCCGGGGCTCGATTTCGAAAGCCGCATTTACGCGAAGGTGAACGCGCCGGAATTGCTCGAGCGCGAACTGTCGAAGAAGTCCTACGTGCCGGAGCCGATTGCGCTGGGCGTCAACACCGACGCGTGGCAGCCCGCCGAGCGCGATTTACGCCTCACGCGGCGGGTGGTCGAGGTGCTCAGCGAGCGCAACCAACCGTTTGCGGCGATCACGAAATCGTCGTTGATCGAGCGCGATCTCGATCTGCTCGCGCCAATGGCGGCGCGCGGCCAATTCATGGCGGCGATCACCGTCACCACGCTGGATGCGGAAATCGCGCGCACGCTCGAACCGCGCGCGGCCACGCCGTCGCGCCGTTTGCGCACCATCCGCACGTTGAGCGAGGCGGGTATTCCGGTCGGCGTCAGCATCGCGCCGGTGATTCCGTTCGTCACCGAACCGGACATGGAACGCGTGCTGGAGGCGTGTGCCGAAGCCGGCGCGTGCAATGCGAGCTATATCGTGCTGCGTCTTCCGTGGGAAGTCGCGCCGCTATTCAAGGACTGGCTCGCGGCGCATTTCCCTGATCGCGCTGAACGCGTGATGGGTCGCGTGCGGGATATGCGCGGCGGGAAGGACTACGACTCGAACTTTTCCACGCGAATGAAGGGGGAAGGGATGTGGGCGGATCTACTCAAGCAGCGGTTTCAAAATGCCGTGCGCCGTCTGGGATTGAACCGGCGTGACCGCGGCATTCTGGATATGTCGCACTTCCGTCGCGTCGAACCGGCGCGCGACGATCCTCAACTGGATCTTTTCTAGCGTGGCGCGCGGCAGGTCATTGCGAGAGCGCTTTGGCTGCTTGCACCTGGCCTTCGAAGTAGGTCTGGAATGAAATGGCGAGGCCGGTCATCAGCAGGAACGCGCCGATCAGCAGCGAAAAGATCACGACGAAAATCACAGTCCAGCCGGAGCGGCTTTTGCGCTGCGCCTGTGCGTTGAACTGCGCATCCCATTTCTCGTCCGGACGCAGCCCGTAGACGATTGCGGCAAGAAACGCGGCGAGCAGCGAAACGGCGCCGGGAAACGCCAGCGCCCAACCGAGCATTGAAGAGCGCTCGCTCGCCACCACCAGCATGGCGCCCGGAATGCCGATCAGCGTACCGATCAGATGAGCCCAGCCGTACATGTCGCGCGTGCCGTAGAGGTAGAAGCGGTGCGCGCCGAGGCTGCCGAAGAAGAACGCCAGCGCGGCGGTAATTGTCTTGGATCTGAACCGCGGGGAAGTCGAAGCAAGGGTGGACATGTAGGCGAGGGCGGAAGTAACAGGCGGTCGAAAGGAGCGGCGCACCGGTTGGCGCGGACCGACGCGCATTCTACGCCCGCCAGGCGCCGCGGGTCACGTGGCGAGCGGTCGCGCCGGTGCCGCCGGTGGCCGATGGGCGCCGCTGGCCACGCCTCTAAGAGTGAGGCGGTCCCGCTTGCGTTCGCGCTGCCGGTCAAGTGGCAGGCGATCGTATCGGCAGCGGATGTGACTGGTGGGTAGCGTGGTGGCTTGAAGGTGTGGCGAGTTTAATCGCGCGGCGGCACGGTTGCGGCTTAAGGCGCTGAATACGTGACGCGGTATACCGCGCCGGCGTAGTCGTCGCTGATCAGGAGCGAGCCGTCGGGCATCGGCAGCACGTCGGCGGGGCGGCCCCACACGGTTTCGCCGGGCTGCAGCCAGCCTTCGGCGAATACTTCCTGTCGCGCGTTGCTGCCGTCCGGGTCGGAGACGACCCGCACCACGCGGTAGCCCGTCTTCTTGCTGCGATTCCACGACCCGTGTTCGGCGATGAAAATAGTGTTCCGGTAAGCGGACGGAAACATCGAGCCGCTATAAAAACGCATGCCGAGCGCGGCGACGTGCGCGCCGAGTTTGACGACCGGCGGCGTGAACGAGCTGCACGGATGATCTTTGCCGAATTCGGGGTCGGGTGTGTCGCCGCCATGGCAGTAGGGAAAACCGAAGTCCATGCCGGCGCGCTGCGCGCGGTTGAGTTCGTCGTCCGGCACGTCGTCGCCCATCAGGTCGCGGCCGTTGTCGGTGAACCACAGTTCGTGCGTTACCGGATGCCAGTCGAAGCCGACCGTGTTGCGAATGCCGCGCGCCACCACTTCATAATGACTGCCGTCCGGGTCCATGCGGCCGATCAGCGCGTACCGGTTGCGGTCCTTCAGGCAGACGTTGCAGGGCGCACCTTGCGGCACGTACAGCTTGCCGTCAGGGCCGAACGCGATGAATTTCCAGCCGTGATGCGCCTCCGTGGGCAGTTTGTCCGTGACGACAGCGGGCTTGGGGGGATCGTTCAGATGGGCGTCGATCGTGTCGAAGCGTAAAATTCTGGACACCGCGGAGACGTACAGCGCGCCATCCCGCCACGCCAAGCCCGCAGGCGCTTCCAGGCCGGAGGCGATCACATGGCGAGCCGATGTGCGGCCATTTTTCAGTTCGAGCGCGTAGACGTGGCCGTCCTGGCTGCCTATATAAAGAATGCCCTTCGGCGAGAGCGCCATGGCTCGCGCGCTCGGCACGGCGTCCGACAAGACCTCGAGATGGAAGCCAGGCGGAAGTTTGATGCGTTCGACCGGCGGCGCGCAGAGCGCCGGCAGGGCTGTCGCGGCGAGCCATAAGGCTGCCGCGGTGCGCAGAGCCCGAACGCGAAGGCGCGAAGCGCACGTCGAGCCGGCAATCCACCTGAAGACGGCCAACGAAAACGAAGCGAACAAAAACACAGGTAGCGGCAGGAGTTTCACAGGCGCTCCGTCAGGTAGTTCGGGGGTTTCGATGCTGTTCGGAGCCACGACGGTATGACCGGCGCCACGTCGTCGCTCAGTTTATCCCGGTAAGTGTTTGTTAAGGCGTCGGTTTCCCGCTATAATCGCGTGTTTCAGTCGTTCCGAACCCCGGTTTTCAAGGATTCTAGTATGGTCATCATCCGCTTGGCTCGTGGCGGCTCCAAGAAGCGCCCGTTCTACAACATCGTCGCAACCGATTCGCGTAACCGTCGTGACGGCCGCTTCATCGAACGCGTTGGCTTCTACAACCCGGTCGCTACGAAGGGTGAATCGCTGCGTATCGCTCAAGACCGCCTGACGTACTGGCAAGGCGTTGGCGCACAACTGTCGCCGACCGTCGAGCGTCTCGTGAAAGAAGCGCAAAAGGCGCAGCCGGCTGCTTAATGGCCGCTCGCATGCGTATTGTTGTCGGTTCGGCCGGCGGCTCGCGCCGCTTGCGTGAGCAGTCCGATGCGCGAGGTGTTTTGCTGAAGCAGACGTCGAAGTTGGCAGCGAGGTTCTCTTATGTCCGAGCGTGATTCCAGTAGTTCAGGTAGCGTGAAGGCAAACCCGGCCGCCCCGCGCGCGAAGACGTCTGATCAGGCGCCGTTCGGTGCATTCGTCCGCAAACCGGTCGAACGAGCCGAGGGCAAGGCGAAAGCCAATGTTGCAAGCGCCGCTTCCGGGGCAGCAGAAATGCGCGCGGAAACGGTGGAAAGCTGGCCGGCCGACGCGGTCGAGGTCGGCGCGATCGTCGACGCTTACGGCCTCAAAGGCTGGGTCAAGGTAGCCGCTCATGCGGACGCCGGGCATGGCGGTGACGCATTGCTGAGCGCAAAGCGCTGGTGGTTGCTGAAAGGCCACGAGCGCAAGTCGGCGCCGTCATGGCAGGCGAAAATACATAGCGACAGTGTGGTGGCCCATCTGGGCGGCGTCACTGACCGCGATGTCGCACTGGCATTGCGCGGCTCCCGCGTTTATATCAGCCGCAGCGAATTTCCGGCCCTCGAAGCCGACGAATTCTACTGGGTCGACCTGCTCGGCCTGGATGTGGTGAACGTTGCCGGGGTCCACCTCGGCAAGGTTGCGGACATGATCGACAATGGTGCGCACTCGGTGATGCGTATCGAATACCCGGCCGCCGACAAAAGCGGCAAGCCGGTCACCGGCGAGCGTTTGATCCCGTTCGTCGGCGTCTTTGTCAAAACGGTGGACCAGGCGGCGAAGCAGATCGTCGTCGAATGGGAAGCCGATTACTAAATAATTCGCTGAATGGAGAGAGCGATGCAGTTCGATGTCGTCACGCTCTTTCCTGAAATGTTTCGCGCGCTGACTGATTGGGGCATTACCAGCCGGGCGGCGAAGCAGGAGCGCTACGGGTTGCGTACGTGGAATCCGCGCGATTTCACGACCGACAACTATCGCACGATCGACGATCGCCCATACGGCGGCGGACCCGGCATGGTGATGCTGGCCAAGCCCCTGGAAGACGCGATTGGCGCGGCGAAAGCGGCGCAGGCGGAGCAGGGCATCGGCGCGTCGCGCGTCGTGATGATGTCGCCGCAAGGCGCTACGTTGAATCACGAACGTGTCATGCGGTTCGCGGCCGAACCCGGTCTGATTCTGTTGTGCGGGCGCTATGAAGCGATCGATCAGCGTTTGCTCGACCGTGTCGTCGACGAAGAAGTCAGTCTTGGCGACTTCGTGCTGTCAGGCGGTGAACTGCCGGCCATGGCGTTGATGGATGCGGTCGTGCGCCAGTTGCCCGGCGTGCTGAACGACTCGCAATCGGCGGTGCAGGACAGTTTCGTCGACGTGCTGCTGGATTGTCCGCATTACACGCGCCCCGAGGAATACAACGGCGTGCGTGTGCCCGATGTGCTGCTCGGCGGCCATCATGCGGAAATCGAAGCGTGGCGCCGGCGTGAAGCCTTGCGCAACACGTTGAACAAACGGCCCGATCTGATCGTGAAGGCCAGAAAGAACAAAATGTTGAGCCGTGCCGACGAGGCATGGCTTGCGAGTCTCGCGAAGGAAGCGTCGAAGGCGTAAAGCCCCGGTCTTTCGAGCGGACATAGGCGGCGCCGCACATGCGTGTACGGCGCCTGATGTGAACCCATCCTCTATCGGGGCCGTAGCCGAGCGCAATACAAACTCCGCGCAAGGCAGGTACGAACGCCGACAAGATGGACTTAGGAGTCAGTGATGAATCTGATTGCAAAACTCGAGCAGGAAGAAATCGCGCGCACCCTCGGCGAGAAGACTATCCCCGATTTCGGCCCCGGCGATACGGTGATCGTCAGCGTGAACGTGGTTGAAGGTACGCGTAAGCGTGTTCAGGCTTACGAAGGCGTCGTGATCGCCAAGCGTAACCGTGGTCTGAATTCGTCGTTCATCGTCCGCAAGATTTCGTCGGGCGAAGGCGTCGAGCGTACGTTCCAGACATACTCGCCGCTGCTGGCAAGCATCGTCGTGAAGCGTCGTGGCGATGTGCGTCGTGCGAAGCTGTACTACCTGCGCGACCGTTCGGGCAAGTCGGCCCGGATCAAGGAAAAGCTGGTCGCGAAGAAAGACCGCGCTGCTCCCCAAGCGTAAATGCTGTAAGAAAAAGCACCCCTCGCGGGTGCTTTTTTGTTTGCCAGGTCAAAATAGCGGCATGTCCCCTATCCGCTCGTTCGAGAGAACCGTTGATCCGCCCCGTCTTTGAACCTGAAACCCTGCCTGTCGAAGCGACGGGCGCCGATCTGCCGCCGGTGTCCGGCGGACGTCTCACGCCCGACGGTTTGCGCGCACGCTTCGAGCAGCGCCTTTCCTGGGCGCCCGAGCCCATTGTCGAAGCGCCCTGGCGCGATACGCACGTCGATCCGCGAGTCGCCGCGGTGCTGGTGCCGCTGGTGGTCCGCGATCATGGCCTGACCGTGTTGCTGACCCAGCGCGCGGACCATCTGAACGATCATGCCGGCCAGGTGAGTTTTCCAGGCGGCCGTCACGAACCATTCGACGCCGACGCCACGGCGACCGCCCTGCGCGAAGCACAGGAAGAGGTCGGCCTCGATCCATCGCGCGTCGAGATTCTCGGTGCGTTGCCCGACTATCTGACGGGCACCGGTTTTCGCGTCACGCCGGTGATCGGCCTCGTGCACCCGCCGTTCACGTTGGAAGCCGATGCGCTCGAAGTCGCCGAAGTCTTCGAAGTGCCGCTCGCCTTTCTGATGAACCCCGCGCATCACGAGGAGCGCGTGTTCCGCTGGGAGGGCGGCGAGCGGCGCTTTTTCGCCATGCCGTATCCGCGTGCGGCGTCGGCGGAATCCGGCGGCGGCGGGAGTCCGGTAGGCGGCCACTATTTCATCTGGGGCGCGACGGCCGCGATGCTGCGCAACTTCTATCGCTTTCTCGCGGCGTGAGCCGAGGTGGATCGTGCAGCGGTCGGGTGTTTGTCGACGTCCCCGCTCAGTCGCATCCGACCCTGTGCTATCGTTATAGAACAATCGTAAAAACTCGAAAAGCACGGCGCATCGCATGACTTTTTTCTCCGTATTGCTGGCTCTGATCATTGAACAGGTGCGCGCGTTGTCGCCGAACAATCCGGTGTCGGCGTTGCTTCAATACCATGCGGAGTCGGCGGCGCACGGATTCGATGCGGGCAAGCCGAAGCACGGCTTGCTCGCCTGGCTCGTGGTGGTGGTGCCCTGGACGCTGGCCGTCGCGCTCGTCTACTACGTGCTGTATCACATTCACTTTGCGCTGGCGTTCCTGTGGAACGTCGCGGTTCTGTACTTCACGCTCGGCTTCCGGCAGTTCAGCCATTACTTCACGGACATCCACCTCGCGCTGAACAACGACGACGTGCCGCGCGCGCGCGAAATCCTGAATGAATGGACCGGGCTCGACACGGTCGATATGCCCGTCAGCGAAATCGTGCGTCATACGCTGATTCACGCAGTGGTCGCTTCGCATCGCCATGTGTTCGGCGTGTTCTTCTGGTTTCTGATTCCGGTCGGGCCGGCAGGCGCGGTGCTGTATCGGATCGCCGAATATCTGGCGCGCACCTGGGCACGGCCGGCCGATGATCGCACCGTCGCGTTTTCGAGCTTCGCGCAGCGCGCTTTCTTCGTGATCGACTGGGTGCCGGCGCGGCTCACGTCGCTGGGCTTTGCGATCGTCGGTAATTTCGAGGACGCGATTTATGCGTGGCGCAACCATGCGCGCCAGTGGCCGGATGCCAACGACGGCGTGTTGCTGGCCGCGGGCAGCGGCGCGTTGGGTGCGCGGCTGAGCGGGCCGCTTGCCGAGCCGTCGAGTCTGGATGCGCTCGCCACCGGCGACGGCGGGCCGATGCAGGTCGGCGACGACTGCACGCCGCGCACGCTGCAATCGGCGGTGGGCCTCGTGTGGCGCGCGGTGGTGCTGTGGATGATTCTGCTGTTGATGCTGACGATCGCGGTGTGGCTAGCTTGAGACCGCCCGCCCCGCCTCACCCATCCTGCGGATCGCGCGCCGTCCCGCACTGCCAGCACACGGTGAACTGCGCTTCGAGCGTCTCACCGCACTGGCGGCATTGCCACGCGGGCGATCCCGCAGCGGGCCCACGCAAAGCGGCAGCGATCAGATGCCGCGCCATCGCCTCATCGCGTTCATCGACAAGCCACAATTCCGGCGCGCATTGATCCGCCGGAATATCGCCGAGCGCGCCGTTCAGGTAGCGGTTGTGCAACTCGCAGGCAATGCCCGCCGCCTGCAGCAGATTGACCCAATGCTGTCCGATGATCAGATTCGGCGCGCGCATCAATTTCATCGTGAATCCAGGAGAGTGACGGCGACGTGCTTCAGCGCACGATCTGGCTGGCTTCATGCACGAGTTGCGCGTACAACGCGTGCCGTTCGCGGCGGATGCGGCCGTCGGCGACCGCTTCAAGAATCGCGCAACCCGGCTCGTGCAAGTGATGGCAGTTGTAAAAGCGGCAGTTCGGCAGCAGCGGCCGGAACTCGGGGAACGCACGCTCGAGCCGGCCTTCGGTCAGATGGTGCAGGCCGAATTCCTGGAAGCCGGGCGAGTCGATCAATGCGCCGCCGTCGCCGTCCGGGGTGTCAGGTAACGGGTAGAGCCGCGTGAACGTGGTGGTATGACGCCCGCTGTTCAACGCAGTGGAAATCTCGCGCGTGGCGACCTCGGCGTCGGGAATCAGCAGATTGACCAGCGTCGATTTGCCCATGCCCGACTGGCCGAGCAGCAGTGTCGAATGACCTTGCAGGTGCTCGATCAAAACCGCACGCGCGGCATCGGGCTGCATCTTGATCGACACTTCCACGACCGTATAGCCGAGCGCGCGATAGCGTTCGAGCCGGGTGCGCGCGCCCTCCAGCTCCGCCACGACGTCGATCTTGTTCAGCACGATCAACGGCTTCAACTCGTTCGCCTCGGCGGCGACCAGCGCGCGCCCGAGCAGGTCCTCGCTGAAATGCGGCTCGGTCGCGAGCACGATCAGCAACTGATCGAGATTCGCCGCAAAGAGTTTCGACTTGTACTGATCCGAGCGATACAGCAGATTACGCCGTTCGTCGATCTCGACGATCACGCCCTGATCCGCCGAGGTCGGCTCGTAAATCACGCGGTCGCCGACCGCCACTTCGCTGCGCTTGCCGCGCGGGAAGCACTGGAGCATGGGTCCGCCGTCTTCCGGCGCGACCAGGTAATGACGGCCGTGAGCCGCCACCACGAGGCCGCCCACGCGCGTGCTGGAGGGGGCGCGCGGCGCTTTCGGTGAGCGGCCGCTCATGCGTGCCGCAGCAGGCGGTCGATCCGCTGCGACGCCGGCGGATGCGAGTAGTAGAACGCGGTGTAGAGCGGATCGGGCGTCAGGGTCGACGCGTTGTCCTCGTACAGCTTGACGAGCGCGTTGACGAGGTCTTGCGCATCGGTTTGCGTGGCGGCGAACGCGTCGGCTTCGAACTCGTGCTTGCGCGAGCTGAGGCTGCCGAGCGGCGTGACGAAGAAGATGAACACCGGCAGCGCGAGGAAGAACAGCACCAGCGCAAGTCCGCTATTGCCGCCGATCAGCGACGGCCGCACGCCCAGTCCTTCGTAGAACCACACGCTTTCCTTCAGCCAGCCGAGCAGGGCGAGCATGGCGAGGCTGATCGCAAAGGTGACGAGCATGCGCTTGATCACGTGACGGCGCTTGAAGTGGCCGAGTTCATGCGCGAGCACCGCTTCGATCTCGCTGCCCGACAGGCGCGCGAGCAAGGTGTCGAAGAACACGATCCGCTTGGCCGCGCCGAAGCCGGTGAAATACGCGTTGCCGTGCGCGGAACGGCGGCTGCCGTCCATCACGAAGAGTCCCTTGGCGGCGAAACCGCAGCGCTGCATCAGCGCTTCGATGCGGCTTTTCAGCGCTTCGTCCTTGAGTGGCTCGAACTTGTTGAAGAGCGGCGCGATAAACGACGGATACAGCACCAGCACGAGCATCTGGAACACCACCCAGACGATCCACGTCCACAGCCACCACAGGCTGCCGGCGCGGTTCATCAGCCACAGCACGACGAACAGCAGCGGCAGGCCGAACGCTGCGGCGAGCAGCACGCCCTTCAGACGGTCGAGGAAGAAAATGCCCTTGCTCATCCGGTTGAAGCCGAAGCGCTGCTCGACCACGAATTGCCGGTAGTAATCGAACGGCAGGTCGATCACGCTGGTGATCGCGATCACCGCCGCGACCAGCGCGATCTGGCCGGCATAGCCGCGGCCGAGCCAATCCGAGATCGCCAGATCGAGCGCCTGCACGCCGCCGAGCAGCGTCAGGCCGATCAGCACGGCCGCGCTGACCACGATCTCGATCATCGTCAGACGTGTGCGCTCGACGGTGTAGTCCGCGGCGCGCTGATGCGCGGTGAGCGCGATGGTGCCGGCAAACTGGCTCGGCACCTGCTCGCGATGGCCGGCGACGAAGCGGATCTGCCGCGACGCGAGCCACAGTTTGGTGCCGACCATCGCCACGACGGCGACGACGAACAGAACGGTGAAGTACAGGGTAGGCATCCGGGGATTCCGTGGTATCTATGCGAGAATTATATGTTTCTTCCCGCCGCCAGGCGGGGACACGCTCAAACCAATCTCAAACGAACATTCGCCGTGGCAAGCGGGCTTCCTGAGAAGCCGTCTGCGCGGATACAGGGTTGCCCTTCATGACTGACATCCTCGCTTCCATCGAACATCCGTCGCTCGTGCGCAGCGACATGAATCTCGTCTGGCTCGACATGGAAATGACCGGGCTCGAGCCGGATTCCGACCGCATCATCGAAATCGCGGTGGTGGTGACGAATTCGACGCTCGACAGGATGATCGAAGGGCCGGTGCTCGCGATTCATCAGAGCGACGAAACGCTCGCCAAAATGGATCAGTGGAACCAGAACACGCATGGCCGCTCGGGTCTGATCGACCGCGTGAAGGCCTCGGCGGTGAGCGAAGCCGACGCCACCCAACAGATCCGCGACTTTCTCAGCGCCTATGTGCCGCCGGGCAAATCGCCGATGTGCGGCAACTCGATCTGCCAGGACCGCCGCTTCATGGCGCGCTGGATGCCGGATCTGGAGCGATTCTTCCATTACCGCAATCTCGACGTGAGCACGCTGAAGGAACTGTGCCGCCGCTGGCAGCCGGCGATCTACAAGGGCTTCCAGAAGCGCGCGCTGCACACGGCGCTGGCCGACATCCATGAGTCGATCGAGGAACTCAAGTACTACCGCGAGCATTTCCTGATTCCGACGGCCCCGCAAGCGCCGGTGGTGATGTAACGCGGCAACCGCGTTACAGAGTTAATCCTGCCGGGGCGCGCGCACCGCGTTCTTCGGCCGGAATGCCTTCACCACGTCGGCGTTGGTTTCCACATACGGGCCGCCGATCAGGTCGATGCAATAGGGCACCGCGGCGAAAATGCCCGGCACTTTCACGGCGCCGCCCGCTTCGGCGTCGCGCAGGCCTTCCAGCGTTTCCCTGATCGACTTCGGCTGCCCAGGCAGGTTGACGATCAGCGCCGCGTGATCCGCGGTTTCGCGGATCACCGCCACCTGGCGCGACAGGATCGCGGTCGGCACGAAATTCAGGCTGATCTGCCGCATCTGCTCGCCGAAACCGGGCATTTCCTTCGTCGCCACCGCAAGGGTCGCTTCGGGCGTCACGTCGCGGCGCGACGGGCCAGTGCCGCCGGTCGTCAGCACCAGATCGCAGCCTGCCTCGTCGACCAGTTCGGTCAGCGTGGCGGAAATGGTGGGCGCGTCGTCCTGAATCAGACGGGTGACCACCTGCCATGGCGAGGTCAAAGCGGCGCCGAGCCATTCCTGCAAGGCCGGAATGCCCTTGTCCTCGTACACGCCGGTGGATGCGCGGTCGCTGATCGACACGAGGCCGATCACGATTTCGTCGGGATGCTTACGCGCCGGCTTCGGCGTTGGCTTATGCGTCGCGGTCGTCATCGTCGTCTTCCAGGGCGTCTTCGGCTTCGGAATCGGTGTCGGCGGAGGGGCCGTCCGCATTCTTGATCCACTGGAACAGTTCACGGAAGTAGCGCGGCGGCTTGCTCTGCTGTGCTTCCTTGCGGGCGTTGCGGATCAGCGTGCGGCCCTGCTGCGGGTCTGCGTTCGGGTGCTGGCGGATGAACTCGGTCAGCGCGGCATCGTCGGCGAGCAGTTTTTCGCGCGTGCGCTCGATCCAGTGGAGCTTGGCCGTTTCCGCCTTGTTGACGCCGTTGTACGTGTCGAGCGCAGTGCGCAGCGCGGCGGTTTCGTCGTCCAGCAGCGAGCGCATCACGCGGCCCACGTATTGCACCTGGCGGCGCTTGCCTTCGTGATCGGTGATGCGGCGTGCTTCGCGTACGGCGTCGTCGAGCTTTTCGGGCATCGGCATGCGCTTGAGCGCGTCTTTGGGCAGCGCGATGAGCGCCGCGCCCAGTTCCTGCAGCTCGTGCATTTCGCGCTTGAGCTGGGACTTGCTGGGACGGTCGTAGCCGTTTTCGTCGACTTCCGGTTCGGCGGATTCGATCGGTTGAATGCGGGTTTTGCGTGTCATGCCGATATTGTAGCGTGCCGGGCCCGCTGAACCCGCCGCGCTGCCGCGCACGCGGCCTCGCGCACGGCGACGCAGCGTTAAAAAGCGGCAGCTAGGCAGCAGCTGGGCGGGCAGCAAGGCACCGGCGCCGCGAGGCTCGGAGAATGCGAGGAGAATGCCCGCGAATGCCAGGTACGTCAGCGCGTACCTTGCTATGATCGCGGGATGCTTAACGATGCAAATGCGCACGCAAGTGCGTGGCATGTGCGAACCCACAGGGCCGCTCGGCCCCGAACAGGACGGCAACGACAATGGCAGCAGACATGGACGTCAAGCAGCGCTTTTTTCCGCATACCCAGGATGAACTGAAGGAAATCGCCTCGGACATCCTTCGTCACGCGAAGTCGCTCGGCGGCACCGACGCGGCAACCGAGATTTCCGAAGGCGACGGCCTGTCCGTCTCCGTGCGGCGCGGCGAAGTCGAGACGATCGAGCACAACCGCGACAAGATGGTCGGCGTGACGGTGTTCATCGGCAACAAGCGCGGCAACGCGAGCACCTCCGATTTCTCGTCGCAGGCTTTGAAGGACACGGTGGCGGCGGCGTACAACATCGCGCGCTTCACCGCGGAAGACAACTGCGCCGGTCTCGCCGAAGCCGAGCTGCTCGAAACCGCGCCGCGCGATCTCGACCTGTATCACCCGTGGAATCTCTCGGCGGACGAAGCGGTGGAAATCGCCCGCCGCTCGGAAGACGCGGCATTCGCCACCGATCCGCAAATCAAGAACTCGGAAGGCGCGAGCGTCTCGGCGCAGCACTCGCAGTTCGTGCTCGCCACCTCGCGCGGTTTCCTCGCCGGCTATCCGTACTCGCGGCACTACGTCGCGTGCGCGCCGATCGCCGGCAGCGGCCGCAACATGCAGCGCGACGACTGGTACACGTCCACCCGCAGTGCGGAAGACCTGGCCGATCCGGAAGCGGTCGGCCGTTACGCCGCGCAACGCGCGCTGGCGCGCATCGGCGCGCGCGGACTCGACACCCGCAAGGTGCCGGTGCTGTTCGAAGCGCCGCTCGCCGCGGGCCTGCTCGGCGCGTTCGTGCAGGCAACGAGCGGTGGCGCGCTTTACCGCAAGACTTCGTTCCTTGTCGATAGCCTCGGCAAGCCGGTGTTCGCGCCGCACGTGCAGGTGGTCGAGGATCCGCACGTCGCGCGTGCAATGGGCAGCGCGCCGTTCGACGAGGAAGGCGTGCGCACCAGGCAGCGTTCGGTCGTGAAGGACGGCGTGGTGGAAGGCTATTTCCTCTCGACCTATTCGGCGCGCAAGCTCGGCATGCAGACCACCGGCAACGCGGGCGGCTCGCACAACCTGTCGTTGCGGAGTTCGAACACGCGCGCCGAGGACGATTTCGAGGAGATGCTGAGGAAGCTCGGCACGGGCCTGTTGCTGACCGAACTGATGGGGCAGGGCGTGAACTACGTGACGGGCGACTACTCGCGCGGCGCGTCGGGCTTCTGGGTCGAGAACGGCAAGATCCAGTATCCGGTCGAGGAAATCACGGTGGCGAGCACGCTGCAGGAGATGTTCCACCATATCGTCGCGATCGGCGCGGATACGATCACGCGCGGCACCAAGCAGACCGGCTCGGTGCTGATCGAGCGGATGACGATCGCGGGTCAGTAAGCGGGTTTTGCCGCCGGTTTTTGCAGCATTCCCGGCGGTGGCAAACGAAAAAAACGCCACGCAAGTCATTGCGTGGCGTTTTTTCATGGGCGCCGCAAAAACTCAAGCGCCCTTGCGCTTATACGTGACGAACGCGTAGTCGAAATCATTCGGCGCATCCGCGCGATGCGTTTCATGCGCGACTTCTTCCCACTCGTTTTCATCGAGCTCGGGGAAGGTGGCATCGCCTTCGAAGTCGGCGGAGATCTCGGTGACGATGAGCTTGTCCGCCTGACGCAGACCTTCCTCATACAACTGCGCGCCGCCGATCAGAAACGCTTCCGGCGCCTGATCCTGCGCGGCGAGCTTTAGCGCGTCCTGGAGCGTCGTCGCGGCGTCGCAGCCCTGAAAGCGCCGCGTGGCATCGCGTGTCACGACGATGTTGCGGCGTCCCGGCAGCGGCCGGCCGATCGATTCATGCGTCTTGCGCCCCATGATGATGGGCGCGCCCATGGTCGTGCGCTTGAAAAACGCAAGGTCTTCGGGAAGTCGCCAGGGCAACTGGTTGTCGCGGCCGATCACGCCGTTATTGGCGCGAGCGACGATCAGGGTGAGCGTCGTCATCAAGTGGAAAGGGGAACGTAACCGGACTGATTCTACCTGACGCGGTAGCGGGCGCCGCCTCGCGGGGCTCGTCCGGCGGCTGGCGCCCGTTCGCGCCGCGTGATCCCGTCCGGCTACCTTGCCGGGTGATTGGCGGCATCACCCTGTGCGGCGCGCGCGGCGTCCGCCGGGACCGGCAGCGGCGAGGGCGGAGCAAGCTCGTCCCATAAGGTCACGCGAGCCGGGATGCCACCGGGCCCGACGCGGAAAGCGAGTCGCATGATGTATCTCCTTGATGGCCGCTATTTAGCGAAACGCGTGCCATCGCCCGCAATCCATTGGCACATAAGGATATGATCGGCAATTCCCGGCACGGCATAAAAGAAACGGAACAGAAACGTTTCAGCATTGAAACGACAGGCAGAAAATACCTGTAATGGCTTAATTCGGACGGTATGAAGTACCTTGACGCCAACGGAAGAAAAAGCGTTTTCCCAAATTCGTTTAATTCGTCGGCTGAATAAACGCCTATTGGTCGCTCACCCGTTGCCGCAAAGGTGTCGCTGATTAAATTCGCATAGTTGTTTTCCAAGCGGCGCGCGTATAGTAAGCTCTGGAAAAACAGCTTCGCATTTAAAAAAGCCCGCTAACGGGCCGTCTCAAACACACACGCCGCTTTCTTGGGGATCAGCTGTCCGCACGGAATGGAATGGCCGTTCGGTTTTTGCTATTTCGCGAATCCCGAACGAGTCAGCGTGTCTGAACTTTCGTTCAGGTGCGTGCGTCATCCTTAACGTTCGTTGACGAGAGGATCTGAATAATGGAACCCGCAACGCGGCAACTGATTTACGTTTCGCGCGATCCAAGCGCGGAACTGAATACCCGCTTTCACCAGCGCGGCTGGCAAGTCGAAGTCGTGGGATCGGCGCGCGACGTGCGCCGTGCCGTTCGCGCCGGAATGGCAGCGGGCGGACTGCTCGACCTGTCCAGCCATTTTCAGCCGCACGAAATCGCCGCATTCGAGTCCTGCCTGACCATGCCGAACGTCGGCTGGGTGGCGGCCACCATGCCCGGACAATTGCAGGACGCCGCCTTGCGCCGGCTCGTACGCGACTACTGTTTCGACTATGTAACGGTGCCGTATTCGGGCGACAGGATCGTCGACTCGGTAGGCCATGCGTACGGCATGATCTCGCTGGGCGAACCGGCTTCGAACGATGCTTCGCAAGGCGCGGAGGGCGAAATGGTCGGCTCGTGCGACGCCATGCTCGCGCTGTTCCGCTCCATCCGCAAAGTGGCGATGACCGACGCACCGGTGTTTATCTCGGGCGAATCGGGCACCGGCAAGGAGTTGACCGCGGTCGCGATTCACGAACGCTCGGCGCGCCGCAACGCACCGTTCGTGCCGATCAACTGCGGCGCGATTCCGCCGCATCTGCTGCAATCCGAACTATTCGGTTACGAACGCGGCGCGTTCACCGGCGCCAATCAGCGCAAGATCGGCCGGGTGGAAGCAGCCAACGGCGGCACGCTCTTTCTCGACGAAATCGGCGACCTGCCGCTCGAAAGCCAGGCGAGCCTGCTGCGCTTCCTGCAGGAACGCAAGGTGGAGCGGCTGGGTGGCCACGGCGCGATCGACGTCGACGTGCGGATCATCTCGGCCACTCACGTGGATATGACCGCGGCGATGATCGAAGGGCGTTTCCGTTCCGACCTGTACCACCGCCTGTGCGTGCTGCAAATCGACGAACCGCCGCTGCGCGCGCGCGGCAAGGACATCGAACTGCTCGCGCGGCACATGCTGGAGCGCTTCAAGAAGGATGCGAGCCGGCGCTTGCGCGGCTTCGCGCCGGACGCGATCGCGGCGCTGCACAACTACGGCTGGCCGGGCAACGTGCGTGAGTTGATCAACCGCGTGCGGCGCGCCATTGTGATGTCCGAAGGGCGCGCGATCACGGCGCGCGATCTGGAACTGGCCGAATACGTCGAGATCGTGCCGGTGTCGCTCGCGCAGGCGCGCGAAGCGGCGGAGCGCCAGGCGATCGAGCTGGCGCTGTTGCGCCATCGCGGAAGGCTTGGCGACGCCGCACAAGAACTCGGCATTTCGCGGGTGACGCTGTATCGCCTGCTGTGCTCGCACGGCATGCGTCATATGGAAGGCGAGCCGCTTGCCGCGCCGCACGGCGGGGACTTGCCGGCTTCGGTGCCGCATCTCTGATCCAGGGCGTTGGCGAGCCCGGAGCGGGTCTCACTGGGCGTCAGCGGCCCCGACATGCACTTCATCCGAGTTCGCAGGAGCCTTCAACGGCCCTGTGACCGGTTGCGCGTCTCTATCTTGCAACAACGCTTCCCTCCACGATATTTTCGTCGCTGCACGCCGTGACCGGGCGTCGCCTGCCCGCGCTTGCTAAAATCGGGTTTTCGCTCAATCCCCGTGGCGCGCGCTGATGGCGGCACGCGCCTCGTCGAAGGAAACCGCATGAAACAATACCTCGACCTCGTCCGCATGATTCTCGACACCGGCACGTGGCAGGAGAATCGCACCGGCATCCGCACCATCAGCATGCCGGGCGCCATGTTGCGCTTCGATCTCCAGCAGGGCTTTCCCGCGGTCACCACGAAAAAGCTGGCGTTCAAGTCGGCGGTGGGCGAACTGGTCGGGTTTCTGCGCGCGTCGCGCAGTGCAGCGGATTTTCGCGACCTCGGCTGCAAGGTGTGGGATGCGAACGCCAACCAGAATCCGCAGTGGCTCGCCAATCCGTATCGCCAGGGCCCGGACGATCTCGGCGACGTGTACGGCGTGCAGTGGCGCCAATGGCCGGCGTACAAGGTGCTGGACGCAAGCGCGAGCGCGCAGCTGGCCGATGCGAGCGCGCGCGGCTTTCAGGTCGTGACGGAATTCGAGGAAGACGGCAGCCGCAAGGTGCTGCTGTACAAGGCGATCGACCAGTTGCGCCAGTGCCTCGACACGATCATGCAGAATCCCGCCGACCGGCGCATTCTGTTTCATGCCTGGAACCCCGCGGTGCTGGACCAGATCGCGCTGCCGGCTTGCCACCTGCTTTATCAGTTCCTGCCGAACGTCGCGCGCCGCGAGATTTCGCTGTGCCTGTACATTCGCAGCAACGATGTCGGCCTCGGCACGCCGTTCAATCTGACTGAAGGCGCGGCGCTGCTGCATCTGGTCGCCCGCCTGACGGGCTACACGCCGCGCTGGTTCACCTACTTCATCGGCGACGCGCATATTTACGAGAATCAGCTCGACATGCTGCAGCAGCAGCTCACGCGCGAGCCGTACGAAAGCCCGGCCTTCGCCATCTCGGATCGCGTGCCCGACTATGCAAAAACCGGCGCATACGAGCCGGAATGGCTCGAGAAAATCGAGCCGTCGGATTTCTCGCTGGTGGGTTACCGGCATCACGAGCCGTTGACGGCGCCGATGGCGGTTTGAACGTCCACCACAGGCTGGCTGACAAGAAAAACCCCCGCGATGTGAATCGCGGGGTTTTTTCGCCCTGCCTATGAACATGTGGACAAGGGCGCTGAACCTGGCCGACGCTCAACCTTTGTGATGCTCATCGCGGTTGCCGCCGCCTGAATGTTGCTCCCCGTGCTGCGGCTGTGGTTGAGCGCGCGGCTGCTGGACCTGCTGCGGGCGCGGCTCAGGACGCGGCTGTGGCGCCGGCTGCGGATGGAACTCCGGACGCGGCTGTTGCTGCGCTTGCTGCGGACGGGGTTCCGGGCGAGGCTGCGGCGCCTGCTGCGGATGAAACTCCGGACGCGGTTGCTGCTGCGCTTGCTGCGGACGAGATTCCTGGCGCGGTTGCGGCGCCTGCTGCGGATGAAATTCCTGACGCGGCGGCTGCTGCACTTGCTGTGCCGCTTGCGGATAAGCATCCTGACGCGGCGGCTGCCGTGTCTGAGGCGTGTCCGCTGGACGCGGCACCTGCGCTTCAGGCTGACGTTGCACCTGCGGCTGCGGGCGAGTCTCCTGCCGACGCGCCTGCTGCGCCGAAGCCGTGCTGTCCGCGGGACGAGGCACGCCGCGAGGCTCCATT
>WNGR01001086.1_pt1 | contig 59003 bp, 55 predicted proteins | sample 5407581 | NCBI WGS metagenome assembly WNGR01 (sample SAMN13153383, study PRJNA577476) | soil metagenome | isolation source: 80 cm soil or saprolite under Garry oak tree replicate 2 | place: USA:California | collected 2016-06-15 | reverse complement strand
CGTTTTGCCGCAGGGAGTGACCCGGACCTGGCCGACCCCGCCAGCCGCCAGGAACTGCTGGCCATTGTCCAGCCGTTTGCCAACCACAACGGCGGGCAGTTGGCCTTTGGTCCTGATAGTCTGCTCTATATTGGCAGCGGTGATGGCGGCAGCGGCGGCGACCCCTTGGGCAATGGCCAGAACACGGCCTCGCTGCTGGGCAAAATCCTGCGTTTAGACGTCCTTTCCGGCACCACCCCGGCCATCCCGGTCGGCAACCCCTTCGGCAACGAGGTCTGGGCCTATGGGCTGCGCAATCCCTGGCGCTTCTCCTTTGACCGCCAGAGCGGTGACCTGTAGCTACCTGGCTCCCGGCCTGTGCAGCAGCGCCGGCCTGACCCTGCCGGTGGCCGAGTACGGTCATACCCTGGGCAACTGCTCGGTAACCGGCGGCTTTGTCTATCGCGGGAGTATCCCTTCGTTACGGGGGACCTACCTGTACGGGGATTTCTGCAGCGGGATGATCTGGGGCCTGAGGCGCAACGGTGCGGTCTGGGAAAATCTTCTGCTGCTGGACAGCCCCCTGCTGATCTCGACCTTCGGGGAGGATGAGGCGGGGGAACTCTATGTGGCGGATTATGGTACGGGAGCGATATTCCGTATCAATGCCCCTTGAGCAGAGCGGCGGCTAAACCTTTTGTCTGTCTTCCACGTTCTGACCAAAATTTCATATGAATGTCAGTTTTTGTGTAGTGCCGGGAGCCGCGGCAAGAAGCTTTGCCCGCTCATTTCCGGTAACTGATCCGATAGATGGCGCCCGCCTTGTCGTCTGAAACCAGCAGGCTTCCGTCGGGCATAACCTGCAAATCGACCGGACGCCCCCAGGCGCTCCCCTGCTGCAGCCATCCCTGTGCAAAGGTCTCGTAGGAGACGGCCCGATTATCCCTGAGACGCACCAGGGTGATCCGGTAGCCGATGGGGGTGGAGCGGTTCCAGGAGCCGTGTTCGGCGATGAATATCTGATCCCGGTAGCTCTCGGGAAACATGCTGCCGGTATAGAACCGCATGCCGAGTGACGCCACATGGGGACCAAGCTCCATTTCCGGCGGGACGAACTCCTCGTGGCGCCTCCTTTTGCCGTATTCGGGGTCGGCCAGATCCCGCCCGTGCCGGTAGGGAAAGCCGAAGTGCAGCCCGGCCGTGGGGGCGCGATTGAGTTCGTCCGGCGGCTGATCGTCCCCCATCCAGTCACGGCCGTTGTCGGTGAACCAGAGCTCCCCGGTCCGGGGATTCCAGTCGAACCCGACCGTGTTGCGCACCCCGCGGGCAAATATCTCCAGGTTGCTCCCATCCGGGAGCATGCGCATGATCGTGGCAAAGCGCGGATCCTTCTCCTCGCAGACGTTGCATGGAGCTCCCACCGGAACGTAGAGCCTGCCGTCCGGCCCGAAGCGGATGAACTTCCAGCCGTGATGACTCTTGTCCGGAAACGAGTCGTTGACCGTTACCGGCTCGGGAGGGTTATTGAGCCGCTCTTCGATGTTGTCAAAGCGGATCACGCGGCTGATCTCGGCGACGTAGAGGGCGCCATTGCGGAAAGCCACCCCGTTGGGGGATTTCAGGCCGCTGGCAATGATGATCACTTCGTCTGCCTTGTGGTCGCCGTTGCGGTCGACAAGAGCGTAGACCTTGCCCTCGCTGCGGCTACCGACGAACAGGGTGCCCTTGGTGCCGATGGCCATGGAGCGTGCGCCAGGCACGGCGGCGGAATAGACGGCGATGCTGAAACCGGGCGGGAGTTTGATTTCGTCCGGTCGCAGCCCCACGCTGCGGCAACTGGCGGTCGTTGCCAGGAGGAGCATGGCCGCGACGAGAAACCGACTACAGATCCGAATGGTCATATCTCCCTCGGCAACGGCAAAGGCGGCCGATCTGATCCGGCCGCCTGCAAAATGTTGTGTCCTGAATGGAAAAAGTGTATCAGCTCCCCGCTTGTATGCAACTGATGACAGGAAAATAAGTCCCGGCCTCGAAACTACAGAAGATGGCCAATCGGCCGCCTTTTGCAACGTCACCAGTGACAGTTTTTACTCCACCTGAATCGTGAATCGTCCTCTCCCGTGTAGTCAGTGTCGAGATTTGTGCGATTCATTCGCTATACAAGATCTTCTATAATCCAGGGCAGGCTCGGGCTGTTTTCCATCACTATTTTGCGCAGCTTCCATCACAGAATGGGGCGTTGCCTGTCTTGCCGCAGTTACATAGGTACACTGTCTGCTTTTCCTTGACCTCGAAGGCAATTGGACTTTTACAACTACCGATATGGGAGCCATCACAGAAAGGCATCTTAGCTGATTTTCCGCAGGTGCAACGGTGGTAGTTACCCGGCTCTAGCTCAAGAACTATAGGTCCACTTGATTTTGCTTCTGACTGATTCAATGTATTTCTCCTTTTGGTGTAGTGCGAAATTTCTATTGTTTGACGAAATTTCGGTATCATTACTTCTTGATCATCTCGATTTCCAGTGTGATTGTTATCTCTTCGCCGACAGCAACGCCACCCGTTTCGAGCGCAGTATTCCAAACCAGGCCGAAATCCTTGCGATTAATCTTAGTTGTGGCAGTTGCACCTTTACGGATATTGCCCCACGGGTCTTTGCTTTCTTTCGTAGGACCTTCAACATCGAGAACAACTTGTTTGGTTATGCCGTGTAATGTCAAATCGCCAGTTACTTTCAGTTTGTCCTTGCTAGCCTTGGCAACTTTTTTCGACACGAAGGTCATTGCCGGGTATTTTGCTACATCGAAGAAGTCAGCGCTTCGTAGATGTTCATCACGCTTCTGGACATTGGTGTTGATGGAATTGGTGTCAATGCTGACTTCTATTTTCGATTTGGTGATGTCTTTGTCATTAATCTCAACTGTTCCTGTGTGCTTGTCGAAGTTGCCCTTCACGTTCGATACCATGAGGTGCCTAACCTTGAAACCGACATTGGAGTGATCGGGGTCAATTGTCCAGGTTGTAGCAAATGCAAATGTCGGAAGGGCCAGGGCGATAATGGTGCTGATTGATACGATGATGTTTTTCATGATGATTCTCCTTTAGTGTGAATAATGGTTTAATGTTAAGCTATCTACTTAAAAAAAAGCTTCTACTGTATTAACCTCCTTTCTTGCCTAATTTTTTACACAATTGGCCAAGTAATTCTTGTTCGTCCTCCTCAAGCGAAGCCATTTCCATAACGATTGCTGCTTCAACATCCGCAAATACTTTGGCAATCAGATCTGTCCCGGATTCTGTAAGGTTAATGGTGAAATAGCGCCTATCATTTTCGTCTCGAACTCGACTCACCAGGTTCTGCTTCTCGAGGTTGTCTATCACCAACGTGATGTTTCCCGAACTCTTGAGTATCTTTGAGCCGATGTCGCGTTGGCACAATGGCCCTTTATGATATAGAGCTTCAAGTACTCCGAACTGGCTAATGGTGAGTTTTGGCCCTGCCAAAACACGATGCACCCTGCTGGTGACAGATTCAGCCGCCCGCATCAGTTTGGTGTAGGTGTTCAAGGCGCGGTAGGTTGATTTTTTTGCGAGCTTCATTGCTAACCTCGGTGGACTTTAAAACGGTTGCATCAATATCGAATAGCTTAATGTCAAACTATATTGTTTGGCCGACACTGTCAATAGTTTTTTCGAGTTAGCAGTACGGGCAGACCAACATGTCACCAATGCTAAATTTTACTGCGGTAATTTACCAGCCACAAAGCAAATAAAAAAAGCACCTGCGATTTCTCGTAGGTGCTTGATTTTTTTAAGTGGTGCCCAGGGACGGAATCGAACCGCCGACACGAGGATTTTCAATCCTCTGCTCTACCGACTGAGCTACCTGGGCAAAAGGATTTCCCTTATAACGTCTAAGGATGATCAATGTCAACAGTAAAGTACGGTCTTTGCTATTTTGATTCCTCCCTCTGCAATTTTATCGGGACGTAGTTGCAGAACGGTTCCTCTTCCATGTAGTCGCCATGTACGGCATCGGCCCTGGCCCGGCACCCTCCGCAGACGTTGAGATATTCGCATTGGCCGCATTTTCCCTTGTACGATTTAAAATCACGCAGGTCCTTGAACAGCTCCGAATTCTCCCAGATTTCACGGAACGGGGTCTCTTTGACATTACCGGCGGCGCGGTGGAAATAGGAGCAGGGCTTTACGTTGCCAAAACAGTCGATCAGGCAGATGGATTGCGCGGCGATGCACCCTTTGCCCCCTCCGGTGGAGAAGGTCAGTGAACGGCGCTCGAACTTGGTCCCTTCGGCCTTTGCTTTCTGCGGCACGATCCTGTAGTAGTGCGGCGCGCAGGTCGGACGCATCAGGATGTCGTCCTCCATCTTTTCCTGCTGGTAGTGCCAGTCCAGAATCTCTTCGTAGTCTTCTTTCGAGATCAGTTCATTCATGATCTCTTCGCCCCGCCCGGTCGGCACGATCATAAACATGTACCAGGCCGTTGCCCCCAGCCCCTTTGCCGTCTTGAACGTGGCGGCAATATCGGTCTGATTGCGTTTGGTAAAAGAGGAATTAATCAGAAACTTCTGTCCGTTTCTGCGGAAAATTTCCGCGGCCCGTACTACTCCTTCAAAAGAGCCGGGAGACTGGCGGAAATTGTCGTGCACTTCGGCCGTCGACCCGTCGAGTGACAGCGAAACCATCTTAATATCGGCCTTCTTCATCTGTTGACAAATTTCATCGGTAACCAGTGAACCATTGGTCGCCATGCACATCCGCAGGCCCAGGGAGGTTCCGTATTCCGCCAGTTCAAAGATATCGGGGCGAAGCAGCGGCTCCCCTCCGGAAAGAACAACGACCGGTTTGGAAAAATCGGCAATATCCCGGAGGAGTTTCTTTCCCTCGGCAGTAGTAAAGTCACCCTCTGAAGAGGTCAGGTCGGAGGAACAGCGGCAGTGTACACAGTGTAGGTTGCATCTTTGCGTGGTTTCCCATGCGATCCATTTCGGAACAAATTCTGTGCTCATAGAACTCCCGTAATCTAATTCGGTGGTGAAAGACAATAGCGTCCCCAAACAAAAATCGTACCTGAATGGCAGCATAAACTCAAGAATATATTCCGCCATTATAGGTGCCGCCGTATCCGGAGCGGTATAAACAAGCGCTTGCAATCAGGTTGTACGTATAGTAGTATGACGCTCCCGCCGCCTTTAGCGGCGTTTTACGTACATTCCCCCTCCCAAGGAGCGCCAATTCATGCTGAGTATCATGCGCAAGCAGAAAGAATCCATTATCATCAAGATAGTCTTTGTCATCATCGTTCTTTCTTTTGTGGGCACCATATTTCTGGTGTGGGGACAGGGCCGTGACGGAATGGGCGGGGGCTCGGGCGGCTATGCAGCGAAAGTAAACGGCACGCGCATTTCTCTCGAACAGTACCAGAGCGCGTATCAGCGCGTCAGAAGCATGTATCAGCAGATTTACGGCCAGTCGATTCCGCCCGAAATGGAGAAGGCGCTTGGTTTGAGAAAAGTTGCCCTCGATGGCCTGATTGACAACATGCTGGCCATGAAAGAGGCCAAGTCGCTCGGGATCAAGGTTTCGAAAGACGACATCTCCAACTCAATAGAAGCGATGCCGATGTTCCAGAAAGACGGGAAATTCAGTTTTGATCAATACCAGCAGGTATTACGGTCAAACCGCATTACCGCCAAGGATTTCGAGGAAGGGCAGGAAGCGGAAGTCATACTCAAAAAAGTGCGTCAGTCAATCAAGGACAAGGCTGTTGTCACAGATGCGGATGCCCTGGCGCAGTACAAAAAGGAAAACGACAAGCTCGACCTTGAGTATGTGTCCTATGCGCCTTCAGATGTTGCTGCCGAGGTAAAGCTGACCGATGCTGACCTGAACGAGTATCTGCAGAAAAATCCCAATGAGTTCAAAACTCCCGAAAAAGTGGCGCTTTCGTATATTCTGCTCGATCCCGCCTCACAGGTGGCAAAAACTACGGTATCCGAAGATGAAATCCAGACCTACTACCAGAAGAATATCGACCGGTGGCAGGGGAAGGATGGTATTCAGCCTTTGACCGATGTGAAGGAAAAGGTCAAGGCGGAAGCGATTAAGCAGAAGACGGCCAAGGGTTTGTTCGAGCTGGCTGCCGATACATTGTATAAAAACATCAAGTCCGGCGACCTGAACCTGATCGCAGGCGCCCTGAAGCTTAAGGTCCAGGAGACTCCCCTTTTCACGGCGGCTGCGCCAGCTCCCTCCCTGGTTGGCGAAGAGGCTGTGATCAAGAAAGCTCTTGAGCTGAAGCAGGGAGAGCTTGGCGGACCGGTTGAAACGGCAAAGGGAATATATATTCTCAAGGCCAAAGAGCGCAAGGCGGCAACAGTTCCGGCGCTGGCTGAGATAAAGGGAGCGGTCGAGGGAAAAGCAAAGGTCGCCAAAGCGATCGAACTGGCGAAGAAAAAAGCGGAAGATGCCGCAAAACAGTTGTCGGGCAGTGCCGCCGTCACGACCCAAACGACCGGAAGCTTCGGCTACTCCGCCAAAGGGGACATTCCGGCAATCGGCACTTCCCCCGAAATTATAGAGGCTGTGTTCAAACTCTCGGCTGCTCAAGCTCCTGCCGTTCCGTTCAAGGTCGGTAACCGCTGGTACGCTGTTCGGGTCAAGAGCCGGACCGAAGCGCCAAAAGCCCAGTTTGATGCGGCCAAGGAAGAGCTGAAAAAGAAGATGCTCCCCAAGAAACAGGAAGACGCCTTGACCGAGTGGAATAAAGGATTGCGGGAAAAAGCCAAGATCGAGATTAATCAGGCGCTGATCGCCGATAAATAGGAGACAGATATGTCAAAACTTGTTCTGCAGACCGACTTTCCCGGTTTGAACTTGATAGCTCGCGGTAAGGTGCGCGATATATACGATCTTGGCGAAGCCCTGCTGTTGGTGACGTCTGACCGGATCTCGGCGTTTGACGTGATAATGAATGAACCGATTCCCGACAAAGGATTCGTGCTGACCCAGATATCGGCCTACTGGTTCCGTCTGATGGAAGATATCGTTCCCAACCACATCATTTCCATTGATGTTGCCGACTATCCCGCCGAATGCCGGCCGTACGCCGAAACTCTCAAGGGGCGATCGATGCTGGTCAAAAAGGCGACGCCGCTACCGGTCGAATGTATCGTGCGCGGTTATGTTTCCGGCTCCGGGTGGAAGGACTACAAGGCGACCGGTGCAATCAGCGGCATTAAGCTGCCCGCAGGCCTGAAGGAATCGGATCGCCTGCCGGAACCGATCTTTACCCCTTCCACGAAAGCCGATCTCGGCGCTCATGACGAAACGATCACGTTCGAAAAAATGGCTGAGCTCTGTGGCCGCGATCTGGCAGAAAAGGCGCGTGATTATACCCTGAAAATATACAAACGCGCACATGAGCTGGCCGATAAAAAGGGGATCATTATTGCGGACACCAAGTTCGAATTTGGCGTATATAATGGGGAGCTCATTATTATCGATGAGTGCATGACTCCCGACTCGAGCCGCTTCTGGCTGAAGGAGTCATATCAGCCGGGCGGCCAGCAGCCCAGCTTTGACAAACAATTCTTGCGGGATTACCTCGAAACCCTGGACTGGGGGAAGTGCGCGCCGGCACCGGTGCTGCCGCAGGAAATCCTGGATAAGACGGCTGATAAATACCGTGAAGCGTTGCAGAGAATTGCCGGAATAACGGTCTAGATTTAAATCTTGAAAATTGATCAAGGAGGCGGACAGCTGCTGTTCCGCCTCTTTTTTTGCGTCCAGTATATTGACTCCGCATAATAGCGCGGTAGACTAGGTCAGATTGATTTCCTGATTAGCACTTATCTCCCGCTAGTCCCTTCTCTCTGAGGGAGAAGGTGGCCGAAGGCCGGATGAGGGGGGTAGATGCAGTATAAATGCAGATCTGCCCCCTCACCCTAGCCCTCTCCCTCTTGGTGAGGGGACCAATTTGTAGATTTGTCGCCGGAGGGAGATTTATTCTAGTCTGGGTTGATTTTACACATAAAAACCAAGGAGTTATGAACGATGAAACTCGAAGAAATCAAGAAAATTGCAAAGCAGCACGACATCAAGGTCGGCAAAATGAAAAAAGCCGAATTGGTGAGAGCCATTCAGGCGGCCGAAGGGAATGACGTCTGTTTTGAAACCGGCCGGGCTTCCGGATGCGGTCAGGCAAATTGCCTCTGGCGCGACGACTGCAAATGATGGTTGTTATAAGCCTGGCTGACTATTCGGGCTCAAGATTGACTGACCCTCTTTTTTGAGGCTGGCCTTTTTCCTGCTTTAGCATCCAGCTTCTGTTCTTTCAACCGATCGGCCATAGTCCGCAAGCGGTCATCAACCAGCTGGTAAATGGACCCTTTGGAAAACTTCCCGTTTTTGCCGCGTCGCCCCGCCCTAGTGCCGGTAAGGACTTCAATCCCCTCTTCAATCGTTTCCACGCTCCAGATGTTGAATTGTCCGGCAGCCACCGCCTGGATGACATCCTCGTGCAGCATGAGGTGGCGTTCGTTCGACTTCGGAATCATGACCCCCTGCTCACCCGTCAGTCCTTGCGCAGTGCAGACCGCAAAGAAGCCTTCAATTTTGTGATTGACTCCCCCTATCGGCTGCACCATGCCGCGTTGATTGACGCTGCCGGTTACCGCGATCCCCTGTTTGACGGCTACGCCTGAAAGGGCCGACAGGAGTGCGTAGAGTTCGGTGGAAGATGCGCTGTCGCCCTCTACGCCGTCGTAAGACTGCTCGAAGCAGATCGATGCCGACAGTGACAGTGGCCGTTCTGCTGCAAAGGTTCCTCCCAGATAGCCGGTCAGGATCAGGACCCCCTTGTCATGGATAGGTCCCGAAAGTTTGACTTCGCGTTCGATGTTGACCATTCCGTCCTGGCCGGCATATACCGAGGCGGTGATACGGGTCGGGCGTCCGAAGGTGTGGTCTCCGAGGCCGATGACCGAGAGGCCGTTGATCTGACCGACAACGGCGCCGGAAGTGTCGACCATGAGCGTTCCGTCATCGTACAGCTCCTGCATCCGTTCTTCGATACGGTTGACGCGGTAGAGGCTTTCCTTAGCGGCGGCACGGACATCATCACCATTTATGACGGTATGCCCTGCCTTGTCAGCCCAGAAGCTGATTTCACGGATAAAATCGGCGATCTCCATGAACTGTGACGAGAGCTTTGCCTGATCGTCAGCCATGCGCGCGGTATGTTCCAGGAGGGCCGCGACGCCGCTTTTGTGAAACGGCAGCAGACCTTCAGCCCGGCAATGACTTGCAACATAAAGTGCATAATCGTGCATGATCTCCGGAGTCCGGGTTACGCGGCTGTCAAATTCCGCTTTTACCTTGAAAAACTTGCGATAGTCGGGGTCAAGATGGAAAAGGAGGTAATAAATCCATGGAGTGCCGATCAGCACGATTTTAGACCGCATCTGCACCGGCTCCGGCTTGAGCGACACCAGGGTCATGAAACGGTACTGCTCCAGCACATCTTCGATTCTGATCTCGTGATTGCGGATGCAGCGCTTCAACGAATCCCATACAAACGGATTCATCAGCACTTCCCGGGCGTCGATTACCAGATAGCCGCCGTTGGCACGATGCAGGGCGCCGGAGCGAATCATGCTGAAATCGGTCACCGCCACACCGCCGTACTGCATGACATGTTCGATCCGGCCGAAGAGGTTGTTGTAGGTCGGGTTGGACTCGAACACGACCGGCGCTCCGTCAGTGTTCTTGTTGTCCACCAGCACATTGACCTGATAGCGGTCAAAGGTCGGCTCCTGACGCGGCATCTTTATTCCGGGAATCTGCGGCTGGGTCGGCTGGGGTTTGAAATCGTCCAGAGTGTTGAGGATGTCCTCCTGGACGGAGTCCAGGTACCTGAGCACTTTCTCAAGTTCGCCGTATTTTTCTTTCATCGGATCGAGGCGGTACCCCAGGCAGGACATCCCGATATCCCGATCGGCCTGGGCCAGGGCATCCTTGGTTGCCTTTTCCTGTTCGCGGACCTGACGCAGCACCTCGTTCAGCTGTTCTGTCAGCTCCTTCCCCTGCTTCTCCAGCTTTGCCCGCTTCTTTTCGTTGAGGGCATCATATTCCTCCTGGGTATAGTTGCGCCCGCTCTTCTGTGGAACTATCACCAGTCCGGAGACGGTTCTCTGCAGCGAGAACCCCAGCTTTTCGGAAGCCTTTTCAAGGTCCTGAAAAAGATCGTTTGAAGAAGATTGGTACCCCTCCAGCAGTTCGGCCCGTCTGCTCTCGTACTCGCTGCTTTCCAGCGCTTTCGGGATGTCCTTGCGAAATGCCTCGATCAACTCCTTCATGTCTGCCGCCAGTTCGCTCCCTTTTCCCGCGGGAAGATCGAGTGAAATTGCGGAGTCTGCATCCTTAAAGTTATTGACGTACACCCAGTCGTGCGGCTGTGGTTCGCTTTTTGCGCGCTTGCTGAGAATGCTGGCGATGGTTGATGTTCGGCCGGTGCCGGTTTCACCGGAGATGTAAAGATTGAAGCCTGGTCCATCGACTCCCAGGCCGAATTCAATCGAGCGCAAGGCCCGCTTCTGGCCGATGGCATCATTGAAATCCGGAAGTTCCGCGGTCGTTTCAAAATCGAGAAGGTCCGGATCGCAGTTCCAGCGCAGTTTATCAGCAGGTATGAGGCGGCAGTCTGGCATCAATGGCTCCTTTAGGGCAGGTCGAGACGGCATTGTGTAAAGAGGATGCGGATATGTCAAGCTGAAAGCGCGGCAAGCGCTTTCGCTACCGCTTCCCGGATATCATTCCGCTCCGGAAGGGTGGCCGCCAGCGCCGGGATATACCCGCGCTCAAGCAGCATCCGGCGGGAGGTGGCATAGGTAAGGTCGTAGACCCACGAAATCTGCAGCAGCTTGAAATCATTAAAGCACCTGATCGTGTCAAGCCGGACGATGAAGCCGGAGTTCAGCGCGGAGATGCATTCCTCCGAGACCGTTCCGGGAAGGTCGTCCAGTCCGAGGGTTGCCGCCGAGGCCCGCTCTTCAGGCGGTTGTGCCAGCAGCTCGACAAATACGCGCCAGATGTCCAGCTTATCCGCATCCCGAATCAGGTTGATATAGCTTCTCGTGGGAGATTTAATCCTGGCGGGAGGCGTCAGCATGTTGTGAAACCGGACCGCCTCCTCGATCAGAATCTGTTCCGGCCGGGCGATGCCGGCCAGAATGTTTTCTTCGCGGATAACATCGATGGCAAGCCTCGCATGGTTGTCCGAGTCACTATCCAGAAACGTGCGCCAGCGCCGGTATTGCGGAAAGCGCCCGACGTCGTGGAGCAGGGCGACGGTGGACGCTATGAGCGATTCATTTTCCGAAAGGCCCTCGCCGCCGCATAACTGCGCCATCGCCGCGCATACTTTCCGTGTATGCTCGATCTTGAGCCGGATATTTTTTCTGCCTTCATCATCGGTAACCAGAAACGGCTCGACATAACCGTCAAACCAGGCGACAAGATCGTCGTGTTGCGCTTTATTCATGCTGTCGTGGGACCCCGTCATTATTGATATTGTCCGTATAATACTGTACCCTGCCCTGAAGTCAATCAATCCTGCGAGGAACCTAGATGCAGCTATCGCTTCTTGATGTCGACAGCCCCGAAGATGCCGCGAAAATACGGGTTGGAGAGCTCCGCCGCCAGTTGGAGCAGCACAACCGGCTCTACTATGTACTCGACGCGCCGGCAATCTCCGATGCCGACTATGACGCGCTTTTCCGCGAGCTGCAGCTGCTGGAGGAACAGTATCCGGGGCTCATCAGCCCCGATTCTCCGACCCGGAGGGTTGGCGGCGCCGCGCTTGATAAATTTTCCTCCGTTACCCACCGCCTTCCCATGCTCTCCCTTGAAAATGCCGTAAATGCCGCTGAAATCAGGGAGTTCGACCTGCGGGTCAAAAAAAACCTGGGGTTGCCCCCGGAGGGGCTTGTTTCATATGTCTGTGAACCCAAGATGGATGGCCTCGCGGTAGAGCTGGTCTATGCCGACGGCCTGCTGACGGTCGCCTCAACCCGCGGTGACGGCTTTACCGGCGAGGATGTTACCGAGAATATCCGCACCATCCGTTCGCTGCCGCTGCGGCTGACCGGCGACCGGATTCCGCGCCTGCTCGAAGTCCGCGGCGAGGTGTTTCTGTCATTGGAGGCCTTTCGCCGGATAAACAGTGAAAAGGAAGAAAACGGCGATGCTCCGTTTGTCAACCCCCGCAACGCGGCGGCTGGGTCACTCCGCCAGCTCGATCCGCGCATTACGGCCCGGCGCCCGCTTTCGGTCTACTGTTATGCCCCCGGCATTGTCGAAGGCGCCGATTTCCAGACGCAGCAGGAATTTTTTGAATCGATAGCCGGGTGGGGACTGCCGGTCAACCCGCTGGTGCGGCCGGCCGCCGGTATCGAGGCGGCTGTTGTCTTCTACGAGGAGATGCAGCGGCAGCGCGAGTCGCTCCCCTACGAGATCGACGGCACCGTCATAAAGGTCGACACGTTCGCCATCCAGCGGGAACTGGGCGAAAAGAGCCGCTCTCCCCGCTGGGCGGTGGCCTGCAAGTTTCCGCCGCGCCAGGCGGTAACCGTTGTCGAGGACATCCTCCACTCCGTCGGCAGAACCGGGGTGATCACTCCGGTGGCGCAGCTCCGGCCGGTGGAGATTTCCGGCGTCACGGTCTCCCGAGCCACGCTGCATAACTGGGACGAGATCGCGCTCAAGGACATCCGCGTCGGCGACACCGTGGTGGTCGAGCGGGCCGGTGACGTCATCCCGGCCGTGGTCAAGGTGCTGACGGAGAAGCGCAGCGGGGGCGAACAACCCTCCCTGCCGCCGGAGCATTGCCCGCAATGCGGCTCGGAGGTAGTCCGGATAGCGGACGAGGTGGCGGTACGCTGCATGGGACTGGCCTGTCCTCCCCAGTTCCGCGAGTCGATCATGCACTTTGCATCACGCAACGCGATGGACATCGAGGGTCTGGGGGAAAAGTTCATCGAACAGCTTCTCTCCCTGGGGCTGGTATCCAGCGTGGCCGATCTCTATTGTCTGACACGGGGCGACCTGATGAAGTTCGAGCGGATGGGCGAAAAGCTGGCGTCAAACCTGCTGGCTGCCATCGAAAACAGCAAACAGAGGGATCTGGGGCGCTTCATCTTCGCCCTCGGCATCCGTCACGTCGGAGAACGCACCGCCAAGTCGCTGGCACAGGCCTTCGGCAGCCTGGAAAACCTGGAGCGGGCAACGTTGGAGGAACTTGTAAGCATCCGGGACATCGGCGCGACGGTCGCGCAGAGCATCAGAACCTTTTTCGACAACCTGGGAAATATCGCCGTCATCCGCCGCATGCTGGAGGCTGGCGTTAAGCCTGCCGTCGAGCAGAAAAAAGTCGGCGGCCGGTTCACCGGCAAGAGCTTCGTCTTTACCGGGTCACTTTCGCGCTTTACCCGCGACGAAGCCCGCATCCTGGTGGAAAACGAGGGTGGGCATGCGGTAGGTTCGGTCTCCAGAAAGACGGATTACGTCGTAGCCGGTGAGGAGGCGGGAAGCAAGCTTGCCAAGGCCAGAGAGCTGGGTGTGACGGTGCTGACCGAGGAAGAATTTCTGGAGCTGGTAGGGCAAAACAGGGAGTTTATGAATGTATAAACCTTGTGGCAGTAGATTTAACCAGAAACCCGCAAGCAACAATGCCAAAAAATGCAGTTAAACCGAGTAATGTATCGCCATCCACAGGAGCCCCCTTTATATGAAAAAGATTTTTCAGTTACTAATCGGACTTGCGCTAATTGGTGGAGTTATTTGGTTGCTTTACAGTGGAATCAAATTTATATGGGTCACTCTATCCACAATAAATCCATCATTAGCTGTTGGAATAATTGCCGCTGGGTCAACAGTTATAGTCTCTGTTGTATCGGTTTTAATTTCAAAACATCTTGAACAAAAAACAGCAATAAAAAATCAGCAACGAGAGAAAAAGATACCAATATATGAAGAGTTACTGACTTTCATTTTTACTCTTTGGCGACCCATAAAAGACGGAACTGAGCCACCAGCAGAAAAGGAAATACTCGACTTTATGTTCAATTTCACTCCGAAATTAATAGTCTGGGGGTCATCTGAAGTTGTTATTAAATTTGCAAAATTCAAGAGTTCCACGCAAGACCCGAATACACTGATATTTTCCATTGAAGACATATGGCTAGCTATTCGCAAAGACCTTGGGCACAACGATAAAAACTTATCGAGAGGCACGCTCTTAGGCCTGATAATCAACGATATCGACCAGCTGACAGGGAAAATATAACAAGGCATATTCACCGGCCCACAACCGCCGGTGATCTTCCGAACCGTTGAGATGGAGAAATTAAATGCAGAAAACTTCTGAAGTTTACAAGAATCTGTACCACTATACTACATGGGAGGGAGTACTAGGGATTTTGAGATCCAGAAGTTTGTGGGCGACGCACTACAAGTTTCTGAATGATTACTCCGAAATCAAGTTGTTCCGAGATAGATTGGTCCGCCTTGTCCTTCCTTATGTAAGAGAAGAATACGACGGACTAATTAAGCGTTCTCCACATGTTTGGTGCAAAATTGACGAAGAGGGAGGACTAGACCAAGCTGTTCAACATGATACTGAAGCATTTGTTGATGCTCAGTATCATGCAACTGGAGATGAAATTTATATTGTGTCATTCTGCGGCGAGCACAACAACCCGCATGTCAACAGAAATGGACTATTGAGTCAATGGCGTGCTTATGGATCTGGCGGTGGTTTTGCTTTAGTTTTTGATACAGAGAAATTGGAAGAGACTCTGTCTCTAGAAGTTAAAAACTATGAATATGGAATGATTCACCTTTCAGACGTGGTGTACAGTGACGATGAAACAAAACTACAAGAAGAGTTTTCTGAAAACTTGTCCTCAATTGCTGATGATGTAAGGCAGGTCTTTAACACCATAATAGCACCTGACAAAGAGTTAGTTTTAAAAGGATTCCAGCCGTTCGCTGCCTGTATTAGCCGTTACAAGCATCATGGATTTTGCGAAGAGAATGAGGTACGAATTGTCGCTTTACCAACAGTAGTTAATAAAGAGATTATAGAGCTTGCTGGCAATGATGGAGTAACGTTAATGCCCGAAAAGGAAAGAAAATTCAGGGCAATAAATGGCGGTTTGGTGCCGTATATCGAGCTTTTCGATTCTCCTGATATTGAACTTCCAATTAAAAGGATTATTGTTGGTCCCCATAAAGAAAAAGAATCACGAGCAGCTGCATTACGTGTGATGCTGAGAAATATGAACATCGAAATACAGTCTTCTGATATCCCGTTTGCAGGTTAATCACACTCGCCGTGAGCTATCTCAACCAGCGGCAAGAGGAGAAAAGCGGGACACTGGCCATATTTTCCAAAGCCCTAAAAATGAAACGGGGAACCGCTGAAAAGGCGGCTCCTCGTTTTGCTATTTTGCAGTTGTCTTTGAATTAGAGGCGTTATATCTTTTGAACTATGGACATCATCAAGGGCAAGTCGCCGCAGATAAAGAAATTCCCCTGAAAAGCAAAAGGGCCTCGGAACAAGTCCAAAGCCCATCTGTCGACCGGGAAAAGCCCAATCCTTATGAGTTTTTTACCAGATTTTCAGATAAGAATCAAGGCGTATTCCAACAAGTTAAAAGCAGTAACCACGGAAAACACAAAGAAAATGCCGAGACGGTGGTTTGGGAACTTACGGAAGCCACGCCGGATTGTTTTGGCTCAGTGTGAATTGAACTTTTGGTTCGTTTTAACCGTATTGTTGAAACTCCCGCTAGGCGGCGCGTGAAAAACGGACTTCTACCTCAAGACCTAGAAGGGACGCTGCGTGAAGCACGGCGCGGATGTGACTTTGATGTTTGGGATCTAGCAGTCTGCGGACAATTTTCTCGTCTACTCCGAGACTGACGGCAAGATCAGTGCGAGTATAGCCGGCATCAAGCATGGCGTTGTTCAAAGCTGCTTTCGCGGCAAGAAGCGGATCTAGAGAAATATAGGCATTATTGGGCGTATAAGTGGGTTCCGGTACGCGCTCACGACGCACAAGATAGCCTGCTATGGCTTCTGCAAGGCAATCTTCAGCTTCGGCCAGCGCTTCCTTCCGCGTCTTTCCGTCCGTGGCTGCGCCAGGAAGATCGGAAAATTTAACCAGATAAAACCCGGATTCGTCGCATGTAATGGTATATGGATAGCGATAGGTGCTCATCGTAAATCCTCCTTCGTAAGTCCCAGGTCGGCCAGCATTGAAGCCAGAAGGCCAGGGCCGATAGAACAGCTATCGGACATAACTGTCCGCCTGTCAAACATAATCGATATTGACCCAAGAACCCTTCACTCTCATGCCCGTTCCCACCATCCAATTCGGATAAACCGGTTGATTGACATAGTCACTATCATAGTCTATCGTATAGCTATAAGCAGAAAGAATGGGGGCATACCATGCTGACCTTGACGACCATGGATTTGAGAAAAAATCTGGGGCATATCCTCGACACGATCGCGGAAAAGAACGAGCCCGTGACGATCTCCCGTGCCAACAAACCGCTGGCGGTTATTCTCTCCATTGCGGAGTATGAAGAAAAAGTGCAAAAGAAGAACCGGGGCCAGCGGCTCGAATCCCTGTCCACGGCCATGGATGCCTGGCGTGAGCGTAACCGCAAGGTAACCGCACGGGTGGATGTTGTGCAGGCGGTGCGCGAAAGCAGGGATTCACGATGATTGTGCTTGATTCCTCTGTTGCGCTGAAATGGATCTTTGCCGATGAGGAAGGAGCAGAGCATGCCATACGTGTCCGTGATGACCATATCTCCGGTAAAAACGAGATAGCCGTTCCTACCCTGTTTTTTTACGAAATCGCCAACGTCCTTGCCACCAAGGTCAAACTTTCCGCCGAAGAGGCGCTGGAGGCTTTCGAGCTTATCAGCGCCTTTGAGTTCAACGTGTTTGAACTCGACAATATCGAGTACATGGAAGCGATGTCCCTCGCCATGAAACACAAAATAAGCGTCTATGACGCCAGTTATCACGTTCTGGCCGGCAGGCTTGGGTGCTGCTTTTTGACGGCAGACCGGAAGTTCTGGGAAAAGATGAAGGGGAGGGGTGTGGCGGAGTTGCTGTAGTGATATTCAGATTCTGCTCGTGCTTTTCGTGGATAACTGCTTTTTCTTGGTTGTAGCATGTAGGATTGCACCGACCGCCCCCACAACAAGAATCGTTCAAGGAGATAACCATGTCCGACGAAACCCCAGTATCATGTTCCAAATGCAGCGCGGTCTGGCAGAAGTGCGGCACCACCAATTGCTGGAGCGGCGACCCGGCGCAGGCGCCACCCAGACCGGGCAATTGCCCGACCGTCGCCTACGACGATGTCGTGCAAAAATCGTTGGCCGAATACCGCGGCGACAGCGAAGATGCGAAGATTGCCTTTGTCGCCGCGAGGGTCGAAGGGCTCTGCTACCAGCCGGTGCCGGGGAGCGATGCCGTCAATGCCCGCTGGACGCGGGTAGAGGATACGATCGCCTTTGCAAAGCTGATGGGGTACAAAAAGATCGGCATGGCGACCTGTATCGGGCTGCTGGACGAGACCGAGCGGCTGTCAAAGATTCTGACGGCGCAGGGCTTTGAACCGGTCAGCGTCTGCTGCAAGGCGGGGAGTATCGACAAGCTGGAGCTGGGGCTGGGGCTGGCCGAGTCGGACAAGGTCAGGCCGGGCACGTTCGAACCGGCCTGCAATCCGATCGCCCAAGCCGAAATCTGCAACCGGATGGAAACCGACATGAACATCATCGTCGGCCTCTGCGTCGGTCACGACATGCTGTTCAACAAACACTCCAGGGCGCCGGTAACAACACTGATAGTCAAGGACCGGGTAACCGGCCATAACCCTGTTGCGGTGCTGTACGGGCAGAATTTTTATTACAAGCGGCTGCAGAAACAGATGGTGCTGAGAGGGGACGAATAAACCTGGGAAAAGCAGTTTCTCACGCGAAGTCGCGAAGTTCGCGAAGAAAACTGGTGATTGAACCTAACTAGTACTTATCTCCCACACAGCCGCTGAAATAATCCCCTCTCCCTGAGGGAGAGGGTTAGGGTGAGGGGGGAAGGTTGCAATATATGGCGCTGTTGTTCCCCCTCATCCGGCCTTCGGCCACCTTCTCCCTCAGGGAGAAGGGGACTAGCTAGAGTGATTCTACTCAGGTGATGGAATAAATTACTCATATCGCCTTTTGGTGAAGCATGAATGTTTAACAAGCATCTGATTTCTTAGCGGCTTCGCGCCTTCGCGTGAAATGAATTGTTGTTTTTATGATAAATGCAGCTTATCTGAAATCCTTACACGCGGCGACGAATGTTCCGGCAATTTCCGGGTTGCTGCCGAAATGCAGATGAATATATGAAGCAAGGCAATTACGGATCCGGAACCCTTCCGATCCCAAAGCGGCTCCCTGCCGCGACACACGGTAACAGCGCTCAATCTCCTTCGGCATTACGCCGCTCTCCGAGTAGTGAAATTCATGTCCCCGTGCGCCACCCCCTGCGGCTCCAATTACGACATTATCTGTCAGCTCAACCTGCCGGTAACCAAGCGCCTTGCGGCGCGGCAGCATTCGGCAGCGTACCGGGAAAACCCCCACGAAATCCGCTGACGGCCTGTCTTCAAACGCCTGAATCCCCTCAGTGAGATAGACAAAGCCGCCACACTCGGCGTACACCGGCAGATCAGCCGCTACAGCCGATCTGATAGATTCTTTCATGCCGCCGTTTTCAGCCAGTTGTCCGGAATACAGCTCGGGATAGCCGCCCGGCAGATAGATGCCATGAATACCCGCCGGCAGAGAGGAATCACCGATCGGCGAGAAAAAAGCGAGTTCCGCCCCAGCTTCCCGCAGCAGACGCAGATTATCTTCGTACATGAAGCAGAAGGCAGCGTCGCGGGCAACGGCGATCCTGACTGCTTCGACTCCGCTCAGCAACCGGTTATCGCTCAACACTTTAATGCTGTCCGCAGGCTGAGCGGCCTGTGCCGAGCGTAGTCGAAGTGAGTCGAAGCCCAGTTGACTCAATAGATCCAGATCCAGGCAGCTCTCCGCCATATCCGCCAGCTTCCCGATAAAATCGTCGGAAAGCGGGTTGTCCTCCGCAGTCACCAACCCCAGGTGGCGCGAGGGGATGACCAGCGATTCATCGCGGAGGATGCAGCCGAAACAGATGACATCTGGGCAATGATTGTCCAGCGCTTCCTTCAGCAGCGCGGCATGATGCCGGCTGCCGACGTTGTTGAAGATTACACCGGCCAGTCTGACCTGCGGATCAAAACCGGCAAAACCCTTGACCAGCGCCGCCCCGCTGGCCGCCATGCCGCGAGCATTCACAACCAGCACGACCGGCGCTCCGGTTATGGCGGCGATCTGGGCGCTGCTCCCGTTCCGGCTGGATGCGCCGATGCCGTCAAACAGCCCCATGACACCTTCAATCACCGCAATTTTATGACCGGTTTGCTCGGTCATACTCGTCAAAAAGGTCTGCCGCACAAACTCTTCGCCGCACATCCAGCCATCTAGGTTGATTGAAGGGCGGCCGGTCGCAATCCGGTGGTATCCCGGATCGATAAAATCAGGGCCGCACTTGAAAGGGGCCACGTTCAGACCACGCCGCACCAGCGCCGCCATGATCGCGAGACTGACCGTGGTCTTGCCGCTGCCGCTCTGCGGGGCGGCTATCAGGAAGCCATTTATCATGCTCATCGCAGTGACCTCCTCGCGCCGCCATATTGGAAAAACGCAATCAGATGAAACTCGTCCTTGTCATACCCCTTGGGAAATCCTCCCACCGGCCCGATGGCTTTTAAGGTACGAATCACCTCTTCGTCCAATATCGGGGAACCGGAAGTATCCAGTTTCTGGATGTTGGTGATCTCACCGCGCCGGTTGAAGGTGATCCTGACCGGTGTAATTCCCTCGATCCCCTTTATGGCCGCTTCCTGCGGATAGCGCCAGACACCGTAGACCGCACCCTCGAAACGGCGCAGGAACGAGCCGAACACGATATCATCGCTGTTCAGAAAGCGGGTGTCTCCCTCGGCAACATCGGCTTCGAACTTGCGTCGATAACTATCTTCAAGTTTTGCCAGACGGTTGGCTCCGGGGAATAGATGAGCTACGGATGGCGCTTGCTGCGCCGCCCTTTCTTTCGGCTTCAGAAGGCTGGCTGCTGAAGAGTCGGGAGTGACCGGGGGCTGCTCGGGTACGGCCCTGGAAGGCGCGGCCTGTTTGTCAACCGCCTGCAGATCTCGTGACGCATCACCGCGCGGGGCGCTTTCCGCGGGGACTCTGATCCGCTCTTCAGAACGCCGCTTCGTCTCCTGCTGATGTGGCACAAGCTGTTTCTTGAGTTCCGGCATCTGTTGCAGGTCGATAAAAACCGGCTCTTTTGGGGCGGGGGACACGGGAGGAAAAAAATAGAGCCAGGCAATCACTCCCAGATGCAGAAGGAGAGAGATGCAAAGCAAATAGAGAAACGATTTTTCGATATATCTATCTGACATGGCGATAGGTCGGTCCGGTCCGCGGCAAGGTTGTCAAGAGTACGTTTATATGATGATTCATGAAGTTGCAGATATCTTAAATGGTTTCCTGTTTGTATTTGCGATGAGAGCCGGTCTGCGGGCTGGTTTCCGTGCGCAGGAAGGCGAGCATCTCTTTAAGGCTTGCCAGGATGTTATGTTCACCCTTGGGGAATTCCCTCGGATCGAGCTCAAGTGTAACCGTGCTTTGATATTCGGTGCTGCGCAGGTGATTGAGAAATCGGGTCAGCGGCAGAATCCCGTGCCCCGGAAGCAGGTGCTCGCGACCATGACCATAGTCGGAAAAATGGATATTACGGATGCGTCCGGAATTGTAACAGAGGAAAAAATCATTGATGAAGTTTGTTTTTCCCGACCCCATATGGGTGCAGTCGAATGTCATGTACAAATTGTGTTCCCGGATAAAGTCGACCAGCCGCTGCGTATTGGAGAGGATGTGGGGGTTGATCTTCCACTTTCCGACCCAGGGCATGTTTTCCAGGGTAATGGCCACTTTCCCGTTCCGTCCGATCTCATTCTGGTAGTCATGTACGCTGTAGAGCCACCGCCAGAAACCGATATCAAACCCCATCCAGGAAGGGGGGTGGAAGTTAACCAGCGGGATGTCGCACTGGAGCGCGAGCTCTACCGAAAGCATGAGCGACTCGACGGCTCCCCCCCACCCATCAAGCTCCATAAAAGGGGAATGGATTGAATGGATCGTCGCAATTTTCTGAAGAGAACGTACCAGTTTAACGGAGTTCACCCGTTGAAAATCCTGGTTGATGATCAGTTCGACCCCATCGAATCCGGACTCGGCGGCCAGCTCGAAAACCTTCTGCAGCGGCAAGGTAAACAGGCTCCCGGTTGAAAGCGATAAAATCATGCGATTCTATTCCCCCATCCCGGAAAATATGATGTCAACATGGCGCTGAATGATGGCGACCGATTCAAGGGATTCTTTCAACGACTGCAGCTGGTCCGCCGTCAGTTCGTTGGGGTTCAGGCAGGCTGTCCCGCTGGCAGGTTCATCGAGGTAAAATGATTGCTCTCGCCGCAAACGCAGGTCGTTCAGGCTATGCCAGGTTGACAGCATCCGCTCCGCCAGTTCGACATCGAGTTCACCCCGTTTCAGCAGATCACGGATTCTTTCGCAGCTGCCAACCGCTGCGCTTCTCTTGATCAGGGCCAGCGCCGATAGAGCGGCGGAAAGCGGCAGCAGCCCGTGGTCCAGCAGCCTGAACATCCCCCGGTCTCTTCCACTCCTCTCCAGCTTCAGCCGTCCTATGAGACTCAGCCCGTTTGAAAGCGATGTCATCCGCTCGACCAGTTTTTTCAGCGCATAGCGATTTTCGCTCACGGCGGCAATGCTGATCTGCGCCAGCTCCCGGCCGAACCCTTCGGCAGGGTAAAGCGGGTACTGGTCGACAAGACGGCAAAGATCTATTAACTCCTTATCCTCCTCCGATTGCAGCCCGTATTCACAGCGTTGCCGCCATTCTGCCAGGGTTCCCCGCCAGCGGGGGTTGCGCGGTGTGATAACCGGGTCAAGCGTCATTCCGGCGGCTTCAAGTTCGGCATGGAGAGCGTGGCAGAGCTGATCGATGCTCCGGAGTTGTGTCGCATCGGTTTTGCCATGCACGAGCAGAAGCTGCAATGGGCAAAAGGGTGAATATTCGGATCTCCCGGCCGGCCCGAGAGCTATCAGCGCTATCTCGGGAAGATCACCGGCAACCGGGCCGGAGTGCCCTGCCGCCCGGGCGATGATAGCGGCGCTTGCCGCCCGCAGAAAGGCCATGCTCAGCTGATAGAATGCCGGTGCGGAACGGAAGATGCCAAAATGGCGGTACAGGTCGCCGTAGAAGGTGACCGTCAACTCTTTGAGACGAATCGGCTGAGCAGTGGACGCCTCTTCGATCAGGCTTTCCAGGTGTTTCACGAGTTTCCGGTGAGTGGCGATAGCGCTTTCAACTTCGGCCAGTGTTTCCGAAAAAACAGATTCAACGCTGCCGCCGAGATCGGAGACTGCCCGGTCCAGCACCGCCTGGCGATACGCGGCGACAAAATCTCCAGCCGCCCGCCAGGCCGTGACGTCACCCGCTTTTGCAGACAGCAGGAAATTCATCGCTCTTCGGGACAATCATGCACATCGCGGCTAACAAAGAGCCGGATGGCGGCCGATGGAGGGGCGGTCAGCAGCGAGATGACGATCATGACGACCATGACCAGCGGCGCACCGATAAATGCGGATGATGTGATGGGAAACAGGTGCGAGATAAACGGCAGGCGGTCGCCGGCAAGCAGAGAAGCAAAGCTGATGATCAGTCCGGTCAACATGCCGCAGATGACGCCTGCGGCATTGGCCCTGGGCCACCAGATGCCGAGCAGGAAGGCCGGAAATATGGTGTTGCCGGCAACGGCAAAGGCAAAGGCGGCGATCTCTACGATCATACCCCATGGCCGGAAGGTCAGCACCATGACTACGATGGCCAGAAGCAGGAAGCAGCCTTTCGCCGCGTAGACTTTGTCACGTTCAGATGCGTTAGGGCGGATCAGGCGCGGGTAAATATCAAATGAAAATGATGCGGAGCCGGTCATCAGCAGTCCGGCCGTCGTGGAAAAAGCGGCGCTCATGCCGCCGGCGGCCAGCAGGCCGACCGCCCAGAGCGGCACCCCTCCCAGGCCGGCCGCGGAGAGTACGATCATATCGGCCGCATCGACGCCGCCACTGTTGAGTGTCAGGCCGTTACGCGCTTCAAATAGCCGGGCCAGTACGCCGTAGGCCGGGGCCGACCAGTAGATCAGGGCGATAAAGAATAAACCCCACACGACCCCCCAGCGCGCATCACGTATGCCCGGAACCATATAGAAGCGGGAGAGCACGTGCGGCAGTCCGGCGGTGCCGAACATCAGGGTAAAGCAGAGTGCGAACCACTCGAACAGAGTGGTGCCGGCGAATGGCTCCGACCAGTTATAGCCGAATTGCTGCTGCATTTCGGCTATGGCCGCCCCGTAACCGAATTGGGGGAGTATCCAGAAATACCCGAGCTTGCGGGTCAGCAGCATCAGCGGCAGGATAAAGGTTATGATCAGCACGAAATACTGCAGCTTCTGGTTGCGGACAACCCCAAGGGCACCCGAGACGACGACAAAAGAAACCAGCAGTGAGGTCCCGACGACAACCGCGGGGATATAGGCGATACCGAACAACCAAGAGACCAGCAGGGCGATGCCGCGAAATTGGGCGACGCAGTAGATAATCGTAATGATGATGGAAATGAGAGCCGCCAGGGTGCGTGCCGCAGCCGACTCGTAGCGGAAACCGACAAAATCGGGCGCGGTAAATTTACCGAAACGTCTGATTTGCGTGGCCATCAGCACCAGCAGCAGAACATACCCTCCGGTCCATCCCACGATGTAGGCCATGGCAAAATAGCCCTTCAGATAAAACATGCCGGCCAGGCCGAGGAAACTGGCGGCGCTCATCCAGTTGCTGGCGATACCGGCGCCGATGCCGACCCGTCCGGTATAGGAGCCGCTGAATCCGTATTCCGAAGCATGTTTGCTGCGGTTGCGCAGCCCGGAAAAGATGAAGAGCGCAAACATGCAGGCCACTATGGCTAATGGCAGTAGCTGGATCATACCGTATGCCATTTAATCGTCCTCCCCGTTGACCCGTTTTATGCGGAACCGGAGCGAACCTTCCGCGGAGTGCGCTTCATGGCGGTCCATCCATATATTGAACAGCACGCAGAGAATGATGAACCAGAGCGGCAGCAACTGGCCGCTTAACCAGAATTGAAGGGGCAGATTGAAAAAAGTCAGATCTGCGAGCAACAGCTCGGAATAGCTCGCTTCGAGAAAGTAGGCAAAGAGCTGAAACCCGACAATGGCGATCAGCCATCCCGAAAGAACGAGTTTGATGACGCGAACCTCGGCCCGCATGGTAGCTCCGCGCGGCTTGAAAAAACTGAGATCCTTGCCTGAAGATGTCTCATTCATTGATGTTCCCCCGACTCGTAACCTTATGTTTTCCGGTAATGAACGTAATAAATTGGCTGCCCCATGTCGAGAAAGCGTCGCATGTATTTTGAAATCGGATACCCTTCAAGATGGTGACGGAATGTATCAGGAGCGAGTTGATTGGCGAATCCGGGTTGAACCGCCATGAATTCGGCGACATCCAGGCCGTAGTCAACAAAGTCCGTTGCGAAGTAGAGTTCGGCTTCCGGACGCATAAAACGTGACAGATAGTCGACAAAGCCGGAATTGACCAGGCGCCTTTTTCTGTGCCGCAGCTTGGGCCAGGGGTCGGGACAGTTGATCACAACCATTTTGAGTGTGCCTGCCGGTATGCAGGCTTCGATGAAGCTGCGTGCTTCGGCCCGCAGCACCCGCACGTTGGAGAGGCCGGCCTTGTCAACACGTTTGCAGGTTTTTATGCACCCTTTGTTGTAGAAATCAAGCGCCACAAAATTCAGATCCGGGTGCAGGACGGCCATCTGCACGATAAAATCACCGACGCCGCAACCGATCTCCAGTGCCAGGGGATTGTCATTGCCGAATATCCCGCTCCACGACGGGGCGGGGTCATTATCCTTCCATGGCAGGAAGGTGGGGGATGTGTTGGGGATAAGCATGGATGGTCCTTTGGCTAAAAGTATGTAACTGTAGCATATTTTGCGGGCTGTCGGGAGGGATTTTTGTCTTGTCAGCCATTGGAATTTGCAAAACAGTGGCATGAGTTTGTGTAACCGGGCATCGCTGCGTCTGATTTTGTTGCGCAACGCGCATGAAGTAAAGTCCGGGGACAACGTGTTTTAAGGATATTTTTTATACCCAGCCGCGAAAAATATGCTAATATAGCGATTCTTTTTAAGCTACATCCGGGAGGTAGTCATGCCGCAATTCTTTGAAGGTAAACTTGAAGCCAAAGGGCAGAAGTTCGGTATCGTCGTCAGCCGCTTCAACAGTTTTATCTGTGAGCGCCTGCTGGAGGGGGCGGTTGATGCGCTGATACGTCACGGCGTTGATGACAAAAACATCCATGTTGCGCGGGTGCCGGGTGCTTTCGAGATTCCGCTCTTCGCGAAGAAGATGGCGGAGTCCGGCAAATATGATGCGCTGATCTGTCTCGGCGCCGTTATCCGCGGTTCTACACCGCATTTCGATTACGTCGCTTCCGAAGTTTCCAAAGGGGTGGCCAGCGTTTCTCTTGAAAGCGGCGTTCCGATCGCCTTCGGTGTTCTGACTACCGATACGATTGAGCAGGCGGTGGAGCGGGCCGGCACCAAGGCGGGCAACAAGGGTTTCGAGGCGGCGGTTACCGCTATAGAATCGGTCAACCTGTTGAAGGTGCTGAAGTAATGGGATTACGACGTGAAGCGCGTGAACTGGCGCTGCAGATGTTGTACGCACTCGACTCCAACAGCTCTGTCGGTCTGCGTGAAACCTTGCAGACCTTCCGCGAGGAGCATGTCGAGATAACGGGCAGGGTGCGGGAGTTCGCCGAGGGCCTGGTGCAGGGAGTGCAGTCGCAACGCGAAACCATCGATGAAGCCATCCGCGCCCGCTCCAAAAACTGGTCGCTGTCACGCATGCCGCGGGTCGATCTGAACGTCATGCGTCTGGCCGCGTACGAGCTTATGTTCCGCGCCGATATCCCCAAAAAGGTCAGCATCAATGAGGCAATAGAGATCGTCCGTCGCTACGGCGACAAGGAATCACCGGCGTTTGTGAACGGCATTCTCGACGAGATCGATGCCTGCGAAAAAACCGAACGCTCAAGCGAGGAATAATGAAAGATATACAGGTTGGTCTGATAGGATTCGGCAATATCGGGGCGGGAGTCGTCAAGCTGCTGCGCGACAATGCGGATGTTATTCGGGGTAAGGTCGGGGCCGGCATTGTGTTGAAGCGTATTGCCGATCTGGACATAACGAGCGACCGCGGCGTTACCGTTGCTCCGGGTGTCCTGACGACCAGCGTAGATGATATTTTCAATGACCCGGAAATCTCGATAGTCATCGAATTGATCGGCGGCTATGAGCCGGCAAAGAGTTTCGTGCTGAAGGCCATTGAAAAGGGAAAGCATATCGTTACCGCCAACAAGGCGCTTCTGGCGCTGCATGGTTCCGATATCTACGCCGCGGCGGTGCGAAAGGGTGTCGAAGTGCAGTTCGAAGCCGCCGTTGGTGGTGGTATTCCGGTACTGACGGCGATCAAGGGGAATCTGGCCGCAAATAATTTCAGCAGTGTCTTCGGCATCATGAACGGCACCTGTAATTACATTCTTACCCGCATGACCCAGGAGGGCGCCGACTTTGCCGACGTGCTCCGCGCCGCGCAGGAGCTCGGCTATGCGGAACCCGATCCGACCTTTGATGTCGAGGGAGTCGATACGGCCCACAAGCTGGCTGTTCTGGTCTCACTCTGCTTCGGCACCAGGATTGACTTCAAGGATATTCATACCGAAGGGATCGCCAATATCAGCGGGCTGGACGTCAAGTATGCCGCTCAGTTCGGCTATCGTATCAAGCTGCTGGCGATCGGAAAACATGTAGACGGCGCGATTGAAGCACGGGTGCATCCGACGATGATTCCGCTCGACAGCCCTCTGGCTGATATCAACGGCGTGTTCAATGCCATTCGCCTGACCGGTGATTTTGTCGGCCCGGTCATGTTCTCCGGCCGCGGCGCCGGACAGAATCCGACCGCCAGTGCGATTGTCGGCGACCTGATCGGCCTCTCACGCACCATGAAGGCGGGGGCAGGGCGGCGTATGTCGCCGCTCGGGTTTCTGGACGACACGGTCGTTACCTTGCCGGTCAAGCCTATGGGAGAGATCGTCAGTAAATACATGCTCCGTTTCAGCGCCCTCGACAAGCCTGGCGTGCTGGGGGGGATCGCCGGAGCGCTCGGCAAACATGGCATCAGCATCGAATCGATGGTACAGACCGCTCATGAAGTTGATGACGCGGCGCCGGTGCCGATCGTCATCATGACTCACGAGGCTCGTGAAGGCTCGATCCAGCAGGCGTTGGCCGAGATCGACTATCTCGACATCATCTGCGAGAAGACCGGTTTTATCCGTATTGAAGACAATCTGGAGTAGGATTTTAATTATTCCCGATATGCCCGGCCCGTTGGCGCCTTGACCTTGCGCAAAATTAACCGCTTGTGAAGATTCATAGGAACGTTTCTATGGTACGAGTCAAGATCTGCGGCATAACCAATCCGGAAGACGCACTGATGGCGGTCGAAGCCGGAGCCGATGCTCTCGGCTTCGTATTCTTTCCGGCTTCTCCTCGCTATATTTCTCCGGAACAAGCTGAAGTCATCATTCGCCGTCTGCCACCTTTCGTACATACGGTCGGCCTGTTTGTCAACGAGGAGCCGGCCACGGTCAATCGTATTGCTGATCGGTGCGGTCTCGATCTGGTGCAACTCCACGGCGAAGAGACCCCCGATTATTGTGCTGCCGTCAAGCGCAGGATTATCAAGGCGTTCCGGGTCAAGGATGCTTCCAGCCTGGATGGCATGGCGCACTACCGGGTCGCCGCCTGTCTGCTGGATGCCTGGTCTCCGGCTGCTCATGGCGGCACCGGCACAACATTCAACTGGGATATTGCCGCCCGGGCCGCCGCCTCGCAGACTATCATCCTGGCCGGTGGCCTGACCCCGGAAAATGTCGCCGGGGCGATAGCAACAGTCAAGCCGTATGCGGTCGATGTTTCGAGCGGTGTGGAGAGTGCTCCGGGGGAAAAAGATGCCCGGTTGGTGAAGGCCTTTGTCGTCGCTGCCCGCAAACCTTACAGGAAAAGTTAGATAATCCGCCAAATGATCTCTATGCTACGTACATTTTATAAGAGAGGGCGGTTGATGCCGATGATGCCATTGGCCCTGTCGCTCGGCGTCATTTTTTCCGGCTTTTCCCGCACTGGTTGCCGGGCGTTCCCGATCTGCTCATGGCTTCTGCTGTAGTAGGGGCGACGATGGCTTTACTCCTTACCTGTGCCGTCTGGCTCCTTGCATCGGAACTTTTCGGCCGGACCGTGGCATTGGGGGCTTCGGTCATAGCCGCGCTCTTCCCGCATTTCCTTTGGATTTGCAGAGCACCGGAGGCTGAGTGCACCTATACGGCGCTCCTTGTCTGCTCCCTCTGGATTTTTTGCGTGGCACTGCGTAAAAAATCGCAGGGCATGTTCATGCTCGGAGGCATCGCTTTCGCGCTCACCTATATGGCGCGATCGGAAGGTTTTCTGGTAATGATCTTTGTCGTTGCCGCAGGGTTTCTCACGGAAAGGCTGATTCACAAGCAGGCAAACATATTGCGTTTCACAGCCATTCTTCTCCTGGCATTTTTCCTGACCTCATTACCTTATCTGCTCTTTCTCAGAAAACATTACGACGGCTGGGTGATCAGCCCGAAATCAACTTATGTGCTGATCTGGATGAAAAGCAGGATCTATCACGATAACGATCTGGGCGAGGTTGATAACGAGGAGTTGTGGGGGCTTACGGCCAGCGGAAAGTTGAAATGGCAGGTGAAGTCCGGCTTCGGAGACGTGGCATCTTACCTGATGTCCCATCCGGCAAAGAGCGCCAGGGTTTATTTTGACAATCTGCTCAAGGAAGTCCCGGGCAGAGTCCCCAACAACAGCGGTATGGAAAAATATCCCCAGATTTTTCCGGTGATTCTGGCCCTTGCCGCCGTTTTTGCATCTTTTCGTAAATGGGGAGGACAGCCTTATCGCGACAAGGCGGTATTTCTCTCGCCGTTTTTGATATTGCTCGTACTGCCGGTGTTTACCGAAGGTTGGTGGAAATATCTGGTGCCCTATGCTCCGCTCCTGATCATTTTGGGGTGTGCCGGAATTGCCTTCGCGGCGGATGGGCTTTTCAGGAAGTTTCCGCAAACTACGGGACGCAATGTTGCACTCGCATTCATGCTGATACTTGCGGTATATTTCCGCTTTTCGGCTTTCCCTGTGCATCTCTTCCCGTCTGAGGATGCGAACGGTATTCCCGCACAGCAACCTTCGGCTGAAATCATGGTGCGCCGTTCCTATGCCGCCGATGCGGAAAAAGCGGGACGCTGGATCGCCCGGACCCTTGGGCCGGGCCATAATTATATGGTCCCGTGGTCAAAGCTGATCTATCATCTGAACGGGCTCTGGACCGCCGCGCCGGTAGCGGAATTTTCCCGTTTACACGCCTTCGCCTTGAGTCAGGGCGCTGAATTTTATCTCGTTGAGATGGATGGTTCAGTCCCGGTCAAACAGATCGAAGAAACTCCGCCAGGACTAAGGTTTGTAACAATGTACCGCTCGCCACAGAGTGGTTATACAGTAGCGGTATATCGCTTCACACCCCTTTAGGATGCTGCCGTAAAACTGCTGAGAATTGATATGATAATCCGGGATTTATAGTAAAGGAAGCCAAAATGCTGAACGAAAAAAAAATAGTAGTCGTCCTGCCGGCGTACAACGCCTCTAAAACCCTTGAAGCGACCTACCGGGAGATCCCTCTTGGAATTGTGGACGATGTCGTGCTGGTGGATGATGCCAGCAGGGACGACACACCGGACTTAGCCCGCAAACTGGGTATTACAACCATTGTTCATGAGCGCAACCTTGGTTATGGCGGCAACCAGAAGACCTGCTACAAGGCTGCCCTTGATCTGGGAGCGGATATTGTGGTCATGCTCCATCCAGATTACCAGTACACTCCGCACCTGCTGCCGGCAATGGCCGCCATGATTGCCTATGGCGAGTTCGACGCCGTGCTGGCCTCCCGCATTCTCGGCACCGGTGCTCTCAAGGGGGGCATGCCGTTCTACAAATACATCTCTAATCGTTTCCTGACTTTTGCTGAAAACCTTCTGCTTGGACAGAAACTGTCCGAATACCATACCGGCTACAGGGCCTTTTCCCGTGCCGTTCTTGAAAAACTTCCCCTGGAACGGAATTCCGATGACTTTGTCTTCGACAACCAGATGCTGGCGCAGATAACCTGGTGTGGTTTCCGGATCGGCGAGCTCAGCTGCCCGACCAAGTATTTTCCCGATGCTTCATCAATCAACTTCCGGCGCAGTGTTACCTATGGACTGGGGGTGCTGGGTACGGCACTCTCGTACCGGCTCACCCGTATGGGGATCCTGCGCGGAAAGATCTACCCCTGAAAAGAGAACTTTATGCGTTATCCTGATAAAAAAGGGCACTTCGGACAGTATGGCGGGCGTTATGTCCCGGAAACCCTGATGCCTGCCCTGCTGGAGCTAGAAAAGGCCTATGAGCATTATCGCCATGACCGGGAATTCAAGCAGGAATTCGCTTATTATCTGCGCCAGTACGTCGGGCGACCCAACCCGCTTTATTTTGCCGAAAAATTGACAAAGAAGCTTGGCGGTGCGAGGGTCTACCTTAAACGTGAGGACCTGAACCATACCGGTGCGCACAAAATAAACAATACCATCGGTCAAGGGTTATTGGCCCGACGGATGGGGAAAAAACGGGTTATCGCCGAGACCGGCGCCGGTATGCATGGCGTGGCAACCGCCACGGTCGCGGCCCTGTTCGGGATGAAGTGCGAAGTGTTCATGGGCGAAGAGGATACCCACCGCCAGGCGCAGAATGTTTTCCGCATGAAACTGCTGGGGGCTACCGTGACACCGGTTACCGCCGGTACCGCTACCCTGAAAGACGCCATGAACGAGGCGATGCGCAACTGGGTCACCACCATCCATGAAACCTTTTATGTGATCGGCACCGTAGCCGGTCCGCATCCGTACCCGATGATGGTGCGTGACTTTCAGTCCGTGATCGGCACCGAGGTCAAACGTCAGCACAAGAAGGTCGAAAGGCGTCTCCCCGATTACCTGGTGGCCGCAGTAGGCGGCGGCAGCAATGCGATGGGGCTGTTCTATCCGTTCCTCAAGGACAAGGGGGTTCGCCTGATCGGAGTCGAGGCCTCAGGCCTGGGCATTGAGACCGGCAAGCACGCCGCTCCTCTCTGCGCCGGGTCTCCCGGCATTCTGCACGGCAACAGGACCTATCTGCTGCAGGACAAACATGGCCAGATCACCCATGCCCATTCGATATCGGCCGGACTCGACTATCCCGGAGTCGGCCCGGAACATTCCTGGCTGAAGGATTCCGGCCGCGCCGAATATGTTTCTATTACCGATGCGGAAGCCCTGGAAGGATTCAGCACCCTGACCCGAGAAGAGGGGATCATCCCAGCCCTGGAATCGTCGCACGCCATCGCGCATGTCATGAAACTGGCTCCCACGCTGGGTAAAGATACAACAATAGTCGCCTGCCTGTCGGGTCGCGGTGACAAGGATATGCATACGGTCGCCGAGGCGCTGGGTGTTGAGTTTTAACGCTGATATAAGTTGTTAAGCATCGCTGAAAGCCCGAGAAATCGGGCTTTTTTTGTTGACCGTCCGAATCAGTTTAGCTATATATAAACCCGTTTTATAATTATTTGGGAGGTGTGCCATGCATCTTGTCGACCAGATCAAGGAAAAGGCCGGAAAAAACCTGCAGACGATAGTATTGCCGGAAAGTTATGACGAGCGAATGCTGTTTGCCGCGGAAAAAATAGTAAAGGAAGGGTTGGCCAAAATCGTTATTCTGGGTAATCCGGCCAAGATTCAGGCTGAGGCTGCCGCTAAAGGCATCAACCTGGCGGGGGTCGAACTGCTCAATCCGTCCGAATCAGCAAAGCTGGATCAGTACGTGGCCGATCTGGTCGAACTGCGCAAGGGCAAGGGGCTGACCGCCGATGACGCCAGAAAACTCCTTACCGCCGACGATAACCTGTACTATGCCGGCATGATGGTACGCAGCGGCGATGCGGGGGGGGAAGTCGCCGGTGCCACCGGTACCACCGGCAACGTACTCAAGGCCGCTTTTCAGACCGTTGGCCCTGCTAAAGGGATAAAAACGGTGTCATCATTCTTTCTGATGATCACCAAAAATCCCGATTTCGGCGAGAACGGCATCATCCTGTTCGCCGACTGCGCCGTCAATCCCAATCCGGATGCCCAGGCTCTTGCGGAAATCGCGGTGGCGACCGCAGGCAACTGCAAGGCGTTTCTTGATGTGGAGGCCCGGGTTGCTCTGCTCTCGTTCTCCACCAAGGGGAGCGCCAGCCATGCCGACTGCGACAAGGTCTTGAAAGCGCTGGAGATTGCCAAACAGATCAAGCCGGACATGCAGATCGACGGCGAGCTGCAGGCCGATGCCGCTCTGCTCCCCAACGTCGGGAGCAAGAAGGCTCCCGGCAGCACGGTGGCCGGAAAGGCCAACGTCCTGATCTTCCCCGACCTGGACGCCGGCAACATCGCCTACAAGCTGGTGGAACGCGTCGCCGGAGCCGAAGCGGTCGGTCCGATCATTCAGGGGCTGGCGAAGCCGGTAAACGATCTCTCGCGCGGCTGTTCGGTGGATGATATAGTCAATGTGGTTGCGATAACGGCGGTGCAGGCGGCGCAGGGGTAGCATCTCTTTTGATGAGAGAAACACATAAAGGCGCGTCCTGATACAGGGCGCGCCTTTACTTATGAGAAGCCTTTTTTGTCCGGATCTAATCTTTGTACGTCAGCGGGTCGCTCAGTCCCGCCTCGGCAAACCCCTTCAGGCGGAGGCGGCAGGAGTCGCACAGTCCGCAGGAGAGTCCTTCCGGGGTCGGATCGTAGCAGGAATGCGTCAAGGAGTAATCCACTCCCAGCTCCATCCCGCGCCGGATGATATCGGCCTTGCTCATGTTAATCAGCGGTGCGTGGATTTTGAACTTCGACGTCCCCTCAACTCCGGCCCTGGTGGCCAGATTGGCCATCTTTTCGTACGCCTGAATGTATTCCGGACGGCAGTCGGGATAGCCGGAGTAATCGAGGGCGTTGACGCCGATATAGATGTCGGAGGCGCCCAGCACCTCGGCCCACCCCAGGGCGAAGGAAAGAAAAATGGTGTTGCGGGCCGGTACATAGGTGACCGGGATATCGCTCCCGACACCCCCTTTCGGCACGTCAATGTCGGCTGTCAGGGCGCTACCTCCCATGAGGCGAAGGTCAAAATCGACCACCAGATGTTCCGCTGCACCGATCCGCCTGGCATTCTGCCGGGCGACCTCCAGCTCGAAGCTGTGCCGCTGGCCATAGGAAAAACTGATGGCATAGGGTACGAAACCCTCGTCTCCGGCTATCGCCATGCAGGTTGTGGAATCCAGCCCGCTGCTATACAAAACCACCGCTTTACGTTGCATGATAAGGGCCCCCGAATATCTGTCGTGAACTTTAAGGTTTGCAATTCAACGTGTATTTAGTACAATGAGAACCTATTCTCTCATGGATCTCGGCCGATAAAAAGTAAAATCATCCCATAGATGAGGTCTGCCGGGCTGCAGACTTTTTTCATTTGAGGCGACATGCGACTAAAAGACGATCAAATACGTGGGCTGGCAGAAAAGGTTTACAGCGATCTTTCGGCAGAAGGCCTGATAACTCCGCGCGGGGAACGCGGGGAGGTTGTTGCGGGAATTGCCCACGCCATCTCGCAGAACTTTGCCGCCGAACAGAAGCTGGAGAGGGATGCCGAGAAGCTGCTGGATGAAACTCTCAATGCGATGGGACGTGGCGCCGCCGAAATTGACCGCCGCCGCATGCTGAAGATGGTCAAGGATAAGCTGGCCAAGGAACGTAATATAGTCCTGTGAGGTTTTGACATGTCGTTATCAGAAGACCGTATTTCAACGATGGCCCATGAAATCATCAAATGCATCTGGCGGGACGATCTGGCAGACGTGTCTGATGACAGTCGGGCACTGAGGCGGGTCAAACAGTCTCTGGAAGCTTTTTTTGGCGCGGTTGATGAAATTGAAGAGGCGGTCAAGGCAAAACTTCGCAACAAGGCTCCCGGCAGCCGGGATTATGACGTCCTCTACCAAAAATTCTACCACGACGAAATGGCCCGGAGAAACCTGTGAAATTCTGCCGGTATGTTTCGCTTCTTTTGGCTGCCTTTCTGCTGCTCACCGGGTGTGTCGCAACCCCGACCACTAAAGATTATACCGTGCTTGATCCGCAGCTGGAGCGGGAAACAGTATACATCGTGCCGTTTGATGCGACGCTGGTGCCGCCAGATTTTGGTGAACCGATCTTTGACCAGTTTGTGGACATTCTGAATGCCCGTCGCAAACAGACAAAAGTCGGCCGTTTTGTGATCCTGAAAGAGGAGCTGAAGGAGGTCGAACCGGCCTGGCTGATCAAGCAGGTCTATATTTCCGGTGATATCTGGGGGTATGTCGAAACCTCCGGCTGCTGCTCGACCGATATGAGGGTTAAATCGAGGATTTATCTGTATGAGCCGGGTAAAAACACCCCGACATTCGAGGTGTTTGTTCCGGTCGAGCATTATTTCGATCATGATCGCAGCAGTATAGCAGCCGCCAAGGTTATCCTGGGCAAACAACTGGCGAAGGATCTTGCCGAAGCTGTCATCAAGAAATTGACGCCGTAAATATTCTCTGTTAGCCGGGCATCATCAGTCAACGGGCAATTACTAACTATTTTCCGGCCATGAGCTACCGCTCACGGCCTTTTTAACGAAAGGCAGATATAATGTTATATCGCTTGAAGCCGGTTCTGCTGGCCTTTGTAGGGGCAACGTTTTTGACCGGTACGGTTCGTTCGGCGCCGGCCGATGACTATTTAAATCGTGCGGCGGAGCAGTACCTAAGCAAGGATTTCGGGGGCGCCTATCTGTCGGCCGGGAAATCCTCCGATCAGGTGCAGCGGGTTTTTATCCGTGGCATGGCTGCGCTGCGTATGGACAAGTTCGAGGAAGCGGCGGCGCTTCTGGCCGATGCGGGACAGAGGTTGCCGATGATTGCCGATTATGCGGCCGTCTTTCAGGCAGAGGCACTTCTGAAATTGAAACGATATCCGGATGCAGCCGCCAAAGCGGCCTCAGTCCGGGGATCATTTCCCAACTCCAAAGCCGTGCGCCGCTCTGACAAACTGCTTGCCGATATCCTGTATGAGGCCGCAGACTACAAAGGAGCCCTTAACTCATATCAAGCATATGTTGAGAAATACCCTTCGGGGGGGGATGCCGTCGATGCCAGTTTTCAGTCGGCCCGCTGCCGGGAGGAGCTGGGAGATACCGCGGGGGCGCTGCTGACCTATCGAAGCATCTGGCTTAACAGTCCGGCATCACCTTATGCCGCCAGGTCCGAGGAGCGGCTCAAGCAGCTCGATCGTCCGGCCCTCAAACTAACCCCGTACAGTGCGGAAGAACTCCTGAAGAGGGCTTCCGCACTGTATGCGCAGGGTGAGTACAGCGCATCCTTGAAAACACTGGATATGATCCCTGAGGCACCCCTCTCTCAAGCCGTGTCAAGCCGGATATTTCTCCGCTCCGGCATGGCCCGGTATCGCCTTAGACAGTATAAACAGGCCGAAAAGCAGTTCCTCGGAGCGGCCGCCGGCCCCCTGCCGGGAATAAGCTCCGAAGCCCGTTTCTGGCTGGCCAAGTGCCTTGAACGACAGGAGTTGACGGAACAGGCATTGTCACTGTATCTTGAGCTGGCCGGCGAGGGAAAGAAACAGGAGTTTGCCGATGACGCTCTGATCGAAGCGGGCGGAATGAAGCGCAGCCTCGGGCAGTATGCCGATGCGGCCCGCCTGTTCGACCAGGCCGCCAGACTTTCGCCTGATTCGAAAACCGTTGCCAGAGCGTTCTGGGATTCCGGGTGGTGCCGGTATCTGGCGGGCGAATATCCTGCCGCAGCCGATGTCTTTAAAGGGTTGCTTGCCGATGAAACCCAGCGCGAGAAGGTATTGTACTGGCTGGGAAGGACACTGGAAAAGAATGTTGACAATGCTGCCGCCTCCTCCTATTACCACGCCCTGCTGGACGAATTTCCGGCCGGATTTTATGCCACCTGGTACCGTGAACAGAAGGGGGTGAAAGATAGCCGCGAGTCGCTCGGCAATCGCGACCCTATGACCGAACTTCCCTTGCCGGCCGGATTTGACAAGGCGCGCCTGTTGGCGTCACTCGGTTTGCTTGAAGAGGCAAGGATGGAAATGACGGCGGTCCGTAAAAAGGGCAGCGAAAGGAAGGGGCAGTTTCCGTCTCTTGCCAGAGTCTATCTGGAAATGCGGGACTATGGTTCGGCGATCTCCCTGTTTATGCAGAACCGTCCCGTACTATGGGAAAGCGGGACCTTGCCGCTCTGGACGGCCGGGTATCCACGGGCTTACTCGGAGCTTGTCAGCCGTAATGCCGCTCTTAACGGACTATCAGAGGGCCTGGTATATGCGCTGATCCGTGCCGAAAGCGGTTTTGCCCCCGCCATCAAGTCGGGCGCCGGAGCGATCGGATTGATGCAGATGATGCCTGCTACGGCCAGGCTGACCGCCCGTGAAAAAGGGGAGTTCAATCCCCTGAGTCTGACCGTGCCGGAGGTCAACATCCGCTTGGGCACGAAGCATCTGCGCGACCTGATGAAAGAGTATGATGGCGATGTTGTCTACGTGGCGGCAGCGTATAATGCCGGGTCGGGAGCGTTGGGACGATGGCGGAAGAGCTTGAAGATGTTGAAGAAGGATGAATTTATCGAGAGTATCCCCTATCAGGAAACCCGGGAGTATGTGAAAAAAGTGTATGCCTCGTCGGCGACGTATCGGCAGCTGTACGGGTTAAAGTGACTGGTTCAGACATACACCACCTTTACCCGTTCAAGGTATTCTGAAAGCTGTAGAATCGCGCTGCTGACGGTCTCTTTGTCGCTGGCCAGCGCTGCCAATTCAATGACTTCGCCAATCGCGGTGATATCATCAAAGCCGAAGCTGCCGCCGACGCCTTTCATCCGATGCCCCAGCGCACGGATTTCGCTGAAATTGTCCCTCTCCAGTAAACTGCAGATCTGCCGGCAGTCTTTTTTACGGTTTTCCAGAAAATCCGGAACAATTGACCGTAATTCGCTGTCGACTTCAACGATGATGGCAGCAGGGTAAGGCGTTACGCTCATGGTGTATCCTCTGTTGTTACCTTTGATTAAAAGTGCCCGGGGAAGTGGTGCGCCAGGCAATTCAGCAGCGCCCCTTTTTTGAACGGTTTTGCTATGTGGTCGTCACATCCCGCTTCAAGGCATTTTTTAATGTCCGACTCATAAGCGTGAGCGGTTAGGGCGATGATCGTGGTTTTTCTGCGCCCGGTAAGTTCCTCTTGCCGGCGTATCATGCGGGTTGCGGTGTAACCGTCCATGACCGGCATCTGAATGTCCATAAAAATCAGGTCGAACCGGTGTGCCGCAAATTGATCAACCGCCTCCTGGCCGTTGCCGGCTTCATGCAGTTCCATCGGAAACGGGTGAAGCAGCAGTCGCATCAATTCCCGATTTTCAATAGAATCATCAACAAGCAGCACCTGTCGGGAACTTCCTGTTTGGGCATCCTCTGCCCCCCTGGAGATGTGTTCTGTTTCCTGTGTCGCTGCTGTTTTGTTGCTTCGTTCCGGTTCGGCCAGGGTACTCAAAAAAAAGGGTATCGTGACGCTGAAGGTGCTTCCCACTCCCGGAACGCTTTCAACCTGCATGATGCCACCCATCGCTTCCACGAGTTTGCGGCTGATGGCGAGCCCCAGGCCGCTTCCTCCAAAACGGCGGGTGATGGATGTATCCGCCTGGGAAAAACTGTCAAAAATCATATCAAGCTTGTTCGGGTCGATTCCTATGCCGGTGTCCCCGATGGCAAAGGTCACCCTGACCTGATCGTCTTCAGCCGGTACAGATGACGTCGTAACTGAAACCGAACCGCCCCCTTCTGTGAATTTGACCGCGTTGGCGACCAGATTTACCAGAACCTGTTGAAGCCGTATCTGATCTCCCTTTACGACCTGCGGCATTGAAGCCGCGATCTTCAGGGAAAGATTCAGTTTTTTTAGTTCCGCATCCTGTCTGACCATCTCGATAACCCGTTCCAGGGTCTGTTGCAGATTGAAAGGATGGCAAATGATTTCAAGTTGACCCGCTTCTATGCGGGAAAGATCTATCAGGTCGTTGATCAGTACCAGCAGGCTGTCTCCCGCATGATGTATCATCGTGAGGCAGCGCTGCTGGTCCTCGCTAAGAGCTGTCGAGTCAAGATAGTCCGTTCCGCCGATGATCGAGTTGAGCGGGGTCCGCATTTCATGACTCATGTTTGCCAGGAATTCGGATTTAGCTCGATTGGCTGATTCGGCGAGGTCGCGGGCCTCCCGCAGCTCTTCGGTTTTTTTCTGGCGTTCGGCGACCTCGGCACGTAATCCCTCGTTACCTATCGCCAACTCGGCGGTGCGCGACGAAACAATTTCTTCCAGATTCTGATTGACCTCTTCCAGTTCGGCCTGTTTTTTCTGCAGAACCTCCTGAATTTTTTTCAGGCTGCTGATGTTCTGGGCAACACAGATTATCGCCTGTGGTTGATCCTCATCATCTTTCATGACCGCAAGTGAATAGAGCATCGGTACAAGTTCTCCGCTCGCGGTGCGGCAATTGCTTTCAATGCCGTGAATCGGGCCATGCTTAAGGGCATGTAAAAACCCGGAAGACAGGCAAAACAGGGCATCAGGTTCGTCAAAGTCAGTCAGGATGTGCCCCACGACGGTGTCGCTCCTGGCTCCAAAAAGCTCGCAGAAGGCACGATTTACGCTCTGAATCACGCCTTCAGGAGAAATTACAATCAGCACGTCGTTCATGCTGTCGATCAACTTTTCCATGTATTCACGCGAGACTGTTGTCGAGCGCAGATTATCGGTCATATTGTTGAAAGCGGCCGCAAGTTGCCCGATTTCGTCATGCGACGTGATGGTGATGGGCTCATTGAATCCCCCGATGCTCAAGCGCCTGACTCCGTCGGTCAGAAGCTTGATCGGCCGGGTGATTGCGGATGCAAAAACAATTGCCGCGGCTGTGCCAAGGATCAAAATAATGAAGACAAACGGCAACATCCGCACCAAAACACCTGCGACGTTCCTGTCGATCAGCGACTCATACAACCCGATGTGAACCGACCCGAGTTTGCCGTCTTGAACAGGTGTTGAAATGTCGTAGATACGCCCCTCTTTTATCTCAAAAACGGCGGTATAACTCTTGTCTCTTGGCGCTTTAAGCGCTTCTTCGATCAGTTGGAGCGGGACCGCGGTGCCGAAGGTGTGGGTCGCCAGGGTGCCGTCCGGGGTTGCGATATAGATGTATTCGATATCCTTGTCGAGCTTCCGGTAGTCACTGACGAGCAGTCCCAGGCTGAACCTGTTTTCGGTAATCAGCGGGATTTCGGCCGCTTCGGCGATATATCGTGCGACGGAGAGGCCGCGTTTGAGCACCTCTTCTTCAAAACGGGCCTGCAACTCGTACCTGACCAGCAGGCCGAGTGCGCCGCCGACCAACAGGATGAGAAGTGCAGTGCCGAGTATGAATTTTTTTCGTAAGGAGAGAGAATTCATCGTGAGTGGGGCTCTCCATCGGGCGGTTAGCATTAAATGGGGAATTCTACCACGAAAAATATCAAGAGCAAATGATAGAGTACGGACAACGCATGTCGCTCTGCCTTGAAAAGCCCGGGGCCGTGTGTTACAAACAGTCTCTTATTTCAGTATGCGAAAGGCGCCCCCTGCCATGGCAGAGCAAACCCCCATGATGCGACAATATCTGGAGATCAAGTCGGGTTATCCTGATGCGATCCTTTTTTTTCGCATGGGGGACTTTTACGAAATGTTTCTGGACGATGCCCTGCTGGCCTCTCGTGTCCTGGATATAGCCCTGACCTCCCGCAACAGGGGGAGCGGCGATGAGATCCCCTTCTGCGGAGTTCCTTACCATTCTGTCGCCCCCTACATCGCCAGGCTGATCGAAACCGGCCACAAGGTGGCAATCTGCGAACAGGTTGAAGATCCGAAGCAGGCCAAGGGGATTGTCCGTCGTGAGGTCGTCAGGGTTGTGACTCCCGGCCTGCTGATCGAGTCCGAGAGCCTTGTCCCGGACGAAAACAATTATCTGCTGGCACTCTGCGAAGCGTCCGGCGGCAACTGGGGGTGCGCCTGGCTGGACGTCTCCACCGGGGAATTCCGTGCGACGGAGCTGGCCGGAGCAACCGCGGCGCTGGCCGAAGCGGTCGGGATCAATCCCCGTGAGATTCTGCTCTCCGATACTCTTGATCGTGAAACCCTGCCGCCTGATCTCCGTTCATTTCTGAACGAACGGATCGTCTCCCGCGCTCCGGCATGGATCTACGATCGTGACTATGCCGCGACACTGCTCTGCGGCCATTTCGGGGCGGCATCGCCGGAAGCTCTCGGTCTGGAGGGTGCACCGGCCGCCCTGCTGGCCGCCGCTGCCGCCCTTTACTATCTGCGTGAAAACCGCAAGGCGGCGCTGCCGCATATCCGCGATATCCTTGTCTCGCGGCGCAGCCAGCATCTGGCCCTCGATCCTGCCACCCGCCGCAATCTGGAGATCACCGCCAGCATGGCGGAGGGGAAGCGTACCGGGTCACTGCTCGGGTGCCTGGACCGCACCGGCACCGCCATGGGCGCCAGGCGTCTGAAACAGTGGCTCAGCTATCCGCTGATCGAGCCGGAACCGATCAGGCAGCGACTGGATGCGGTAGAAGAGCTTCTGGAATCTTCTACTCTGCGTGAAGAGCTGGCTGCGCGTCTGAAAAACGTCGCCGATCTGGAACGCCTGAATGGCCGCATCGGCATGGCCTCGGCCTCCGGGCGCGACCTCCGGGCACTTCATGATTCGCTGGTTCACCTGCCGCTCCTGCTGGATCGACTGGCGGAGGTGCAGGCTTCGCTGCTGCAGTCGCTAATGGTTACGGTGGACCCTCTGGATGACATCTGCCGGCTGGTGGCGCGCGGCATCATCGAAAGCCCCCCCTTTTCGCTGCGCGAGGGAGGTATCATCGCCACCGGTTACAATGACGAGCTGGACGAACTGCGTGCCATCAGCAGCGAAGGGAAGGGGTTTATCGCCCGGCTGGAAGCCCAGGAACGGGCCCGCACCGGCATCTCTACCCTCAAGATCCGCTACAACCGGGTGTTCGGTTATTCGATCGAGGTCACCAAGAGCAACCTGGCGGCCGTGCCGGCCGATTACATCCGGCGCCAGACGCTGGCCAACGCCGAACGCTATGTAACCTCCGAGTTGAAAAACTATGAAGAGAAGGTGCTGGGGGCCGAAGAGCGTATCTGCACCCTGGAATTCACCCTGTTTCAGGAGATACGCGAACTGGTCGCCGCTCAGGCCGAACGGATCGCCCGAACCGCCGACGGCCTGGCAATTCTTGATGTGCTGCTCTCGCTGGCTTCGATAGCCGGCGAGCGCAGCTACTGCAAGCCTTTGGTTGACGAATCCGACGTCATCGACATCCGCGACGGCCGCCATCCGGTGATCGAGGCGATGAAACTCGGGGAACGCTTCGTACCTAACGACACGCTGCTGGATGCCGAATCCAACCAGCTGCTGATGATAACCGGCCCCAACATGGCCGGAAAATCGACCTACATGCGTCAGGTCGCGCTGATCACCCTGATGGCCCAGGCCGGGAGTTTCGTTCCGGCGAGTGAGGCGCGCATCGGCATTGCCGACCGCATCTTCACCCGCGTCGGGGCGGGAGACAACCTGGCCCGCGGGCAATCCACCTTCATGCTGGAGATGATGGAGGCGGCCGGAATCCTGCGCAACGCCACTCCCCGGAGCCTCATCATCATGGACGAGATCGGCCGCGGCACCTCGACCTTTGACGGTGTCTCCATCGCCTGGGCGGTGGCGGAGTACATCCACGACATCCCCACCTGCCGCAGCCGGACCCTCTTCGCCACCCACTACCACGAACTGACCGAGCTGGCGGCCACCCGTGAGCGGATCAAAAATTTTACGGTCGCGGTTCGGGAATGGAACGACCAGATCATCTTTCTGCGTACGATCATTCCCGGCGGCGCGTCCCATTCCTACGGCATTCAGGTCGCCCGTCTGGCGGGGATGCCGGCCGACGTGATCGAGCGGGCCAAGGAGATCCTGCACAATCTTGAGAGCGGCGAATTCGAGGAGGGCGCCCCGCGCCTGGCTAAGAGCAGCAAAAAACCGCCACGGGAGCCGTCGCCGCAGTTTTCACTGTTTGAAACCAGCGAGGACCAGCTCCGCCAGCGCCTGAAGAAACTCAACATCGCCACCCTGACCCCGCTGGAGGCGCTCAACCTGCTGGATGAACTGAAGCGGATGGTTTAGGAGTAGAGAGGAAGCTATAAATGGGTGTGGAAATTTATGTCGGACATATAGCCGGAATGGTCACGGAAGACGAAGTCAGGAAGCTGTTTTCCGTGGTCGGTACAGTCGAGTCCGTACACCTGGTAATCGATTCCGCTTCCGGCGAATCGAGGGGGTGCGGGTACGTCAGGATGTCGACCGACGACGAAGCAAGAGAGGCGATAGATCTCCTGAATGGAGCCAAACTTGGCGATCGCCTGATCGTGGTAAAAAATGCCCCGCCGAAAAATTTCAAGAGTAAAGGCAGGCTCATCCCTTGATTCAGCGGCGTTTTGTTGCTATTGTCCGACAATCTGAACAAATCGTCGTAATAATGCCGCTACCCTGAGGTGAAACCGGTGCCGGAAACCCTTCAGCTTGTCGTTTTTACCCTTGATGAACAGCATTATGCTCTCCACCTGCACTCCGTGGAGAGGGCGATCCACATGATCGAGATCACGCCGCTGCCGAGTGCTCCGGAAATAGTGATCGGAGTCGTGAATGTCCAAGGAACGGTCGTACCGGTACTGAACATCCGCAGGCGTTTCCGTCTCCCCGAACGGGAGCCGGATCTTGGCGACCAGTTGATAATCGCCCGTACCGCCAGGCGAATAGTGGCGCTTGTGGTGGATGCGGTAAACGATGTGGTTGCCCTCCCGTCCGGGGAACTGGTCGCGCCGGAAACCATTCTGACGCAGCTGGAGCATCTGGACGGTGTGGTCAAACTCGACGACGGCATGGTCTTTATCCAGGACCTGGACGCATTCCTCTCCCTGGAAGAGGAGCAGGCGCTGGATGTCGCGATTGAAGAAGGAAACTGAGTAAAGGAACCCATGCCCCGCCAAATTTCCGATCCGCAGCTGTTCCGTCTCAGCGAATACGTCACCGGCTGGCTAGGGCTGCATTTCCCGAAAAAACGGTGGCGCGACCTCGAAAGGAACATCCGTCATGCCGCTCAGGAGCTGGGATTCGAGAATGCCGGCACGTGCATTGAGCGACTGCTCTCCGGGCAGTTCACAAAGGAGCAGGAGGAGATCCTCGCCGGTCATCTGACAATCGGCGAAACCTACTTTTTCCGAGAACAGAAAAGTTTCGAGATCCTCGAAAACCGTATCCTGCCCGATCTGATCGCCTCCCGGCGGGGCAGGGAGCAGCGCCTGAGGATCTGGAGCGCCGGCTGTTCGACCGGTGAAGAGCCATACTCCCTGGCCATCCTGCTCAGCAGGCTGATCCCGGATCTGCGGGAGTGGCAGATCACCATCCTGGCCACGGACGTCAATTCCCGTTCCCTGGGCAAGGCGGTCCAGGGCGTGTACGGTGACTGGTCGTTTCGCGGCGTTCCGCAATGGATCCGTCAGAGGTATTTCACCAGGACACCCGACGGGCGGTACGAGGTGCCGCTTGCCATCAGGCGGATGGTGACCTTCTCCATTCTCAACCTGGCGGAAGACAGCTATCCCTCTCTTTCGGCCAATACCAATGCGATGGACATCATCCTCTGCCGCAACGTGCTGATGTACTTCGAGCCGAAGCAGCACCGGCAGGTGATCCGGAGTTTCCAGCATTCGCTGCTGGAGGGTGGGTGGCTGATCGTCAGCCCTTGCGAGACTTCGCCCGCATTTTCTTCCTGTTTCGAGACGGTCATGTTTCCTGCCGCTGCCTTCTACAGGAGGAACGAGCAGGGTGGAAAACAGCATGTCATTGTGCCTCCGGCTTCAGCCGGTGTCGCGGATGCCCGCTTCACGGCTCCCATCGTACCGGTCGCCGTGCCAAAGCCTCTTTCTCCTCTTCCATCCGTCGCGCCGGAGCCGGTGAAACCTGCCGCGCCGCCGGAGCAGCCTTCCGTATACGAAGCGGCCCTGGCTCTTTATAGCCTGGGGAGCTACGAAGAGGCTGCGTATCTGCTTTCCGGACTGCTGACGCGGAGCGAAGCGGAAAGCGGAAAGCAGCCGGCGTTCGGGAAGGCCGTCGCCCTCATGGCGCAGGCCCAGGCCAACCGTGGGGAGATCGCGTTGGCGCTGGAGTGGGTGGACAAGGCGATTGCCGTCGACAAGCTCAATGCGGAACTGTATTTTCTGCGCGCAACCATCTTCCAGGAGCAGGGGGAGATCCCAGAGGCGATGGCCTCCCTGAAACAGGCCATCTATCTGGATCAGGCCTTCGTGATGGCCCATTTCGCCCTGGGTACGCTTGCCCTTCAAAACGGTAAGCAGAAGGAAGCGGACAGGCACCTCGCAAACGCTCTGGCGCTATTGGGTGTCTGCCCGGCCGGTGATCAGGTTCCTGGCGCGGAGGGTATGACCACGGGGAGACTCGCGGAGATAATCACCACGACCAGAGCGAGTATGATGGAAGGGTAGGGGCGTACCCTTGGGTCGCCTGCCTGTAATGGCAACGAGGGGGGGCCAAGGCCGCGCCCCTACGAATGAGGGGCAAACGATGGGTGAAGCGCCGAAATATCCGCCAGCGGGACAACCAAAAAACATTGACTGGGGCAAACTCCGCCAGCGTCTCGAAGCCGCCAGAACACATGCCGGGCGGGAGCCGGCGCCGGACGAGAAACAGGGGATACTCCGCAAACGCGCCAGAACCCTGGCGCGGCAGCTGGAACGGGATCAGGACGCCGGAGCGGGTCTCGATATCCTGGAGTTCCTGCTGACTTTTGAGACCTATGCCATCGAGATGCGCTGGATAGCCGAGACATACCCGTTGAAAGATCTGACTCCGCTCCCCTGTACGCCGCCATTCGTGGCCGGTATCATCAACGTGCGCGGCCGGATATTGTCGGTGATCGACCTCCGGAAGTTCTTCGATCTGCCCGAAAGGGGGCTGACCGATCTGAACAAGGTCATCATCGTTCACAATGGCGAGATGGAATTCGGCATCCTGGCCGACGAGATCCTCGGCACCCGCACGATTCCGCTGGCGGAGGTGCAACTCCCGCTCGCCACCCTGACCGGAATACGCGAAGAGTACCTCATCGGCGTAACCCGGGAGCGGATGGCGATCCTGGATGGAGCAAAATTGTTGTCCGACAAAAAACTGATAGTGCATGAAGAGATAAACGATTAATCACACATTGATAGGTATCGAAGGGAGAGAATTCATGGTGGACAAACTGAAGATCAGGACCCGGTTGCTTGCCAGTTACGCAATTATCGTACTTATGATGACCCTCACCGGGGTTTACGCCTTGAACCGGCTGGAGTACCTGTCCAGTCTTACCAGTAACCTTTACGAGCACCCCTTTACCGTAAGGAAGTCGGTGCGGGAGGCCACCCTCAGCTTCATAAAGATGCACTACAAGCTAAAGGATTCCCTTGCCGTTAAAGACAGCGCCAGCTTGAATGCCAATCTGAGCGAGATATCCGAACATGAAAAGAATTTCCGTGCCAAAATGGACCTGGTTCGAGAGCGTTTTCTCGGCAAGAAGAGCGATGTTGATGACGTCCTGCGGGTGTTTGAGGAGTGGAAACGTCACAAGGATCAGGCGGTTGCGGCGCTAAGGGCAAACAATCGGGATACGGCGGCCCAGATGGTCCGCGCCATCGACGCCAACGAGTACGTCGCTTTTGAAAAGGAAATGGGACAAATTCTCGATTTTGCCGACAACAAGGCGGTAGAATTCATGAAGGATGCGCGAGCTGCCTCCAAGGACTCCTACTTTTTGCTGCTGTTGGCCGTAATGGCGGGTATCTCCCTGGCGGTTGGGATCGGCATCATGCTCACGCGAAGTATCATGGAACCCTTGAAGGTAGTGGCTGATGTGGCCGGACGGGTTGCCGACGGCGACCTGTCCGTGTCGGTCCCACTGACCGGTAGCCGGGACGAATTGGGGACTCTGATGCGGACTTTCCAGCGGATGGTCGAAAACCTCCGCACCCAGACGCTGGCGATCCAGGAAGGGGTGAATGTCCTCGCCTCTTCATCCGCCGAAATCCTCGCCTCAACGTCCCAGGTCGCCTCCGGAGCGACGGAAACTGCGTCAGCGGTCAATGAAACCACCGCCACTGTGGAGGAGGTAAAACAGACTTCTCAGCTTGCCTCCCAGAAGGTCCGGCTCGTCGCCGACGGCGCCCAGCGCTCTTTGCAGGTCTCGCAGCAGGGGATAAAATCGGCGGATGAGGCTGTCCGGGGGATGAACCGCATCCGGGAACAGATGGAGACCATCGCCGAAAGCATCGTCACGCTGAGCGAGCAGGGGCAGGCGATCGGTGATATCATCGCTACGGTAAACGACCTTGCCGAACAGTCGAATCTTCTTGCCGTCAACGCCGCGATAGAGGCGGCCAAGGCGGGCGAGCACGGCAAGGGTTTCGCCGTGGTGGCCCATGAAGTAAGGAGCCTGGCGGTGCAGTCCAAGGAGGCCACCGGCCAGGTACGGACGATCCTGAATGATATCCAGAAAGCCACCAACGCCGCGGTGATGGCGACCGAACAGGGGAGCAAGGCGGTGGAGGCCGGAGAGCGACAGACGGCCGAGGCCGGGGAATCGATCAGAGTGCTGGCCGACAGCATGGCCGAGTCGGCCAACGCCTCGACCCAGATTGCGGCTTCCGGTCATCAGCAGATGGTGGGGATGGAACAGGTTGCCCAGGCCATGGAGAATATCAAGGAGGCCAGCACTCTGAGCGTCACCAGCACCCGTCAGGCCGAGCAGTCGGCGCAGAATCTGCACGAACTGGGACAAAAGCTGAAAGGGTTGGTGGAGCGGTTCAAGCTCTGACCCCCTCCCTAGCCCTCCCCCATTAAGGGAGAGGGGACTTTTAGGAACAAAATGGACATCGAATTTCAAAAACGGCTTCTGGCCACCTTCCGGGACGAGACGAAGGAACACCTGACCGCCATCTCAGCCGGCCTGCTGGCGCTGGAGAAGGCAACCGGGCCAGAAGAACGGCAGGCGCTCCTGGAGACGGTTTTCCGGGAGGCGCACAGCCTCAAGGGGGCGGCCCGGGCGGTCGGCATGAGCGGTATCGAGTCGCTAAGCCATGCGCTGGAAGGGGTCTTCGCCGGCTTCAGACGGGGGGAAATCGTTCCTTCTCCGGCATTGTTCGATCTCTTGCACCGGGCTACCGATACCATCGACAAGCTCCACATGTCCGGGGAAACCGACGAGATCCCCGCCGGGACCATTCCGGTCAGGGAACTCATCATCACCCTGGAACAGACCGCGAAAGGCGCAGCATCCGGGCTCACCCTTCCGGAACCCCCTCCGGCGGTACATGCCCCACGGCCGGATAGTCCGGAAAGAACGTCCGCCGGGAGCGTCACCCTGTCGGACACCATCAGGATTTCCGCCGGAAGGCTGGACGCATTGCTTGCTCAGGCCGAGGAGATGCTGATACTGAAACAGGCCGCCCATCAGCGTGCCCTGGAGCTGGTTGAGATCAAGACACTCCTGGGCGCATGGGAAAAGGAGTGTAAAAAGGTGAAGCCGGCCATGCGCGGGCTGCGTAAAATGCAGCAATTGCCTGCCGGAAACGGCATTCCCGGTCCTGATTCCGGCCAGCTGGACAAGCTGCTGGTATTTTGCGAGGGGAGTCAGGATGCGGTGAAGTCGCTGGGACACAAGGTCCAATCCCTGAGGAAGGCTACAGCCAACGACCGGCATTGTCTCGTCGGCATGGTGGACACACTTGTCGATGACCTCAAGGGGGCGCTGATGCTCCCCTGCGCGACCGTACTGGGGGTCTTGCCGAAGATGGTGCGGGATCTGGCGCGGGAACGCGGCAAGGAAGTCGAACTTTTGCTTGAGGGTGAAGCGATCGAGATCGACAAACGGATATTGGAGGAGATTAAGGACCCGTTGATCCATCTGGTCCGCAACTGCATCGATCATGGCCTGGAAAAGCCCGGGGAACGCCGGAGCCGCAACAAACCGGCTGCCGGGAGGATCTCCATTACGGTTTCGCTCAAGGATTCCAGCCTGGCAGAGATCATTGTCACCGATGACGGCGCTGGGATCGACACCGGCCGGGTGCTGACGGCGGCGGTTCGCCAGGGCATTGTCCCGCAGGATTCGGCCGGCCGTATGGAACGGGAGGATCTGCTTGGGCTGCTCTTCAGTTCCGGATTTTCCACCGCCCCCCTGATCACCGATATCTCGGGGAGGGGGCTTGGCCTTGCCATTGTCCGGGAGAAGGTGGAAAAACTGGGCGGAACCGTTACGGTGACCAGCGAACCGCACCATGGGACGACTTTCAGGATGGTGCTTCCGCTGACCCTGTCTACCTGCCGTGGCCTGCTGGTGGAAGCGGGTAGGCAGACCTTCGTTATTCCGGTCGCTGGAGTGGAGCGGGTGGCACGAATAGACAAGACCGCTCTCAAGACCGTGGAGAACAGGGAGTCCATTGAATTGGGGGGCACGGCGCTCTCCTTTGTCAGGTTGGCCGAGGTGCTGCAGATTCCGCAGAAGGAGCGGTCCGGCGATGAAGGCGGTCTGATCCAGCTGTGCGTTATCGGCAGCGGTGCGAGAAGGATCGCCTTCGCCGTTGATGCCGTCCAGGATGAACAGGAGGTCCTGATCAAAAGCCTTGGGCCACAGCTCTCAAGGGTACGCAACATCGCCGGGGCGACGGTGTTGGGTAGCGGCAGGGTGGCGGCGATTCTCCACCCGGGCGACCTGGTGAAATCCGCGGTCAAGGGCGCCGCCGCTCCGGGTGCCGGTGCGCATGCGCCGGAAGCGCCTGAAACGGTCCGGAGGTCGGTGCTGGTTGCCGAAGACTCGATTACCGCCAGGACTCTTTTGAAGAACATCCTGGAATCAGCCGGCTACCGGACCATAACCGCCGTGGACGGCGTCGACGCGCTGACTCAGCTCAGGATGAGCGATATCGACCTGGTAGTATCGGACGTGGATATGCCTCGGATGAACGGATTCGAACTGACGTCCAGGATCCGCGCATCCCGGGAATTCGCCGATCTGCCGGTGGTGCTGGTGACCTCCTTGGATTCCCGTGACGACAGGGAGCATGGCATCGATGCGGGGGCCAACGCCTATATCGTCAAGAGCAGCTTCGATCAGAGCAACCTGCTGGACGTGATAAAGAGGCTGATATGAATGTTCAAGACCGTTCCAGATTAAGGGTGCTGATCGTCGATGACTCGGCCGGGATGCGGATGATGCTGGAGCGGATCTTCAGTGATGATCCCGGCCTGGAGGTGGTCGGCAGCGCCGGTGACGGTGCGGAGGCCGTAGATGCGGTGGAGCGGCTCTCCCCCGACGTGATCACCATGGACATCCAGATGCCGCATATGGACGGCCTTGAAGCCACCCGCAGGATCATGGAGACCAGGCCGACCCCGATCGTCATTTTGAGCGGCAACCTCGACGCGGAAGAGGTGGCATCTTCGTTCCGCGCCATGGAGGCCGGCGCACTGGTCGCCCTGCCGAAACCCAGGGGTGCCGGTCATCCGGAACACAAGGCCGACGTAGCCGATCTACTCCGCAAGGTCAAGCTGATGGCGGAGGTAAAGCTGGTGAAACGCTGGCCAGGTTCGGGAAAACGGGCGCCGTCTGCGCTTCCACGGACCGTAGCGGGTCAAGCCGCGGTAAACTCGCGGGTGGTTGCGATCGGCGCCTCGACCGGAGGGACGGTGGTCATCAACACAATCCTCTCCGGTCTGCCGCCAGGTTTTCCGCTCCCGGTGCTGATCGTGCAGCATATGGCGCCAGGATTCATCCAGGGTTTTGCGGATTGGCTGGGCATCTCGTCCCGCCTGCCGGTACATGTCGCCTCCCAGGGTGAGCGCATGCTGCCGGGGCACGTCTATATCGCTCCGGACGGATACCAGATGCTGGCTGAGCACGGCGACCGTATCGCACTGACCGGGAGCGCCCCCGAGAACGGCCAGTGCCCTTCGGTTTCCGCCCTCTTTCGTTCCGTAGCGGCCGTCTATGGCGGGAATGCGGTCGGCATTCTGCTCACCGGCATGGGGGACGACGGCGCACGGGAACTGAAGCTGATGAGGGACAGGGGGGCCGTCACCGTTGCCCAGGACCGTGAAAGCTCGGTTATCTTCGGCATGCCGGGAGAGGCGGTGCGACTTGATGCCGCCGTTTATCTGCTCCCCCCTGACAGGATCGCGGCTTTACTGGCTGCGAGCTGCAGACCTTGAGGTGCGGGTTTCATGTGTAACGTTTTTAAGTAAAAAACCCAAAGGAATAGACAGATGACGGCGGATATCGGATACAGATGCGAACATGCCGGCGAGATGATCCTCGTCGTCGAGGACAGTCCCACCCAGGCGGAACAGTTGCGCTACATGCTGGAAAAGCATCGCTTTCGGGTATCGGTAGCCCGCAACGGCAGCGAGGCCCTCGTCTTGATCAGAGAGGCACAGCCGGCCTTGATCATCAGCGATATCGTCATGCCGGAGATGGACGGCTACGAACTGTGCCGGCGCATCAAGAATCATGACGAGTTCTGCAACATCCGGATTATCCTGCTGACGTCTCTCTCCGACCCGATGGATGTCATTCGGGCTTTGGAGTGCGGGGCCGACAACTTCATAACCAAACCCTACGACGAGAAGTTTCTCGTCTCCCGCATCGGCTACCTGCTCGAAAACCGCTATGATGCGCAGGATTGTGCCGCGCTGCCGGAGCTGAAGATAACCTTCGCGGGCAGGGAGTTCGCCATAACCTCCAGCCGCCATCAGATCCTCGATCTGCTCCTGTCCACCTACGAAGCCGCCATGCGCAAAAACCAGGAACTGATCCGCGCCAGGGACGAACTGAATGAGCTTAACGACCAGTTGAAAACCGCCAACGGGGATCTGGAGGCGTTCAGCCATACGGTCTCTCACGACCTGTGCGGGCCCTTGAACAACATCTATCTCTCCTGTCAGGCGATAGAGATGATGTACGTGGGTTCATTCGACGATCAGTGCAGGGAGTTTTTCCGCATCATCAGCGGCGCGGCAATAAAAATGAACAAGATGATCGGCACCATCCTGAAGTTTTCGCTGCTTTCACGCCAGGAACTCCAGCAGGAACAGGTGGATCTGAGTGCCATGGTGCGGACGATTATCGAGGAACCCCGCTTCAACGAGCCGCAACGCCGGGTAGCTTTCCATATCGCCGCCGGGGTTGCCGCAAAAGGGGATTTTCATCTGCTGCAGATAGTACTGGAGAATCTTCTCGGGAATGCCTGGAAATACACCGGCTCGAAGGAGAACGCCGTGATCGAATTCGGCATGCTGGAGAGCGACGGCAGGCCGGTCTATTTCGTGCGCGACAATGGAGCCGGCTTCGACATGGAGTGCGCCGGCAGGCTGTTCGCCCCTTTCCAGCGCCTGCATGATGCGGAGGAGTTCGAAGGATTCGGCATCGGCCTCTCCACGGTGCAGAGGATCGTTCAGCGCCACGGCGGCCGTATCTGGGCGGAAGGAGAGACGGGCAAGGGAGCTGTATTCTACTTTACCCTGAACCCGTGACAAGCCGGTCCGGTTATGCCGGTAAAGGCGAATAAACAGGCCGGTTGTTAAAAACAGTGATTTCTGCTACAAGAGCCAAGCTACGTTTTCATACATACCCGGCTGACAAAAGCGACCCATGAATCGATACTTTCACATATTATCCGGTCTCCTGATCGCCTGTCTGTTGCTGCCGCTGCCGGTTAACGCGGCCGGGAAGAAAAAGGCTCCTTTCGACGAGCATACTTCGGCCGGCACGCGCCAACCCGCGGTTCTCAACGAGATGAAACAGTGGTCAACCCCGGATTACACGCGGATATCGCTGGAGCTGGACAGGGACGTCACCTGGGAGGCACATGAACTCGGCACATCCGCTCCAGGCAAGCCTGGCCGGGTCTATATCGACCTGAAGCGGACCCGCCTGGGGAAGAACGTCAGGGACATCACTATCGGCAACGGTCTGCTGAAAGGCGCCCGGATCGCCCAGTACAAGGCTGAAGTAGTGAGGGTGGTGCTGGATACCGAAAACATCAAGGACTATAAAATATTCCCGCTGTCCGATCCGGCGCGACTGGTAATCGATGTTCGCGGAGATCGTCCGACGGAGATATCGCGCCTGGAACAGTCCATCACCGCCGTCCATGAGCGGGTTGTGGTGCCGAAGCTTGAAGAACAGCCCGTTGTTGCAGAGAAAAAATCCAGGCCGCCCAAAAAACCGGCCGTCTCAAAAATCAGGCGGATCGTGGTCGATCCGGGTCATGGCGGACATGACCCTGGCGCGATCGGCCCGAGCGGCATTCAGGAAAAAGACGTCGTACTGGCGATAGGTCTGAGATTGAGGGAGCTGTTCAAGGAGGAGTTGGGGCTTGACGTGGTTATGACACGCTCGACCGATGTTTTTATCCCGTTGGAGGAGCGTACTGCCATTGCCAACAAAGTTGGTGCCGACCTGTTCCTGTCGGTGCATGCCAACGCTTCATCGAACCGTGCTGCCGCCGGAATCGAAACCTATTATCTCAACCTGGCCAAGACCGACAAGGTGGCGCAACTGGCCGCCAAGGAGAACGGCACGACGCTCGAAAAGGTCAGTGTGCTGCAGGCGATTCTGTTCGATCTGATGGCAAACTACAAACTGAACGATTCGGCTCATCTGGCCGATGAAGTCCAGAAATCCCTCCACAAAAAAATCCGCACCCGCTTCAGCGATGCCAAAAATCTGGGGGTCAAACAGGGCCCTTTCTACGTTCTGGTAGGAGCATCCATGCCGAGTATCCTGGTCGAAACCGCCTTCCTGTCTAACGTCGCCGAAGAATCTCGCCTTAAAGACCCCGCCTACCAGGAAATGACCGCAAACGGCATATTCGAAGGTGTCCGCAGCTATATCACCAGCCTGAAATAGCTCGCTGCTCTGTTGCGGTATTTATGCTACTTTCCGGCAAGCGCTTCGATGATGGTTACGCGCACGTCCGCTTCCGTAGTTTCCGATTGTGACAGGTAGATTGAATTGACCGCTACAAGGAGTGTGTTGAGATTGTCGAGATCGACGACGCTTGAGCCCGGGAGGGACACGATCTCGGTCAGGTTGTGGGGACAGCAGTCGCTGCTGCGCTGGCCGTCTGTAGTGTAGATGATAGGGAGCCCATGGGTCCGGCAGATGATCGGGCGGGCTTCATACAGCAGGCAGCGATGGTGGAGCAGAAGGGGGCAACGCTCGCCGCCGGCATGTCCGGAAACATACCGGAGAATTTCTTCGGCCTGCCAGTCGGGCAGGCTCTCAAGCGCAACCCGCATGGCCGCGGCTTCAACCGGAAAAACCGTAATGGAAGTACAGCAGGAACTGCAGCCTGCCGAGCAGGTTATCTGTTCACCCAGGTTTGCTGCAATCGCCGCGCAGAGGGCATCGATTCTGGAGATCAGTTGTCTGTAGTTTTCGAGAAGGTGTGGCATGGCGGCACTGTAGCATATCTTGATTTTTGTTACCGCAGAAATCTAATCCTGCCCGCGGATCAATTCCCTTCGCTTTGCGCTTTAAGCGCCTCCATCTGGTAATGCGCCCTCAAGGCATCTGTGATTTCGGCGATGTCACCGGTCATGATCGAATCCAGACGGTAAAGCGTCAGGCCGATGCGGTGATCGGTCATGCGTCCCTGCGGGAAGTTGTAGGTGCGGATACGCTCGCTCCGGTCTCCCGATCCGACCTGCTGCTTGCGGTCCGCGGCCAGTTTTGAATCCTGAGCCTGCTGGATGGTGTCGAGGATACGCGTTTTGAGAACCTTCATTGCCGTGGCGCGGTTCTTTATCTGGCTCCGCTCTTCCTGGCAGGCTACGACCGTACCGGTCGGGAGGTGGGTGATGCGTACGGCGGAGTCGGTGGTGTTGACGTGCTGCCCGCCGGCGCCGGAAGAACGATACACATCGATCTTAAGATCATCCGGCCGGATATCTATGTCGACATCTTCCGCTTCCGGCATGATCGCCACGGTGCAGGCGCTGGTGTGAATTCGCCCCTGAGCCTCGGTCTCGGGTACGCGCTGAACACGGTGGGTGCCTGACTCGTACTTGAGTTTTGCGAAGACCCCCGTGCCTTCCACGGAGGCGATGATCTCTTTGTAGCCGCCCCGCTCGGATTCCGAAGCGGAGATGATCTCAACCTTCCAGCGGTTGGTATCGGCATAGCGCGAATACATGCGGAACAGGTCGCCGGCGAAGAGGGCTGACTCGTCTCCGCCTGTACCGGCGCGAATCTCAAGGATGACGCTTTTGTCGTCATTAGGATCCTTGGGGAGCAGCAGCAGCCGGATATCGGCATCAAGCTGGTCCTTTTCCGCTTCCAGGCCTTTCAGCTCATCCTCGGCCATCTCTTTCATGTCCGGATCCGACAACAGCTCCCGGTTGTCCGAAATTTCGCCGAGGACTTTCCGATAGCGGCGATAGGCCGCTACCAGAGCACTTAAGTCGGAATGCTCCCGGGAGAGTTTGCGGAACTCCGGCTGATTCGAGATAACAACCGGGTCTGAGAGCAGCGCTTCCAGTTCCTGATAGCGCCGTTCCAGTTCTTCTATCTTGTCCATCATCATACGTCGAAATCCATCGCCGATCGGCGGCGCTTCTGTTAGATAATCTTGTTCAGCGGGTACTCGATAATCCCCTCGGCTCCCAGCTTGATGAGCTCCGGCACGACTCTGCGCACCTCTTTTTCCGACAGGATACTCTCGATGGAGAGCCAGTCGGAATTATAAAGATGGGATACCGTAGGATTCTTGAGGCTGGGAAGCAGTCGGGTGATCGCGTCAACATTGTCTGCCGGTGCATTCATTTTCAAGCCGACCATACCCTCGGCAGCCAGCGAAGACTTCAGCAGCGTGGCAATCTGATTGATTTTTGCCCGTTTCCAGGGATCTGCCCATGCTGATTTGCTGGCCAGAAGAACCGGTACCGACTCCATCAGTTCACAGACGATGCGGAGGCCATTCGCTTTTATGGTTGAACCGGTCTCGGTCACTTCGACTATGGCGTCGCAGAGTCCGTCAACAACTTTGGCTTCGGTGGCGCCCCAGGAAAATTCCACGTTGACCGGAATATTCCGTTCGGCAAAATAGCGCTTGGTAAAACCGACCAGTTCGGTGGAAATGGTGGCTCCGTGAAGATCCTCCGGCCTCTGCACCTTTGAATCGCCGTTGACAACCAGTACCCAGCGGGCCGGGCGCCGCGAGACCTTGGAATATACCATTTCGCAGACTTCGACGACATCCGAGTCATTTTCCCGTACCCAGTCGCGGCCGGCAATACCGGCATCAATCGTCTCGCGTTCGACGTATCTGGCCATTTCCTGCGGCCTTATCAGCTTGCAGTTCATCTCGGTATCGTCAACACCGGGAAAATAGCTGCGGGAGGAGATGCTGATCTGCCAGCCGGCCTTCTTGAACAGCCCGACGGTCGCGTCTTCGAGGCTCCCCTTGGGGATGCCGAAATTCAGAATATTAGACATGATAGCCCTCTTTTCACGCTACGCTTTTTTATATACTTCATTCGGGTCGAACAGCGGGTTTGAGTGTTCGACCCACTGGCCGTTTTCCCATTTGACGTAGAAACAGCTGCGGTTACCGGTGTGGCAGGCGGCCGGGCCGTTCTGCTTTACCTTGATGACGACCGTATCGGCATCGCAGTCGGTCAGTACTTCCATGACCTCTTGGGTATTGCCGGACTCCTCGCCCTTCATCCAGTACTTGTTGCGGGTACGGCTGAAGAACCAGGTCTTGCCGTCCTTCAAAGTCAAGTCGAGGGTCTTTTTATCCATGAATGCCACCATCAGAACTTCGCCGTTCTGGTAGTCCTGGATAATCGCCGGGATCAGCCCCCCCATTTTATCGAAATCGATCTGAATCACTTGGTACCTCCGCTTCCGGTGATTTAAATAAAAAACGCCCTGAAATTGCCAGGGCGTTTTGGATAATGGTGGCGGTGCAGGGATTTAACACCGGACCTAGCGAATATGAGTATATGCATGGGCTAGATGATATTGTAATATCAGTAAGTTAAGCGTCATGTAATTCGTCAGATACACCACAATCTAACACTGCCTGCTTCAAAAACGTAGCAAAACTAATAGCAAAATAGCAGCAAATATTCAACCTAATTCATCTGATACATAGCAGCATGTGCAAGTTTATTTGGCGCCGGGTAGTGAGCAAATTACAGAGTCTGAGTAACTGAAGCAACGGTAACTGCCAGTGCAGCCCGTGCCCACGTAAATTTATTCTTCATTACCTCATAATCTGGTCCGGTGGTTATAAATGCAGCCGTGCCCTTGATCAGGAACCCGGTACCAGGGCCAATGTTGCCTGCCACTTTACTACTACCTAATGTAATCAGCACATTACTATTGAATGCAATGTTAGCTTCTGTATGGTGCATGTAACCGGCAGGAATCAATATACGCCCGTCGTCAGTAATTTTTAGATAGCTGTTCCAGGTGTTGACCATATGTGGTCCATCCTTCCCCAACGTCGCAATAGCAACCACTCCATCGTGTTTCAGCACTTCCAGCATTTTATCCGGAATCATCATTACTATCTCCAATAGTTTGTGTAATTATAATACATCTTAGAATCTGGCGCCTCTGGTTTGCTAAAATACGTCAAATCAATTATCTTATTTTCCTATCAATGATTCAACATACTCAAACAACTCATTATAATCACAAGGCTTATGATATATTTTAGTAAACGTATCTTGAACAAGATGTATTTCTTGTAAAGAATATCCAGTTAAAGCGATAACTGGAACTGTATTACCCAGCATTTTCATGATTCCTGTTGCTGATGCTCCATCAAGAGCCGCCATCTTCAGATCTGTAATGATTAAATCAAATTGTTCATCAGCAGCAATAGTTAATAGATCCACTCCATCAGTGACAACGACAACATCATATCCTTGTATCTTTGCAAACTTGGTTATAATGTCTCTGTGTGCCGGATCGTCTTCAGCAATCAGAATTCTTTTTGGCATTATAGGTAGGTCTCCATTTTCTGTGCAGTTTTTGGTACTTTACCTGATATTCATAGCATGAAGCTACTGTAATGTGAAGATTTTTAATGTTCGAACTGAGCTAGGTTTTGTGGTGAGTAGCTTGGTAAGTTATCGGAGATATGTTAATCGACAAGAAACCAGTTGCATCAGATCTGCGCCAGGTATAAAAAAAGAGGCTAGCTGGTGGGCTAACCTCTTGATGTTTGGTGGGGTGCAGTCCACCCAACTAAATCAATAACATCCCGACATCTATGTGTTTATTTTGATGCTGAAAAGCCGCATACCCCCAAAATAGCCCCTAAAAATTAATTTGTAAGCGTTTCTCGAATAAAAAAGCCGCCCCAAGAAGGGACGGCTTTGCAGCCGTGTTTATTGACAGTTTTGTAGCATTTTGACAGCTTATCGTCAAGTATTTTGCATTTGGCCTCTTCAGCCAGAAACGTTAATCAGTTGACGAATATCGAAAACATTCCAGCATGTCGTTTTCTCTCCCAGCTTTATCGGTTTCGGGTAACGTCCCGACTTTACGCCAGCCTACCATGACGATTTGCTCACCGGTATTATAGCGGGTATGCCCTTTTTCTTGTCTCCCAGGATTTGCGACAGTCTCACAAGACCTGTTTCAGGAAGTTTGTTGCTTTTAGGGCAATGGCACGGACTCTACTGCATGAAGTCTTACACTTCACTCCAGATGCAATAGAGGCACAACTTGCCCACGCAGTGCCAGAAAGGCTTGGAACTGCATACAATAGGACGCAGTTTATCGTCGAGCGAAAAAAATGATGCAGATTTGGGCTGATTACCTGGACGGATTGAAAGAACAGGTGCTAAAGTAATGCCCTTCAGACAGAATGCAGCATAGTTGATTAAATTAATCCGGGGTGCATATTGGATACTATGAATGTTGAATTATTGGAGGACAGGGCGAGCAGGACGTGACTGTGATTCCGCTACGCTCAACGTCAAAATGCGTTTAACCGTCTAGCAGGCTGTTGAATTTTAACTAGCTGTTTTCACTGATTTATGGTACATTTTGGCGCATAATATCTCGTAATCATTGAGGAAAATTATGCGCGGATACGACAGCCAAACAGAAGCAATATTTGCATATGTGACACCT
>WNGR01000223.1_pt1 | contig 59007 bp, 50 predicted proteins | sample 5407581 | NCBI WGS metagenome assembly WNGR01 (sample SAMN13153383, study PRJNA577476) | soil metagenome | isolation source: 80 cm soil or saprolite under Garry oak tree replicate 2 | place: USA:California | collected 2016-06-15 | reverse complement strand
AACGCGTTCACGGCATCGGTCGAGGCTGGCCTGCCGATTCCGCTGCCGCTCAATCTGTCGATCGAACCGCAGGCGCAGTTGATCTACCAGCACACGCACATCAACGATCTCAACGATGGTGTGTCGACCGTGTCGTTCCATAGCGCGAGCGGGCTGACCGGACGTCTCGGCGTGCGGCTGCAGGGCCAGTTTTCGGCGGCGGGGATGCTGTGGGCGCCGTATGTACGGGTCAACGTGCTGCGCTACTTCGGCGGCACCGACTCGGCGACCTTCGCCGGCAACACGGTCATCCCGACGAGCGTCGGGCAAACCGAAGGGCACGTCGGCGCCGGCATCTCGGCGCGGCTCAACAACACCGTCAGCGTGTATGCAACGGCGGGCTACTGGTTCAATCTGGGCGGCGCTCACCAGCGCACGGTCGGGGGTAACGCAGGGGTGCGCTGGGCCTGGTAAGCGATTTCTATCGCAGGAAAAAGCCCGAGGCACGAACAAGCGCGATGTTCCGGCACGGTGGGTAATTTGGCAATTTGCAGCCTTGGCAGCCGGATTGTTGCCCTCGGCCATTAAATGACGAGGAGATCGTTATATGCGCTCCGCACTAATACTGGCTGTGGTACTGGCGATGGGAACGGGACTGGCGGGCTGCCAGCATGTCCCGCCGCAGGACGCGTCCACGACGACGTCGCAATCAGCGGCCACCGGAACCCGGTATGCAACCCTGGCCGCGATCCCGTTCGATGGCGGGTATCCGAAGGATGGCACCGCCTTCGACATGCTTTCGCGGTTCATCGATCATGAATACGTCGATCCGCAGGACATGGAGATGCGCGGCATGCTGGCCGCACTCGGCATCGTTAAGGGCCACGCATTCCAGCCCGACGGGCATACCCGTGCCCTACTCGATGAGGCAGCGAAAACGGCCGGCAAGATCGGCCTCGCGGGCTCCTGGTCGGTGACGGTGTACGACTCGATGACGGCATCCGGTCTGGACAATGGGCAGCCGTTCCCGTCCATTAACACGATGGATCGTCCGATCCGAAACGCTGACGGTTCCACCGACATTTACTTCGGACTCGAGTCGCCTGGCGCGGGGAAGAACTGGCTAGGAACGCTGCCCGGCAAGGGCCATTTCGTGATCCTGCGGCTGTACGGACCGACCAGGGCTTTCTTCGAAAAGACCTGGAAGCCGGGCGACGTGGAGAAATTGGGCTAGCCGAACGCGGCTCGGTCTAAATACCGGGTTACCCAGGCGGCCCGCGTCAAAACTCCATGGCAAAGGACCTGCGGTATCGCAGGGTCAACGTCTTCTGCACGGGCTGACGGTCCGCCGTTCGCTGCTTCTATCCGGTCCGGCTCATCCCGACTCGTTGCCGTTAATGACCTCGACGCAGGCGAACCTTCGGCATAGCGCGCAATTTTCATCACGGCCATCACCAGAAATATTCAAAACCTGGTAGCGCGTGATCAAGCCGGCCTGCCTCGCGACGACGACCGGCCGGAAACAGGGAAGGCCGGTTACTGCGCCACCTCCACCAGGCCAGGCGGCACATACGCCTGGTCGAGCAACGACTTGCCGGGAATGTAGGTGCGCAACACCAGGTAGAACGATCTTCCCTGACCGGATGGCAGCCAGTTGCTTTCCCTGTCCGGACCCGGCGAATCAGCTTGAACATAAATCGTCAGGCCGCCATCGGGATCTTTCCTCAAGCCCGGCGAACGGTCTCCCAGTGCGTAGCGGTCGATCGGATTATCGATGAAATTCCGGTCATACCCGTACATGGTTATCGACCAGAAGGCCTTCGCATCGGGAAGCTGGTCGCGGGCGAAGTGCATGACGTATCGCTTGCCGCCATCCAGCATACTGCCTTGCGTGTCAGTACGCGCATTCAGGTAAATCGATTCCTCCGGGTCGTTCGCAACCAGCCCGATCATGCTTTGCAGACCGCCGCGCACCAGAAAATCATCAGCCAGCGTCGTGCGGCCGAAGGTGGTCGGAGAGTAGCGCCAGCCGCCCGGAAGCGTCTTCATGTGATACGCGGTGGCCGCCGTCGCATTCAGGATGCGCCAGCCCTCCCTGGCGGCACGAATCAAGCCACGTCTGGTCGGCTCATCCATCTTGTTCACATCCATGCCGGGGCCGACTCCGACAGTCGCGAAGACTTTCATCAGCATCGCGTCGCGTTCAGCCGGCGGATTTTCCGTCATCGCGCGGTTCATGGTCTTCCAGTGCGCGAGCGGGTCAGTGGCCGGATCGGCGGGCGCCCACACATCGCGGCGCTCCGGCACGCTCGCGTTCTTCTTGCCCCACAGTGACAGCGGTGTCAGCTGGTACTGATGCATGACGGCCTGCGCAGCCGGGATGTCTTCGTTGCCGCTCACCAGGGTGCGCCCCCACAACAGCGCCCAGGGTGTCGGCGAGGCCGGCAGCGCCGTCACGTTCCTGGGTAAGCTGCCCTTCCAGTTTGGCCCGACGATGGCATAGCTGCCGGCCTTGTTGCCGTTAGTACGCTGGCCGACATAGGCAAAGTTATCGGAGTCCATGCCGGTCAGCTCGATCGTGTAATAGCGATCGCCCGTGTCGGGTACGCTAAGAATGACCGGCTCCCTGCTCAGGTCGACCCAGGCAAGCGAATACAGCGTGTCGTTATTAGGCGTGCCGCCGTCGCGCCATTTAGCCGTGACCAGGCGCGGCGCATGCCAGAAATGATCGACCGGCATGTAGGCGGTGTCATCGTTGATACGTTGCGTGGTCCATTGGTAGCGCATCGCCGCCCCGTAGATCCATGGGTAGCCGAACACGTACGCCTGAATGCCGATTGCGTACGCATACTCCTCACGCCAGTCGACACCTTTGCCCAGGACGTATTGCATGCCCGGCTCCGGTACCGGTGCCAGGGCGTGCGCGGGACTGAGCGAACCGAGAAACGACAGACCGAAAGCCAGCGCCGTCAGAGGCGCGCGTAAAGATCGCATCATGAATAAAGCCTTTTGATTGGAGAAGAGAAGTCGCGAGGGACAGACAGACACGTGTTCACGGTGGCGGACTGGAAGCGGCACAACGCGGATCGATCTGCTGCATGCGTATCCTGATCCACGCGCGTCGCCGACCATGCCGTGTTTTTTGTCGGGCGACGGCGAAACGTCACCATTCAAAGCATTCGGCCACCCCAACGGCGCCAGCCGCTCGCTACAGCGCACGCTCAGAAGCGATGCGTCATACCCACCACCGCCATAGTCTGATTCGTGCCGCCCTGGCTCACGGTGACGCCCGGCCAGCTGACCGTCGCCGTGCCGTTGTTCTTCATGTAACCCGCGCGCATGTAGACGCTCGTGCGCTTCGACAACGCGTGTTCAGCACCGATCTCAATGCCCAGCGTGTTGTCGTGCGCGCCGCGCACGTTGCGCTCGACGGCCGCGATCTGGATCACGTCCGCCGCCGTCGCCTGGATCGTCGCGCCCAGCTCGGCGATGCTAAGTGAGTGCGCGGTGCCGAGTCGCGCGGCCAGCGATCCCGCCGGCGCATCCTTCGCACGGTTATAGGCGTAGTTGAACTGGAAGTTCACGATACCCAGCCGGTACGCGAGTGCGCCGATGAAGTGCTCGGTTCCCAGGAGGCTGAGCGGTGCCGGCAGCGCGGCGATCGTCTCCTGGCCCGAATGCTGGTTCACATAGGCGAGGCCTGCATAGAAGCCGTAACCCGAATAGCTCATCGCGACGTTCAGCATGTTGCCGGTCGTTGCCGGCACCGGCTGGGTGACCGTCGACGAGAACGCATACATGCCGTAAAGCTGCAGGCCGCGCATGTTCGGCGACTGGTAAAGAACCGAATTGCTGGAACGCCCGGAGTCGTACTGCGTTGACAGCGTGTTGCGGTCCACGGCAAGAACGCTTGCCGAAAACGGCGACATGATCTCGTTCGCACGGAACGGATCGGTCGGATACACGATGCGGAAGCTCGGTTCGTACTGACGCCCGAACGACAGCGAGCCGTACGTCGCATGACTCAGCCCGACCCATGCCTGACGGTAAAAGAGCGCCGTCGTATCGACAAACAAAGCGCCGTTGTTGAGGTTGAAGCCGGTTTCGACGTCGAATTGCGCCTTAAGGCCGCCACCCAGGTCTTCATCGCCCTTCAGGCCAAAGAGCGAGCCGGTCGAGCCGCCGCTTCGTTCGGAAAAAGAGTGCTTTCCACCATTGTCGAGGTACTGGACGAACGTGTCGGTCACACCGTACAACGTCACGCTCGAATCAGCTGCCGCTGCACTGCCGGCGACGAGAACCAGCGTGGCTCCGCAAATACCCTGATTGATCAACCGCATGCATGTCTCCCTTTTTTATATCCGCTTGCAGCGGATTTGATTGCGCCGCTGTGGTACCAGGCAACCGCCGTCTCCAGCACATCGACCCAGACCTGCGTGCGCGATAGTTCGCCCGCATTGAGCGGTCGCGTGGCATCGGCCGCGCCGGCAAAATAGAATGGGCGTGCTAATTTGAAGTCAGCCAAATTGATAACGCTAGTGCATTATTTTCATGGGAAGCATGCAGGACACGCATGCAAGCGCGAAGGCGGACGCGTCGCATCTAATCAGCGTCGTCATGGGGATCCACTCAACCGGTCCAGCCGGTTGCTGGCAGGCCAAGCCAGCCGGACAAACCAGGCATTGGCGGTTCCCCGCCAGATGGATAGATGGACGAGACTGCGAGGTTTCAGGAAAGCAGTCTGAGATGACCAGGCCGACGGCCAACCTGGCTTAAGCGGCACCCTTCGTGTGCGCTGCTGTCGGGCACATGAGGCTTACGCGCATGCGTAGATCGTGATCAGCGACCGACTTGAGGCCGCTCACCCAGCGGTCTTGCCTTATATCGGAAATCCGCCTGTTTTGCTGAAGCATGTCGACCCTCCTATGCCTGTCGTCGACGCTCCTCTCGTCTGGCAGACGTCGTTAGCGATAGCAAGCTATCGCGTCAGTGAATCCGCCACCCCGCCCTCTCGCACCATCCGCGAAAATTTCGCATGGTCCGCTGCCGCCAGATCGCTGTCGTTCAACACCTGCTCCGCAAGCGCGAGCGCAACTTCACCGGCTGGAGACATCGTGCGGTCAGCGAGTACCACCAGCGCGATTTCAAGTCCAATACGAGGAGCGTCCTTCACGGGCACGGGCACGAGTGTCCGCGCCGCAAGCTCCTTGCGGACCGATGATGTCGTAGCAAACAGCAAAGCGTCGGTCTGCTCGACGAACGATTTCAGGACACGCACGTCGTTGCATTCCAGCTGCACCGGGATCTTCTCGTGGGAGCGGATCTTCAGAAGCCGATGCACTGCGCTTTGCATGAACGGCGGCAAGGGTACGGAAACAAGCGGGAATTCGCGCAACGCGCTGGCGGACGCGGGGCCGCGGGCAATCAGCGGGTGACCGGAGCGGGCGAACCACGCCCCATCATGACGCCGAAGCGGCCGCACGGCGAGAGCCGGATTGTCAGGAAGGACGCGCCGGTCCAGTACAAGGAAGTCGACCTGTTCCGCCAGCAGCATGTCGATCATCGACTGCGCCTGATTGAGTTCGAGTTTCACTTCGACGTTCGGATGACGCCGCGAAAACTCGACCAGCATCTCCGGAAGCAACACCATGGCGGGATAGGGCCCAAGGCCGATCCGAACTTCGCCGGCCTCGTGTGTTTTCAGTAGTTCCGCGTCGCGCACCAGACAATTCGCTTCAAACAGGACGCGACGCGCCCGCTCGACGATCCTTTTGCCCGCCTGCGTAATCGTAACGCCCCGTGCTGCACGATCGAAAAGGCGCAGACCAAGTTCTGCCTCGATCGTCTGGATGCTGCGGCTGAGCGCCGGCTGGCTAAGATGCACGAGTTCCGCAGCTCGCGCGAAACTTCCCGCTTCGGCGAGCGCAACGACATGGCTCAGGCGGCGGACAGTCATGTCATGCATAGCGCGCAACCTTCCTTTAAAAGCAATGCATTTTGGTTATTCGAAAGTTTAGACCGAAATTGGCAAGACACCAACGTGTCGGGCAGTTGAGATGCGTCAGGCTGATCAGCGCCCGGTTCAGCGCCAGTGCCGCCACCACGAGCGCCATCAGCAGGCCGAGCGCTTCGGCGGGAATCAGGTAGTTGATGATCACGCAAGTGAACGTGGCAAGCGCCGACAAACCGATCGCCATATACGGCACGCCGCGCCGGTCGAACTTCATCAGCGCACGCGGCGCATTGCCCTGCTCCGCGAGACCATAGAGCATGCGGCTATTCGCATATACGCCGCTGTTGTACACGGACAGCGCCGCCGTCGACACCACCACGTTGAGGACGTTCGCGGTCAACGTCGAACCGATCTGCGAGAAGATCATCACGAACGGACTGCCGCCGGCCGCCACCTCGTTCCACGGATACAGCGAAAGCAGCACCGCCAGCGAGCAGATGTAGAAAATCGGGATCCGGTAGATCACCTGATTCACGGCCTTCGGAATGCTCTTCTGCGGCTCGTCGGCTTCAGCCGCCGTGATGCCGATCAGTTCAAGCCCACCGAACGAGAACATGATGACCGCGAGCATCATGAACAGACCGTTCGATCACCCGGCCGGACTTATGGTCCGCCCCGGCAAAACCGGGAATTTTACCGCGACCGAAAAGGCCTAAATACTGGGAGCAACCCGCGCTTGGTTCTGCGCCGCACTTAACCGCGAGGATAGTGGTTGTCACTGCCAGGCTGCTTCTGTATGTTGCGCTAGTCGAGGTTTCAGCCTTCGGAGATTCAACATGTCGCCCAAACGTCTGTTTTGCGCCGCTGCTTTGTGTCTCTGCTTCGCTGGGGCCGGTGCGCTCGCGCAAAGCGCGGCGCCTGCGGCGGCACCTACGGCGGCACTTATCATGGCGCCCGCTGCGGAGCCGGCCAGCGCGCCGGGCACGGAGTCGAGCGCGCCCGCGGCGCCAGTTCCGGCTCAAGCGGCACCTGCGGCGCCGGCCGTGGCGCCCGCACCTGCGGCACCCGCCACTCCGGCCGCCACCGTCCCGATGCCGCCCGCCGCGCCGATGACCGGCCCCGTGCGCAACGTCGTGCTGGTACACGGCGCTTTCGTCGACGGCTCGAGCTGGAACGGCGTCGTCGCGAAACTGCAGCAGAAGGGCTATCACGTGAGTTCGGTGCAGAACCCGCTCACCTCTCTCGCCGACGATGTCGCCGCCACGCGCCGCGTACTCGCGCGTCAGGACGGTCCGACCATGCTGGTCGGGCATTCGTGGGGCGGCGTCGTGATCACCGAAGCGGGCGCGAACGCGCCGAACGTCGCCGGCCTCGTCTATATCGCGGCGATCGCGCCGGATTTGCAAGAGTCGGCGGCGGATCTGATGAAGCGCGCCCCGCCGATGCCGGCAGGCAAAAGCATCGCCGCGGACGCGACCGGCTTCCTCTGGCTCGACCGCGCCAAATACCACGCCGACTTCGCCGCCGACGTACCGGAAAACCTGACCCGCGTGCTCTCCGCCGCGCAACAGCCGATCGCCGCGAAGGCGTTCGGCGAAACGGTCAGCCAGGTGGCGTGGAAAGAGAAGCCATCGTGGTACGTGTTGACCACGAAGGACCGCGCGGTATCGCCGGAGATCGAAAAATTCATGGCCGAGCGGATGGGCGCCAAAGTCGTGCCGATGGCGTCGAGCCACCTCGCGCCCGTGTCGCATGCGGGCGCGATCGCCGACGTGATCGATCGCGCGGCGCGGGAATTGAGCCGGCAGCAGTAGCCGTCCGATAGCGGATCATCCGGCGACATGTCGGCCTGTCGGCCGCGCTGCGCGCCCCCGACCAGACAAACGATCGTTGCCCGCCTAGCGCAGCATGAACGACATCGCAGACAGGCAGTTCAACATTCGCACCGCATGTTCCGCCGACGCCGCGCCGAAACGCAGCGTGACAGCGTCGACACGCGTAAGTGTCGGCCATTGGCAAAACAGATCGGTGAGCGCGGTGGTTTGTACACGCAGCTCGCATTCGATGGGCTTCGCTTCGGCTCGTGCGGCGTGCGGCGCATGACCATTGGCGAGGTGCTGCCGCACCACTTCGCGTGCGGCCGTTTCGATCGCATCGCGCGCGCTTGCCGGGCTTCGCGTGACGCCGCTTGCATGCCCCGTCGCGCTCTTCGTGACGACAAAACGCGCGCCCGGAAAACGCGGCGCGGTTTCCTCGGCGAAGACGTCGTCGCCGGATAAAAGCGCCACGCGTGCGCCATATTCTTCCGCCAGCGCGCCGTACAAACCCGCCTCGCCGACTTCGACACCGTTCAGCGAAACGCGCGCGAACGCGAAGCTGTTGATCGTATGCGCGAGGACGCCGTGCGTTTGCGACTTCGCGTGATAGCCGATCATGAACACCAGCGCCGCGCCGTATTCGAGTCCGGCCATCATGCCGAGCGTGCGCGGCTTGCCGAGCACCACCTGGGCGCGCGCGTCGAGCAGATCGGGCAGCAGGTTGCGGAAGCCGCCGTGCGAATCGTTGACCCATACCTCGGTCGCGCCGCCGGCGAACGCGCCTTCGATCGCGGCGTTGGATTCGAGCGTCATCCAGCGGCGCGCGGCTTCGTATTCGCCGTTGCCCGCGCGCGTTTGCTCGGGATGGAACACACCGGCTACGCCTTCGATGTCGGCGGAAATGAGAACTTTCATCGGGAAGATTGCTTGAGAAGTTGAGCGAGGTCGCCAGCCGTGTCGTGCAGCGAGAGACGGCGATGGCCGTCGCGGCCTGTCACGGACGTGGCGCGCCATAAGGCATCGACGATCGCCTGCTCGACGCTGTCCGCGCAGGCGCGGAAGAGCGGATCTAGACATGCGTCGACGAGCAACGGCGGTAGCGTGACGAAGTCCGCATCGTGAGGCACGGTATAGGCCGTTGAAAATGCAAGCGCGATGTCGCCGCTGCCATGACCGTACACGGAGCCGGTTCGTGCGAGACCGGCCGCGGCGCGCAATGAGAGACGCTTGAGTTGGCGCGCGTCGAGCGGTGCGTCGGTGGCGACGATCATGATGATCGAGCCTTGCTCGGGTTTTGTGGTGGACGCTACTGTCGTTGTCGTATTCGCATCGGCGGCCTTCGCCTCGCGCTCCGCCAGTACACGGCCGAGCGGCATGCCATCGATCGTCAGCATCGGCAAACGGCCGAAGTTCGCCAACACGAGCGCGCCGACCGTATAGCCGTGACCCGCGACATCGACCACGCGCGACGCGTTGCCGATCCCGCCCTTCAGATCGAAGCACGACATGCCGCGCCCCGCGCCGACCGAGCCGCTCGCGACATGCGTGCTTGCGGCATTGCATGCGTCGTTGAAATGCTGTTCGCCAACCGCCAGCGCCTGAATATCGTTCAGGTATCCGTCATTGCATTCGAACACCAACGGATTGATCGTCGACCACTCGCGCCCGATTCGCGGATTCGCCTTGATGGCCGCGCGAATCTGCGCCTGCGCGACCGCCGCGACGCCAAACGTATTGGTCAACGCAATCGGCGTTTCCAGCACGCCGAGTTCCTCAACCTGCACGAGCCCGATGCTTTTACCAAACCCATTGATCACCGCCGCCGCCGCAGGCACCTTGTCGAGAAACGGATCACCGGGATGCGGACGAATCACGGTCACGCCGGTCTGCACGGCGCCTTCATCGAGCGTGCGATGCCCGACCGTGACGCCGTCGATATCGGCAATCGTGCCAAGCGGACCGCTCGCCAATACACCGATATGCGGCGCGTTTCCCCTCACGTTTTCAGCCCCACTCATGGCCGGTCGAGCTTCGGATCGAGCGCGTCGCGCAAACCGTCGCCGAGCAGGTTGAACGCCAGCACCGTCAGGAAAATCGCGAGACTCGGAAACAGCGCGATATGCGGCGCGGTGACCATATCGGCGCGTGCTTCGTTGAGCATCGCGCCCCACTCGGGCGTCGGCGGCTGCGCGCCGAGTCCGAGAAACGACAGGCTCGCCGCCGTGATGATCGAGGTGCCGATACGCATCGTGAAGTACACCACCACCGACGAAATCGTCCCCGGCAAGATGTGACGCACGATGATCGTCCAGTCCGACGCGCCGATGCTGCGTGCCGCCTCGATATACGTGAGCTGCTTGAGCATCAGCGTATTGCCGCGCACGAGCCGCGCGAACGCGGGAATGCTGAAGATCGCCACCGCGCAGATCACGTTGATCATGCCGTTGCCGAGAATCGCCACCACGCCGATCGCGAGCAGAATGCCGGGGAACGCGAACAGCACGTCGGCCACGCGCATCGTGATGCGATCCCACCAGCCTTCGTAGTAACCGGCCAGCAGTCCGAAGAACGTGCCGATCACAGCACCGATCGCCACGGACAAAAAGCCCGCTTCGAGCGAGATACGCGAGCCCGCCAGAATGCGGCTGAAAATATCGCGGCCCAGCGAATCGACGCCGAACCAATGCGCCGCGGACGGACCCGCGTTCAACGCGTCGTAGTCGAAGAAATTCTCCGGATCGTACGGCACGATATGCGGCGCGACGATCGCGACCACGATCAACAGCAGCACGAAGACGCCCGCGGCGAGTGCCACATGCTGCTTACGGAATTTGCGCCAGAACTCGCTCCACGGCGTGCGAATCGCGCGTTCTTCCTTGACGGACCTGGCCGCGTTCGGCTCGGTGGCTGTCGTGCTCATGCGGGCCTCACTTGAAACGGATGGTTGGATTGATCACGGCGTACAGCACGTCCACGATCAGGTTGATGATGATGAATTCGAGCGAGAACAACAGCACTTCGGCCTGAATCACCGGATAGTCCCGCATCGACACCGCGTCCACCAGCAGGCGTCCGAGGCCCGGCCAGTTGAACACCACTTCGACCACGATCGAGCCGCCCAGCAGAAAGCCGAATTGCAGACCCATCATCGTGATGACGGGAATCATCGCGTTGCGCAGGCAGTGCTTGACGATCACGAGCCGCTCGGGCACGCCCTTGGCGCGCGCGGTGCGCACGAAGTCTTCGTTCATCACTTCGACGAACGATGCGCGCGTGAAGCGCGCCATCACCGCCGCGACGGCCGCGCCGAGCGTGAGCGAGGGCAGCACGTAGCTCTGCCACGAACCGTCGCCGACAATGGGCAGCCAGCCGAGCTTCACCGAAAAGATTTCCATCAGCAGCATGCCGAGCGCGAACGCGGGAAATGAAATGCCCGACACCGCGAGCGTCATGCCGAGCCTATCCGGCCAACGGTTGCGCCACACCGCCGACACGATGCCGATGGCCATGCCGAGCACAACCGCCCACACCATGCTGGCGAGCGTGAGCCACAGCGTCGGCATGAAACGCTCGCCGATCTCCTGGCTGACCGGCCGCTTGCTGCGCGTCGACATGCCGAAGTCGCCGTGCGCGATCTTCACGAAAAAGTTGGCGAACTGCTGCGGCATCGGCTTGTCGAGGCCGAGATCGGCGCGCACCAGCGCGACGGTCGCCTCGTCCGCGTCGGGACCGGCGGCGAGCCGCGCCGGATCGCCCGGCAACAGATGCACGAACAGGAACACCAGCACGGCGACGATGAAGAGCGTCGGCAGCAGGCCAAAGAGACGTTTGACGAGGAAGTTCAGCATGAAACCCAATCCGGCAATGATGCGGGCAACGAAAGATCGTTCTGTGCGACGGGCCGCCGTTCGTCCAGCGTTCCGGTGTATTCGGCCGAATACGCCGGAGCCGAACGGTCAGCTCGTCGCGTGAATCACTTGATCGCGATCTCGTCGAAATTGAACGAGCCGTCAGGCGCGACATACGCACCCGACAAACGCTTGCTGCGCGCGTACACGACTTTTTCCTTCACGAGGAAGATCCACGGCGCGTCGGCCCAGATGCGCTTTTGCGCATCCGCGTAAAGCGACGCCTTCTGCGTGCGGTCGGTGGTTTCGAGCGCCTGCTTCAGATCGCTGTCGACGGTGTCGTTCTTGTAGTACGCGGTATTGACCATCTTCGGCGGGAACGAGACCGACCCCAGCAGCGGCGTGATCGCCCAGTCCGCTTCGCCCGTCGACGAAGACCAGCCCGCGTAGTACATCCGCACCGGCGCGGTGGCCGGGTCCTGCGCGCTCTCCACCTTCGCGACGCGCTGCCCCGCCTCGAGCGCCTCGATCTGCGCCTTGATGCCGACTTGCGCCAGTTGCTGCTGCACGAACTGGATCACCTTCTGTGCGGTCGAGTAGTTATAGGCCGACCACAGCGTGGTTTCGAAACCGTTCGGATAGCCCGCTTCCTTCAGCAGCGCGCGCGCCTTGGCCGGGTCGTAGGGCCACGGGCCGAGTTTCGTCGCGTAATCGACGCCTTGCGGCACCACGCCGTCGGACGGCGTCGCATAACCGGCGAACGCGACCTTCGTCAGCGCTTCCTTGTTGACCGCGTAGTTCAGCGCTTCACGCACCTTCGGGTTGTCGAACGGCTTCTGCGTCACGTTCAGGCTGATGTAGCGCTGAATGATCGAGGGCGACGCGACCAGATCGACCTTCGGGCTCGACTGTAATTGCGCGGCCTGTTCGAACGGCACCTGGAACGCGAAATCCGCTTCGCCGGTGCGCATCAGCGCGGCGCGCGTGTTGTTGTCGACCACCGGTTTCCAGTCGATCGCATCGACCTTCGGGTAGCCCTTCTTCCAGTAGCCGGCGAACTTCTTCACCGTCAGATCGCCCGCCGGATCCCACTTCACCAACTCGAACGGCCCCGTGCCGACCGGATGGAACGCGATGTCCTTGCCGTACTTCTTCAACGCATCCGGCGAAATCATCACCGCCGACGGATGCGCCAGCACGTTCACGAATGCCGAGAACGGCGCCTTCAGCGTGATCTTCACCGTGTACGGATCGACCACCTCGGTCTTCTCGATGCGGTTGAACATGTTGTAGCGCTTGAGCTTGTTCGCCGGATCGGTCACGCGGTCGAAGTTCGCTTTCACCGCGGCGGCGTTGAAGTCGGTGCCGTCCTGGAACTTCACGCCGTGGCGCAGCTTGATCGTGTAGATGCGCGCATCCGGGCTTGCTTCATAGCTGTCGGCGAGCACGTTGACGAGCTTCATGTCCTTGTCGAAGCCGAACATGCCCTGATAGAACGACTTGGCGACGGCTTGCGAGAGCGTGTCGTTGGCGTCGTACGGATCGAGCGTCGTGAAGGTCGAGGCGACGGCCATCACGGCCGTGGTATCGGCGTGCGCCGCATTGCCCGCGAGCATCGCGAACACCACCGCGCCGCCGCTGACCAGCGCGCGCAAACGAAACGGAGAAGACGGGACCAGCAGGTTCATGAGGTTGGCTCCAGGCTGCGAAATGAAACAGGTTGAGGTGCTGCGAGAGAAATCGTTTTACGTTGGGTTGCTTTGCGTTCGGTTTAGTAAGCACCGCCGACACGATGCTGAGCGACGAAATGGTCCGGTCCCACCGCGATCAGCGGCGCCACGGCCGGTTCGTCGTTCAGCGCGCGGATCGGGCTCGGAATCTCATCGGCGGCGAGCATCCGTTTCGCGTGACGGCGCGCCGGATCAGCCACCGGCACCGCGCCCATCAGCTTCTTCGTGTACGGATGCTGCGGCGCTTCGAACACCGCGCGGCGCGGACCGATCTCGACGATCTGGCCGAGATACATCACCGCGACGCGATGACTGACGCGCTCGACCACCGCCATATCGTGCGAAATGAACAGATACGCGACGCCGAGTTCGCGTTGCAGATCGAGCATCAGATTGACGATCTGCGCCTGCACGGAGACGTCGAGCGCGGAGACGGATTCATCGGCGATCACGACTTTTGGATTCAACGCCAGCGCGCGTGCAATCGCGATCCGTTGCCGTTGACCACCGGAAAATTCGTGCGGATAGCGGCGCGCGGCTTCCGGCGGCAAGCCCACTTTTTCCAATAGCCACGCCACACGCGCCTGCGCCTCGGCACCCTGCGCGACGCCGTGCACGAGCAGCGGCTCCATGATCGAGAAGCCAACCGTCAAGCGCGGATTCAGCGACGCGAACGGGTCCTGGAAAATGAACTGGATATCGCGGCGCAGCGCCTGCAACGCGGGGCCGGTGAGCGAGCTGATTTCCTTGCCGTCGAATTCGATCGAACCGCTTTGACTTTCGACGAGGCGCAGCAGCGAGCGGCCGGTGGTCGATTTGCCGCAACCTGATTCGCCAACCAGCGCGAGCGTCTCGCCAGGCCGCAAATCGAAGCTGACTTTTTCGACCGCATGCACGCGGCCCGTCACGCGGCCGAACAAACCGCTCCTGACCGGAAAGCGCGTGACCAGATCGCGCACACGCAGAATCGGCGGCGTGCTGACGAGAACGAGCGGCTGCGCTTCCTGTGCGACGGCGGCGGCGGGACGCACGGCTTCATCGGTGCCCGTGAGCGCCGCTTGCTCGACCGTCAGAATCGGAAACCTGGCGGGCTGATCGGTGCCCTGCATCGAGCCTAATCGCGGCACGGCCGCGAGCAGCGCTTTCGTATAAGGATGCGACGGCGCGGCAAAGAGCGCATCGGATGCGCCCTCTTCCACCTTCTCGCCGCGATACATCACCAGCACGCGATCGGCCACTTCGGCCACCACGCCCATGTCGTGCGTGATGAAGATCACGCCCATGTTCATCTCGTCCTGCAAGCCGCGGATCAGTTGCAGAATCTGCGCCTGGATCGTCACGTCGAGCGCGGTGGTCGGTTCGTCGGCGATCAGCAGCGCGGGCCTGCACGAGAGCGCCATCGCGATCATCACGCGTTGGCGCATGCCGCCCGACAGTTGATGCGGAAAACGCGCCGCCACGCGGCGCGCTTCGGGAATGCGCACGAGTTCGAGCAGACGCAGTGTTTCCGCGTGCGCGGCGGAACGGCTCTTGCCCTGATGCAAGGCGATCGCCTCACTGATCTGATCGCCGACCGTGAAAACCGGATTGAGCGAAGTCATCGGCTCCTGGAAGATCATCGCGATGTCGGCGCCGCGAATCGAGCGCATCGTGCCCGACGACGCTTTCGCGAGGTCGAGCACGCTGCCGTCGCGGCGCCGGAATGCGATGTTGCCGCCGGCAAGGCGCCCACCGCCATGCTCGATCAACCGCATCAACGCGAGCGAGGTCACCGATTTGCCCGAGCCCGATTCACCGACGATCGCGAGCGTCTCGCCACGCTCGACCGTGAGCGACAGATTGCGCACCGCGTTGAAGGTCGTGTCGCCGCTGCGAAACGCGACCGACAGATCGTCGACCGCGAGCACGCGTTGCGGCGGCAAGGTTTCGATAAGCGGACGGGCGGTGTGCGATGAAGTCGGCACGGTGGTTCCTTTGAATTCGAACGCGGCTAGCGGAAGTTCTGGCGATGGCTCAAGCGACACTCAAGCAAACGGATTAACGATAGATCGCCGTCACCGGCGTTTCGCCGGGACGCGCGAAACCGCGATACATGCCCTCGGTATTGAACGGCAGCGTGACGTTGCCGTGTGCATCGACTGCGATCAGACCGCCGCGGCCGTTGATTTTCGGCAGGCGGTTCATCACGACGTCGTGCGCCGCTTCCTGCAACGTCACATTGCGATACGCCATTTGCGCGGCGACGTCGTAAGCCGCCACCATGCGCATGAACATTTCGCCGGAGCCGGTGGTCGAGACCGCGCAGGTCGCGTCGTCCGCGTAGCAGCCCGCGCCGATCAGCGGCGTGTCGCCGACCCGGCCCACCTGCTTGTTGGTAACGCCGCCTGTTGAAGTGGCCGCCGCCACGTGGCCGTGCCGATCGAGCGCGACCGCGCCGACGGTGCCGAACTTGCGGTTCGGATCGATCGGTTCGTGCGGCGCGGGATCGTCGTCCGAAGACGGGGCGCCGGCGAGCGTTGCGCCGTCGTGATCGAGCATCGCGCGCTGCTGATCGCGCGCGAGCAGCCATTGGCGATGGCGCGCCTCGGTATGGAAATACCCGGGCTCGACGAATTCGAGCCCTTGCGCGGCCGCGAACGCTTCCGCGCCTTCGCCGGTGAAGAGCACATGTTCGCTGCGTTCGAGCACGCAGCGCGCTGCCAGAATCGGATTACGCACGCGCTTCACGCAGCAGATCGCGCCGGCTTCGAGCGTGCCGCCGTCCATGATGGCCGCGTCGAGTTCGTGCGTGCCGGCCGCCGTGTAGACCGCGCCGCGGCCCGCGTTGAAGAGCGGACAGTCTTCGAGCAGACGCACGGCTTCGCTGACGGCGTCGAGCGCGCCGCCGCCGTCGGCGAGGATGCGCTGGCCGGCGCTCAGCACGGCATGCAAGGCCGCGTGGTATTCGGCTTCGGCGCTGGACGACATCGACGCGCGCAGGATCGTCCCTGCGCCGCCATGAATGGCAATGACTGCGTTGGAGTTCATCGTTTGGCTTTGGTAGTGCGGGAGGTGCCGGTGGTGCGCTTATCGCGGGCCGCGCCGGTAGAGGCGCGCGCGGGTTCGGCCGCTGCGGCGATCGGCGCAGGTTGAGGATCGGTGAGCCAGGGCAGCACGAATTCGGTGACGTCGGCGGCTGCCTTCACCGAGCGCTTGGCGCGATACGCGACCGCGTCGCAAAGCGCTTCGATCACGGCCAGCACGGCGGAATCGGCATTGGCCGCGAGCCGCCGCTCGGAGCGAACATACAGCGAGAGATCGGCGAATTGCGCGAGCGGCGAGCGCGGGCCGTCGGTTAGCGCAAGCACGCGCGCGCCGCGGCTTGCGGCACGGCGCGCGAGTTCGATGGTGTCCTCCACATAGCGTGGGAACACGATGCCGATTACCAGATCGCCCTCGTCCGAAGCGAACAGGCGGCGCGCGGCATGCGACGGCCCACCTATCAGCGCGAGCGACTGCACGTTGTCGTGATACGGCATCAGCCCGTGCTCCATCAGGCCGGCGAGAAACGCGCTGGTGCCCGCGCCCAGCACGAACACGCGGCGCGCGGCGAGGATCGCTTCGACGGCGGCTTCGGCTGCCGCGCTATCGATCGCGCCGCGCGTGGAGTGCAAGTTGGCGGCGGCCTGTTCGAGCGACGCGTCGATCAGATGGTCGCCGGCCGCAAGCGATTCCCGCGCGCTGCGCAGCCGCTCGACCGGCGCGAGCGTCGCTTCGAAACCGCGCACGAGCGCCTCGCGAAACTGCGGATAGCCGTCGAAACCGAGCGTGCGCGCGAAGCGATTCGCCGTCGCCACGGATGCGCCGACCACGCTCGCCAGTTCGTCGATACGCATGGTGGCCGCGCGAAACAGATTGGCCAGCACGTATTCGCCCATGCGCCGGTGAATCGGCGTGAGGGTCGGCATGGCTGCGGCAATGCGCGAGGCGATGGCCTGCTCGGCGAGATTGGGAGCAACGGACGGGTGATGAATCATGCGAGCGAGGCGGGACACCTGATGTAAGCGAAATGCATGAAAGTATATTTACATAAAAACTTTCTCGAAAAAAATTCATTTTCATTTTCGAGGGTTTCCCCGACGCTTTAGGCGTGAGCAAGGCGACTCGCCCACGCATGGACATCTCGCGATGAAAATCCGTTTTCAGCAGGCGACCGCGGTCGGCTCAGGAATATGCGCGAGCCGCGCCGCCGGCGACATCACGATGATCAGCGCCTGCGCGAGAAAAGCCGCGGCCGCCGCGATCAGACAGGCGTCCATGCCCCATCGCGCGCTGATCGCCGCGCCGAGCAGCGCGCCCAGCGGACGCGCGCCGTAGGTGGCGGTGCTGTTGAGCGCCGACACGCGGCCCATCATCCGTTCGGGGGTGATCGCCTGACGCAGCGTGGTCGAGCCGACGGTCCAGAGAATCGGTCCGGCGCCGAGCAGGAAGAAGCTCAGCATTGCCAACCAGAACGACGGCGCGACGAGCGTCGCCACCATCACGAGCGACGCGAGTAAACCGCAAAGCGGCCCGATAATCAGCACGCGGCCGAATGCAAGGCGCCGCGCGATGGCCGGCGCGGCGAGCGCGCCGCATACCATGCCGACACCATACGCGCCGAGCGTCACACCTACTGCCGACGCGCTCAGGCCAAGCCGATGCACCGCGTACGGTACATACACTGCCTGCAATACGAAGAAACCGATGTTGAAGAAAACCGCGGTCGCGAGCATCGGACGCAGCAGCGCATCGCGCAGCACGAAGCGTGTGCCGTCGCGCAGTTCCAGCAGGAAGTGTCGCTGCAAAGCCGCGGCGCGCGGCGGCTCGCGCAAGCCCGCCAGCAACGCGACCGCCAACGCCGACAGCGCGGCCGCGCAGCCATACGCCCAGCCCGCGCCGATCCAGCCGACCAGCAAACCGCCGAGCGCCGGCCCCGCCGAATACGCGACACTGCGCGCGAGTTCGAGCCGGCCATTCGCGCTCGCGTAGGCTTCACGCGGCACGATCGAAGGCACCAGCGACGGCGCCGCGACGTTATAGGCCACCGTGCCGGTCGCGGCAATGAAGCCGAGCGCGGCGAGCAGCGGCAAGCTGAGCGTGTGCGTCATCACGAGCAGCAGCACGCACAGCATCGCGATCACGCGCACGCCTTCGGCGAGCGTCATCAACATGCGGCGTGAGCGGCGGTCGGCCCAAACGCCGAGCGGAATCGACAGCAACAGGAACGGCAGCGTCTGCGCGGTTTGCAGGAGACCCGTATCGCGCGCGCCGGCGCCGAGCGCGAACACCGCGACGAGCGGCGCGGCGGCGAGGCTGATCTGCTCGGCGGACTGCGCGACCAGGTTCGACCACGCGAGCCGCTGGAAGGCGGCGGGCAGACGGATCGCGGATGACGCCCGTGAAGAAGACGAAGAGGACTTGGCGTGCATCGATGAACTCCTGCAACGAGGTATGAGAGACCATCGTCGCCGGTATCGCGCGGCACGGCGCTCCGCTTCTTGCGGTGTTATTCTTCGCTCGCCATGAATCTCGAAAGCATCCTCTTCAATCAAGGTTTCGGCTCGCGCCGCCAATGCCGCGCACTGATCGCCGACGGCCGCGTGAGCATCGGCGGCGCCGTGCGCACCGATGCCGACGCCGATTTCCCAACCGACGACAGCGCGTTCAGCTTCAGCGTGGACGGCGTCGTCTGGCCGTATCGCGAGCGCGCCTATCTGCTTCTGAACAAGCCTGCCGGTTACGAATGCTCGCGCGAGCCGCAGCATCATCTGAGCGTGTTCAGCCTGCTGCCGCCGCAGTTCGCCGAGCGCGGGGTGCAATGCGTGGGGCGGCTCGATCAGGACACGACCGGCCTGCTGCTGCTCTCCGACGACGGCAAGTTCGTGCATCTGTTCACGTCGCCGAAACGCAAGGTGCCGAAGGTGTATGTCGCAACCACGCGTCATCCGATCGACGACGCGCAATTGGCCGCCCTGCGCGACGGCGTGTTGCTGCACGGCGAGCCCAAGCCGATCGCCGCGGTCGAAGCCGAAGCGCGCGGAGACCACGAGTTGGCGCTCACCGTGATGGAAGGCAAATACCACCAGGTCAAGCGGATGATCGCGGCAGCCGGCAACCGTTGCGAAGCGCTGCATCGCGAGCGGATCGGCGGACTCGCATTGCCCGCCACGCTAGCGCAAGGCGCATGGCAATGGCTCGATGAAACCGACCTCGGATCTTTACGGAGCGGGTAAACCGGTAGCGCCCCTTTAAAGCCTTGATGCAGCAGGAAAAGCATGTGCGCGGCCGCACACATGCGCAGCGAGACGCGCGTCGGCGCGCTGCATCGCAGCATGCTGTTCCTTACACCTCGCCCTATACTCGTTTAAACAAGGACTAAAAAGAGTTCAAGGAGGGGTGCCATGGTCGTCCACGACACTAGCGGGATCTGGTACGTGATGGTTGCTTTCGCGTGCCTGGGGCTGGTCGTGATCGGCGGACTGCTGATCATGATGCGGCTGCGGCACAAATATCAACCGAACCTGATCGGCGCGTTGATCGGCGCGATGCTGTGCTTCCTGCTGCTCGAAGCATTGCCGGCGCTGACTTGAGGCAACGAGGCCGCACGACGTTGGCGCGTTGAGTCGTTTGGGTCGGCGTGATGCGGGTGTGGGTGGCCGGAGGACGTCCGGCACGCGGTTCGTTGGCCGTTCGTCGGTTAGCCCTCACGCAGCCACACGTTCACGGCTCGCGCGTTGCGCCCTCACGCAAAAAATCTTCGACGCTCGGATAGCGCAAGCGCACACGCAGTTCCTCTTTGAGGCGCCGGTTCACGAGCCGCCTCGATTCACGCATGAAAGACAGCAAGGTCGGCTCGATCTCCTCTTCGGCTTGCGCGCGGGTGATGCGAGGCGCGTGCTCCAAACCGAACGCGTCGGCCACCCGATCGAAATACGCTCCCATCTTCAGCGATGAATCGTCGGACGCATGGATGACCCGCGCCGGCCTGCCGTGCGTCGCGAGACGCACGAGGATCGCGGCGAGATCGTCGGCGTGGATATGGTTGGTGTAGACGTCGTCGGCATCGATCAATGCGGGCGTGCGCTTTTCGAGGCGCGCCAACGGCAGACGGTTGCGCGCATAGATGCCCGGGATCCGCGCGATGCTGGCGGCGAGCACACCGCGCGCCGTCGCGCGCCGTAATTGCCGCTCGGCCGACACCCGGCGTTTCGCTCGCGCATTGGCCGGTTGCGTGATGCGCGTCTCGTCGATCCAAGCACCGCCGCAATCGCCGTAGACGCCCGTCGTGCTTGCGTAGATGAGCCGCGTCGGCGTACGCGAGCCGGCGGTCCGGCGGACCCCGTCGGGTACAATATTGGCTGCTTCAGATTCCGCCCACGAGGCGCTCATGGCGCGCAACCCGCGGCGCAGCCGCCCCACCGGCGCCACCGCACCGCGCGCGGCGCGCAGCGCACGATCGCGGCGAGTGCCCAGCGTGGCAAGCAAGGCACGGGTCCGGCGGTCGTCATCGCCGGTCTTTTGCGGTGGCGCGAGGTGCAGCACCGTCGGCGCGAGACCCGCGAGCCGTTTCAGACTGTGACGTGCGTCGAGGTCGCCGACGAGCGGCGTGACTCCCGCGGCGCGCAATTCGGCGCTGCGTTCGGCGTGACTGGTCAGCGCGAAGACATGGGCGCGCGGTCGCAGCAAGGGCACGCAGCGCATGCCGACGTCGCCGCAACCTACGATTAACACGCGCGGCCGGCGTAAGTTTCGTGTCGCTTTCATGGTGCACGCATTGTAGCCGTCAAGCGCGGCAGGTACCGCGCAGTTGAGACCGTCGGTCCAATAACGCGGGTCCGATAACGATTACCGACTTTTCGATTTCGAACACTCTATGGCATTTAACGTCACGCTCCGGCAAAGCGGCCGGCAGTTTCAGGTAGAACAGGACGAACCGGTGCTGAGCGCCGCCTTGCGCCAGGGCATCGGCCTGCCGTACGGTTGCAAGAACGGCGCCTGCGGTTCGTGCAAGGGCACCGTGGTGAGCGGTGAGATCGAACAGCGGTCGCATTCGTCATCGGCCTTGTCGAACGACGAGAAAACGCGCGGCATGGCGCTGTTCTGCTGCGCAACCGCATGCTCCGATCTCGAAGTGGACATCCGCGAAGTGGCCGGTGTCGGCGATGTGCAGATCAAGAAGCTGCCATGCCGCGTGAACGCGATCGAACGCAAGGCCGACGACGTGGTCGTGCTGAAGCTGCAGTTGCCCGCCAACGAACGTCTGCAATATCTGGCCGGCCAGTACCTCGAATTCATCCTGAAGGACGGCAAGCGCCGCAGCTATTCGATGGCGAACGCGCCGCACACGGAAGGCCCGATCGAACTGCACGTCCGTCACATGCCCGGCGGCGCCTTCACCGATCACGTGTTCAACACGATGAAGGAGCGCGACATTCTGCGTTTCGAGGCGCCGCTCGGCACGTTCTTCCTGCGTGAAGAGTCGGACAAACCGATCGTGCTGCTCGCTTCGGGCACGGGCTTCGCGCCGCTGAAGGCGATCGTCGAGCACGCGGTGTTCAAGAATCTCAACCGGCCGATGACGTTGTATTGGGGCGCGCGCCGCAAGAAGGATCTGTATCTGCTCGAACTGGCCGAGCAATGGGCTCGCGAGATTCCGAACTTCAAGTTCGTGCCGGTGCTCTCGGAGCCGGACGCGAGCGATGCGTGGACGGGCCGCGTCGGGTTCGTGCATCGCGCGGTGATCGAGGATCTGCCTGATCTGTCGGCATACCAGGTGTACGCGTGCGGCGCGCCCGTGATGGTCGAGTCGGCGCAGCGCGATTTCACCCAGCATCATGGGCTGCCGGAAGACGAGTTTTATGCGGATTCGTTTACCAGCGCGGCGGATCTGGCGAACCCGGTTTGAACAGGTGAACGGCCTGCGAAGTGTCGATGATGCGTCGATCGGGCCGTTCGTGAATCACGTGTCAGCATTAAGGCGGATGCAAAAAATCCGCCTTGACGCCAATCTGTGCAAATTCATGGTTTACACCAGCGCTTCCCTTGTCGTATTCTTTCGCGCATGAACCGCATCCAGTCCGAACTCCGACGTCGCCGCTCGCCGCTCCCTTAGGGGCGCCGCTGGCTTCGTCACGGATTCGCGCCGCACAACGGCGCAAGCTGTTCGAATCATGAAAGCCACGGCATGCCGTGGCTTTTTTGTTTTTCCTGGCCCCCGTTCCCTATCCGGCCACCCGTTCATTCACCCTTCACCCGCTGTCTGGAGCCTGCCGTCATGAACTTCACTGAGTACCCGATCGAGTCGCTGATGTACATCACGAACCGGCCCGAAATCGTTTTCACGCACGGCAAGGGCTCGTGGCTCTACGACAATAACGGCAAGCGATATCTGGACTTCATCCAAGGCTGGGCGGTCAACAGCCTCGGCCACTGCAACGAAGGCATGATCGAAGCGTTGAACAAGCAGGCGCAACGGCTGATCAATCCGTCGCCCGCGTTCTACAACGAGCCGATGGCGCAGCTCGCCGATCTGCTCACGCAACACAGCTGCTTCGACAAAGTGTTCTTCGCGAACAGCGGCGCCGAAGCCAACGAAGGCGCGATCAAGCTCGCTCGCAAGTGGGGCAGGAAATACAAGGACGGCGCGTTCGAGGTCATCACGTTCGATCACAGCTTCCACGGCCGCACGCTCGCCACCATGTCGGCAAGCGGCAAGCCGGGCTGGGACACGATCTATGCGCCGCAAGTGCCGGGTTTTCCGAAGGCGGATCTGAACGACATCGCATCGGTGGAAAAGCTCATCAACGCGAAAACGGTTGCCGTGATGCTCGAGCCGATCCAGGGCGAAGGCGGCGTGATTCCGGCCACGCGCGAATTCATGCAGCAACTGCGCGCGCTGACGAAGAAGCACAACCTGCTGCTGATCGTCGACGAAGTGCAAAGCGGCTGCGGCCGTGCAGGCACGCTGTTCGCGTATGAGCTCTCGGGCATCGAGCCGGACATCATGACGCTCGGCAAGGGCATCGGCGGCGGCGTGCCGCTCGCGGCGCTGCTCTCGAAAGCGGAGATTGCCGTGTTCGAAGCCGGCGATCAGGGCGGCACCTACAACGGCAACCCGCTGATGAGCGCGGTCGGCTATTCGGTGATCTCGCAGCTGACGGCGCCGGGTTTCCTCGAAGGCGTGCGCGAGCGCGGCGAGTATCTGCGCGCGAAACTGCTGGAGTTGTCGGAAGAACGCGGTTTTAACGGCGAACGCGGTGAAGGTCTGCTGCGCGCGCTGCTGCTCGGCAAGGACATCGGCAACCAGATCGTCGAAAAGGCGCGCGACATGCAGCCCGACGGTTTGCTGCTGAACGCGGCGCGTCCGAACCTGCTGCGCTTCATGCCGGCACTGAACGTGACGAACGGAGAAATCGACCAGATGATGGCGATGCTGCGTTCGATCCTCGATACGCTGTAATCAATCGGACGGAAACGCGCATATGACGAAGAGCGCCATGCTATCGATCCGCCGCTTCGAGGCGAGCGACACCGATGCCGTGGTCGCGCTGTGGCAGGAAGCGTTCCCCGAGTACCGGGACGTGACGCGGCCGCAGCGCAACCCGCATCTGTCGATCGCCAACAAGCTGGCGACGCAACCGGAACTGTTCTTTGTCGCGGTGCTCGGCGAACGAATCGTCGGCACGGTGATGGGTGGATACGACGGGCACCGAGGCTGGCTGTATTCGCTCGCGGTAGATGCGTCGCTGCGTCGTCATGGCATCGGCACGCGTCTGGTCGCGCACGTCGAAAACGCGTTGACCGGGCGTGGCTGTCCGAAGCTGAATCTGCAAGTCCTGTCCGCGAAGGCCGACGTGCGCGCGTTTTACGAGGCGCTCGGTTATCGCGCCGACGCGGTGATCAGTCTCGGCAAGCGCCTTGGCGAACTGGCGGACGCCGTGCCCGCTGCTTAGACCCGCGCCGCCTGAATGGAAAAAGGCCGCATGCGCGTTCATTTGCGCATGCGGCCTTTTTCATAGGCATAGCAAACTAATCGGGCTTATTCACCCACTTATTCACCCAAATACGCCGCCCGTACCTTCGGATCATCGAGCATCTGCTTCGCGTCGCCCGACATCGTGACGAGACCCGAGTCCATCACGTAGCCGCGGTTCGCCGCCTGCAACGCGAGACGCGCGTTCTGCTCGACCAGCAGCACAGTCATGCCTTCAGCCGAAATCGCGCGCACCACCTCGAAGATCTTCTCGACCATGATCGGCGACAAACCCATCGACGGCTCATCGAGCAACAGCAGCTTAGGCTTGCTGATGATCGCGCGCGCCATCGCCAGCATCTGCTGTTCGCCGCCCGACAACGTGCCCGCGTACTGCGTCGCACGCTCCTTCAGGCGCGGGAAGAAGCCGAACATGCGATCGACGTCCGCCTTGATGCCGTCCGTGTCGTTGCGCAGATAAGCACCCATCTGCATGTTCTCGACAATCGACATGCGCGCGAAAATACCGCGGCCTTCCGGCACCATCGCAAGGCCGCGCTTCAGAAGCTCGTGCGCCGGAATGCCCTTGATCGACTGCCCCATGTACTCGATGTCGCCCGCCGAGTACGGCTTCAGACCCGTGATCGCCTTCATCGTCGTGGTCTTGCCCGCGCCGTTCGCGCCGATCAGCGTGACCAGTTCGCCCTGCCCGACTTCGAGGTCGATACCCTTGACTGCCTGGATGCCGCCGTAATTGACCTGCAGGCCCTTGATTTTCAACATTGCTTGCGTTGTGGACATCAGTGGACTCCCGCACCCAGATAAGCTTCGATCACCTTCGGATCCTTCTGCACGTCTTGCGGCAGACCTTGCGCAATCACCTTGCCGTAGTCGAGCACCGTCATCTGGTTGCACAGACCCATCACGAGTTTCACGTCGTGTTCGATCAGCAGGATCGTCTTGCCGTCCGTGCGGATCTTGTCGAGCAGTTTGGTCAGCTCGACCTTTTCCGTTGCGTTCATGCCGGCAGCCGGTTCGTCCAGCGCGAGCAGCTTCGGATCCGTTGCGAGCGCGCGGGCGATTTCCAGACGGCGCTGGTGCCCGTACGACAGGTTGCGCGACGTGTAGTCCGCGTACTGCGCGATGCCGACGTATTCCAGCAGTTCGATTGCGCGTTCCTTAATCTCGCGCTCTTCCTTGCGCTCGGCCGGCGTCTGGAACACCGCGCCCAGCAGGCCGTGCTTCGTGCGCACGTGGCGCCCCACCATCACGTTTTCCAGCGCGGTCATGCCGCCGAAGAGACGAATGTTCTGGAACGTGCGCGCGATCCCGGCCTTCGCGACCTGGTACACCGCGGTCGGCGTGTAGTTCTCGCCATCGAGCTTGAAGTCGCCCGAATCCGGCGTGTACAGACCCGTGATCACGTTGAAGAAAGTGGTCTTGCCGGCGCCGTTCGGGCCGATCAAACCGTAGATCTGCCCGGCCTTGATTTCGAGGCCAACGTCGGACAGCGCCTGCAGGCCGCCGAAGCGCTTGTTGACGCCCTTCACCGACAGTCGAATGTTATCGCTCATATGATTTCTCCTTGTCGCCCAGAGTTGGCGCTTTTGCGCCTTACTCTGGTCCCATGCAAAGCTGTCGCCCAGAGTTGGCGCTTTTGCGCCTTACTCTGGTCCCATGCAGGGCAGTCGCCCTGCCCGGTTCTTTACGCGCGCACCGGCTTCTTGGCGCCGCGCTTCGCCAGTTTCGCAATCTTGTCCTCGTGCTTCGGCGACGGCCACAGGCCTTCCGAGCGGTACAGCATGATCACGACCATCGCGAGGCCGTACAGCAACTGACGGATCACCTCGGTATCGACGATTTCATGGCCGAACACCATGTTCTGCAACGGACCCATCGTCGAGCGCAGGAATTCCGGGAACACGGCGAGCAGCACCGCGCCGAGAATCACGCCCGGAATGTGGCCCATGCCGCCGAGCACCACGCACGCCAGCACCACGACCGATTCCCAGAACGTGAACGATTCCGGCGACACGAAGCCCTGGAACGAACCGAACATCGCGCCCGACAGGCCGCCGAACGACGCACCCATCGCAAAGGCCAGCAGCTTGACGTTACGGGTGTTGATGCCCATCGCCTTGGCAGCGATTTCGTCTTCGCGGATCGCCGCCCATGCGCGGCCGATACGCGAGTGCTGCAAACGCGTACAGGTCCAGATCACGATCAGCGAGCACAGCACGAACAGGTAGTAATACATGTACACCGACGGGAACGAGAACCCGAGGAATGTATGCGTCTGCGCGAGGCTGAAACCGCCGACGTTGACCGGATCGATCCCCGTGATGCCCTTCGGGCCGTTGGTGATGTTCACCGGACGGTCGAGATTGTTCATGAAGATCCGGACGATTTCCCCGAAGCCCAGCGTCACGATCGCGAGATAGTCGCCACGCAGACGCAAGGTCGGCGCGCCGAGCAGGACGCCGAAGGTCGCGGCGAGGCCCATGGCGATCGGCACGATGATCCAGATAGGCAGGTGCAGCCCGGCCGGCGCCAGATGCGCGATCCACTCGAACTGCGAGGTCAGGTGCGGCGAGCTCAGCAGCGCCGCGGTGTACGCGCCGATGGCGTAGAACGCGATGTAGCCCAGGTCCAGCAGGCCGGCGAAGCCGACCACCACATTGAGGCCCAGCGCGAGCATCACATACAGCATCGCGAAGTCGAGCACGCGGACCCAGTAGTTGCCGCCGGCCGCACCGATGATCATCGGCGCCGCGATCACGAAGATCGCCGTGATGACGCCGACGATCAGCGTCCTGGTGAGGTTCTTTTCAGGGATGAGCGTCGTGGACGGCTCGATCGGTTGAATTGAGGTCATGTCTGTTTACTCCTTATGGCCCGGGATCAAGCGCGATCCGCAACGCGTTCGCCGAGCAGGCCCGACGGACGGAACACCAGCACGATGATCAGCACGATGAACGCGAACACGTCCTGGTAGTTGCTGCCGAACACGCCGCCGGTCAGGTTGCCGATGTAGCCGGCGCCCAACTGTTCGATCAGGCCGAGAATCACGCCGCCCACCATCGCGCCGCCCAGGTTGCCGATGCCGCCCAGCACCGCCGCGGTAAAGGCCTTCAGGCCGGGGATGAAGCCCATATAGAAGTGAGCGTTGCCATATTCGGACGCGATCATCACGCCGGCCAGAGCGGCGAGCGCCGAGCCGATCATGAAGGTCGCCGAAATCACGAAGTTCGGGTTCACGCCCATCAAGCTTGCGACGCCCGGGTTTTCTGCAATCGCACGCATCGCGCGGCCGAGCCTGGTTTTGTGAACCAGCAGCAGCAGGCCGCCCATCACGAGGAACGCCACCACGATGATCACGATTTCGGTCATCGAGATCACGGCGCCGGGGGTCGTCTCGGTGGCCTTGATCACGTTGATCGGGTCGGTGGGCAGCAGTTGCGGGAACGGCAGCGGGTTGCGCGACCAGATCATCATCGCGAGCGTTTGCAGCAGGATCGACACGCCGATCGCGGTGATCAGCGGGGCAAGACGCGGCGCCTTGCGCAACGGCCGGTAAGCCACGCGCTCGATCGTGTAGCCGACCACCGCGCAAACCACTGCGGCGATAATCAATGCGATGCAAAGCGTCGGCACATTGCCGAGGCCGGGGAAGTGGTTCTGAAGCACGCCTATGGCTGAGAGCGCCACCATCGCGCCCACCATCAACACGTCGCCGTGAGCGAAGTTGATGATGCCCAGAATGCCGTAAACCATCGTATAGCCCAGTGCGATGATGGCGTAAACGCTGCCAAGCACCAGCCCGTTGAGGACCTGCTGGATGAAGATATCCATTTAATGCTCCTTAGCCCGTGCGGCTGGATTCGCGTTCTTCATCAGCCTGTGGGCGGTGATGCTGCACGGAATCTCAACGGCACTGCGGGTACTGATGTAAAAGACCGGTAAGGGTTATCCGCCGCCGGTTAGCCTTGACGACCGGGATGCGGTCGCGGGCTCGCCTTGAGCGGATGCAAAAACGGCACCGTTGGGTGATTTCGGTGCCGTCAGGCTGAACGTCCCGTCATTACATCTTCACGACATCGAGAACCGCTTTCTTGCCGTCCTTGAACTCGTAAAGCGTAATGGCGCCCTCTTTCAAATCACCCTTGTCGTCGAACGCGATGTGGCCGATTACCCCGTTGTAATCGGTGGACGGCATCGCAGCCAGCACCTTGGGCGCCTCGATCGAATTAGCGCGCTTCATTGCATCGACAATCACGTACACAGCGTCGTACGTGAACGGTGCGTAAATCTGCACCGGCGTGTGGAAGCGGTCGACGTACTTCTTTTCGAAGTCCGCTCCCCTGTCCATTTTCGAAAGCGCGAGTCCCGCTTCCGAACAGACCAGGTTTTGCACGGCGGTTCCCGCCAGCTCACCTACCTTGTCGGTACACACGCCGTCGCCGCCAAGGATTTTTGCCCTGATTCCGAGCGCCGCCGCCTGCTTCGTAAACGGCCCGCCCGTCGCATCCATGCCGCCGAACATGATCACGTCCGGCTGAACACTCTTGACCTTCTTGAGAACGGCCTGGAATTCGGTAGCCCTGTCATTGGTGGCTTCGCGCGCGACGATCTTCGCCCCGCTCGCCTCTACCGTCTTCGCGAACTCGTCGGCCAATCCCTTGCCGTAGACAGTCGAGTCGTCCACGATCGCAATGCGTTTCGCGCCAAGCACTTTAGTTGCATAGGCGGCAAGCGCCGGACCCTGCTGTGCATCGGTCGCGACCACACGATAAGTCGTCTTGAAACCTTGCTGCGTATATCCCGGATTCGTCGTTGACGGCGATATCTGCACGATGCCGGCGTCGCTGTAGATCTTCGACGCCGGAATCGAGACACCCGAGTTCAGGTGCCCCACCACGGCGACGACATGATCGTCCACGAATTTTTCAGCGACCGCCGTACCCGTTTTCGGGTCCGCCGCATCGTCTTGCGCGTCGAGCTGCAACTGGATCTTGCGACCGTCGATCGTCAAACCTTGGGTATTGATTTCCTCGACCGCCAGACGCGCGCCGTTTTCATTGTCCTTACCGAGATGCGCGATGCCGCCCGTCAATGGGGCCGCATGGCCGATCTTCACGACCGTCGCTTCACTGACCGGTGCGCTTGCCGCCGTGGCAGCCGACGCACCTGCTCCCGCCTCGCCATCCTGTTTCTTGCCGCACGCGGTCAACATCGCAACCGCGGCCGCGATGGACACGGCGTAAGCAAACTTGACTCGCATTAAGTAGGTCTCCTGCGCCTTGCAAAAATCTATTGTTCGGGACCCGAAGGCCTTGAGAACGCGCGCATTGTAACTCCAATTTTGCGACGGGCAATATTGTTGAACCGGCAGGGTTTTCCTGCATTGCAACCTTATTTGAAGAGCGAAATCCGCTAAAAGGCGCAACCGGGTTGCGACTGTTTTTCGTGCATCAGTTGCACCATCGTCGCACCCAATGGCATCAAGTGTTGCAGCCGATTGGCCTCGCGCCTGAGTGCACCGTGGTTCGCGTTAAGTATTACGTTTCAATTAATACCAAGGCGGACGCACTATTTTAGTGCGTCAAAAATCGGCGCAACCGTTTCGACGTCATTTAAACGGGGCACGAACAGCCGGAATCCGTTTAAAAGCCGGATCGCATTTCGAAGGAATTTGTACGCAAGGGCACAAAAAACGTCTGCCCGGTGCGATGTGGCACTTTATTTCGGGCGGATCTCGAAGCGTGGCGCGAAAAAAAACGCGCCCTTGGGCGCGCTTCTTTAAGCAAGACGTCTCAGCTGTCAGGCCGGCAGACCTAGCCCCCGCGGCAACGGAAAGGCGATGTTTTCCTCGATACCGTCGAGCGCGCGCACATTGCGCACGCCGAGCTCCCGCAAGCGGGCGATCACTGCCTGCGCCAACACTTCCGGCGCCGATGCGCCGGCCGTCACGCCGATTCGGCGCTTGCCCTCGACCCAGACCGGGTCGATCTGGTCCGGCGAGTCCACCATGTAGGCGGGCACGCCAAGCTTTTCGGCCAACTCGCGCAGGCGGTTGGAGTTGGAACTGTTCGGGCTGCCGACCACGATCACGACATCGCACTGCGGCGCCATGAACTTCACCGCGTCCTGGCGGTTTTGCGTGGCGTAGCAGATGTCCTGCTTCTTCGGCTCGCGGATCGACGGGTATTTGGCCTTCAATGCGCCGATGATTTCCGCTGCGTCGTCGACAGACAAAGTGGTTTGCGTGACGAACGCGATCCGCTCGGGATCGGCGAGCCGCAACGCCTGCACGTCTTCGATGTCTTCGACGAGATGCATGCCCTCGCCCGCCTGCCCCATCGTGCCTTCCACTTCCGGGTGGCCCTTATGGCCGATCATGACGATGTCGAAGCCGTCCTGGCGCATCTTCGCGACTTCGATATGCACCTTGGTCACGAGCGGACAGGTGGCGTCGTACACACGCAGTCCGCGCGACTCGGCTTCCGAGCGCACGGCTTTCGACACGCCGTGGGCGCTGAAAATGACCGTATTGCCGGCCGGCACCTCTTCGAGCCGCTCGATGAAAATAGCGCCCTTCTTGCGCAGATCCTCGACGACATAGGCGTTATGGACGATTTCGTGGCGCACGTAGATCGGCGAGCCGTGCAGCTTGATGGCCCGCTCGACGATCTCGATCGCCCGATCGACGCCGGCACAGAACCCGCGCGGCTGCGCCAGCAGGATCTCGGCTTCGGCAAGAGTCGTATCCGTGATGGTCATGTTTACAAAATCCCGATGATTTTCACTTCAAACGCCAGCGCCTGGCCGGCGAGCGGGTGGTTGAAATCGAACAGGGCCGACGTTTCGCCAACTTCCTTCAGGACGCCGGCGTAACGGCCGCCGCCCGGCGCGTTGAATTCGACCAGGTCGCCTGGCGAAAAATCCTCGCCGATCATGCTGTTTTCGCGCAGCGTGGCCAATGAGACGCGTTGAATCAGTTCCGGATTACGGGGACCGAACGCCTGACCCGGCGCTAGCTGAAAGGTCGAATGGTGGCCCGCCTTCAAACCTAGCAGAATATCTTCCAGTGGCGGCGCCAGTTGGCCCGCGCCGAGCAGAAGCGTGGCCGGCTTGTCGGTAAACGTATTGATGACTTCGGCGCCATCGGCAAGGGAAAGCCGGTAATGAAGCGTCAAGTGTGAACCGGGCTTCACTTCGGAAATGTCGATGATGCTCATGCAATGCTCGCTCTGTCGAAGCGCGCTGCACGCGTGCGCCGCGGGCGCAGGCGACGCGTGTGGCAAACCATCGGGGTGCCGTGCGCAAAGCGCTTATTGTAAGCCACATAGCGTGCAGCGGCTTGCGTCCGTCGCGCGCACCGCGTGGACCCGCGGTGTCGCCTGCCGCCCCGAACCCGAAACCGGAGGACTCTCTATATATGGCCGATTACGCCTGCACGATTGACGAAGCAACGCTGGAAGCGGCCTTGCCGGAGCCGGAGGCGCCCGGCTCTTTACCGTCCGTCACGCGTTCGTCGCAACCGCTCCTGCGCGGCAAATGGCACAAGAGCGACATGCCACGCGAGCGGCTGATCGAACAAGGGCCAGGCGCGCTCTCGGATACGGAAATGATCGTACTGGTGCTGGGCGCGGGCTTGCCCGACCACGACGTATTCAGCGTCGCGCGCGCCTTGCTCGACCGGTTCGGCTCACTGCGCGCAATGCTCGACGCGACGTACACGGACTTCGACGGCCTGCGCGGCATCGGGCCGGCGAAAAAGGCGCAATTACTCGCCATCATGGAGATGGCGCGGCGCTCGCTGGTCGATAAAATGCGCAAGCGCTCGCTGATGAACTCACCCGAAGCCGTGGAAAACTACCTGCGGCTGCTGATCGGCGGCCGTCAGCAAGAAGTTTTCGTGTCGCTCTTTCTCGACGCCCGGCACCGGCTGATACGCTGCGAGGAAAGCGCGCAGGGCACGCTCACGCGCATGGCGGTGTATCCGCGCGAGATCGTGCGGCGGGCGCTGAACCTGAACGCCGCCAGCCTGATCGTCGCGCACAATCACCCGTCGGGCGCCGTCCAGCCGAGCGCGAGCGACTGCCGCCTGACGCACACGCTGCGCGACGCCCTCGCGCTAATCGACGTGCAACTGGTCGATCATCTGGTGATCGGCGCAGACAGTACCTACTCGTTCGCCCGCGCCGGCTGGCCGTGAAGCGGCCTGAGCCGGGGTCGGGAGGGCGTTGCGGCGTATCTGGCGGCGCAAATAAGGTTTGATTTGGCGGCTTTTTTTCTGCTAGAATTCCGGTTTGCCTATTTCCAACCCCCTGTTCCGAAGCCACCAAGGCGTTCTGGAAAGGAAAAGCGACTGAACGTTTCATCAACTTCGGCGCGGCTCTTTTCGGGAAACTTTCACGGCGTTCGAACTCAGAATTAGCGTATTAGGAGTGCTCTCATGGCACGCGTATGCCAAGTAACTGGGAAAGCGCCGATGAGCGGCAACAACGTTTCCCACGCGAACAACAAAACCAAGCGCCGGTTCCTGCCGAACCTGCAAAACCGCCGCATTTGGGTGGAAAGCGAAAACCGTTGGGTGCGTCTGCGTATTTCGAACGCCGGCCTGCGCCTGATCGACAAGAACGGTATCGACGCTGTGCTCGCAAATCTGCGCGCACGCGGTGAAGCCTAAGGAGTAAATCATGGCGAAAGGCGCACGCGACAAGATCAAGCTGGAATCGACCGCAGGCACGGGTCACTTCTACACGACGACGAAGAACAAACGCAACATGCCGGAAAAGATGCTGATCAAGAAATTTGATCCGGTCGTCCGTAAGCACGTTGACTACAAGGAAACCAAGATCAAATAAGTCTTGGTTCCTGCCTGACGAAGGCAAAAAACATGCAAAAAGCCTCGCATTCGTGCGGGGCTTTTTTGTTTTCAGCACGCCATTGCATTGCAGTGCTTACCCGTCCTTTGAACCTTCTCATCTCTCAAGACAGTCCTATCCTGTTCGGCCGGCTTTCCCTCGTCCGTCGCGGCGCGTATCCTTTCTCGTTTTAGCGGCGAGCGAATAGCACGCCGTCACGGCAAAACGAAGACGGAGATGCAGGCATGGAATTCGATGTGGCGATTGTCGGTAGCGGTCTGGCCGGTTTGAGCGTCGCGCTCAATCTCGCTCAGACCCGGCGGGTTGCGGTGGTCGCCAAGCGATCGATGACCGAGGGCGCGAGCGACTGGGCGCAAGGCGGCATCGCCGCGGTCCTGGATTCGGCGGACAGCATCGAAAACCATGTGCGCGATACGCTGATCGCCGGCGGCGGCCTGTGCGACGAGGCGGCGACGCGCTTCATCGTAGAGCACGGGCGTGCCGCGATCGAATGGCTGATCGAACAAGGCGTGCCGTTCACCAAGGACGACGCCGCCGAACTCGGCTTTCATCTGACGCGTGAAGGCGGCCATAGCCATCGCCGGATCATTCATGCCGCAGACGCGACCGGCCACGCCGTGGTCGCCACGCTCAGCGAGCGCGTGCGCCGTCATCCGAACATCACGTTGCTCGAGGATCACTACGCGATCGACCTGATTACGTCGGACCGTCTCGGCTTGCCGGGCCGCCGTTGCCACGGCCTGTACGCGCTCGATCTGCAGAGCGGCCGCACGGTGACGATCGAAGCGCCGCACACGGTGCTCGCCACCGGCGGCGCCGGCAAGGTCTATCTTTACACCACCAATCCCGACACGGCGACCGGCGACGGCATCGCGATGGCATGGCGAGCCGGCTGCCGCGTGGCGAACATGGAATTCATCCAGTTCCATCCGACCTGCCTGTTCCATCCATACGCGAAATCGTTCCTGATCTCGGAGGCGGTGCGCGGCGAAGGCGGCATCCTGAAGTTGCCGGACGGCACACGCTTCATGCCGAACCACGACGAACGCGCCGAACTCGCGCCGCGCGACATCGTCGCGCGCGCGATCGATTTCGAGATCAAGAAGCGCGGCATCGATTGCGTGTATCTCGACATCAGCCATCAACCGCCTGAATTCCTGCGCGAACATTTCCCAACGATCCTCGCTCGCTGCCTGGAGTTCGGCATCGACATCACCAAGGAGCCGATTCCCGTTGTGCCGGCCGCGCACTATACCTGCGGCGGCGTGGTGACCGATCTGGCAGGCCGCACCGATCTGGCGGGCCTCTATGCGGTTGGCGAGACCTCCTGCACCGGCTTGCACGGCGCAAACCGGCTTGCCAGCAATTCGCTGCTCGAATGCCTCGTGATCGGACGCTCAGCCGCGCAGGCCATCGAGGAAGAAGGCTTCTGCGCGGCCGTCCACGCGCCGCTGCCGGATTGGGACGAAAGCCGCGTATCCGATCCGGACGAAGAAGTGGTGGTCGCGCACAATTGGGACGAACTGCGCCGGCTGATGTGGAATTACGTCGGCATCGTGCGTACCGACAAACGGCTGGCGCGAGCCCGGCATCGGCTTGCCCTGCTGCGCGACGAGATCCACGAGTACTACGCGAACTTCAAGGTGAGCCGCGATCTGCTCGAACTGCGTAATCTGGTCGACGTGGCGTCACTGATCGTCGACGGCGCGCGTTCGCGGCGAGAGAGCCGCGGCCTGCACTTCAGCCGTGACTGGCCCGCGACCCTGCCAAAGGCGCTGCCGACGGTTCTCTCGCCGGAACACGTGCGCAACCGCAACGTGTGATCGATATGGGCTAAATGAAAAGGCCACTGCCGGTTTTATCCCGGCGATGGCCTTTTATCGTTGGATCCAACCACTTACCAGCAATGCCTCAGACGATCCGCATCGAGTAATCCGTTGCGCGCACGTCCTTGGTCAGCGCACCGATCGACACACGATCAACGCCAGTTTCCGCGATCGTCCGCACCGTCTCGAAGTTCACGCCGCCCGATACCTCCAGCACCGCCCTGCCCGCCGTAATGCGGACCGCTTCGCGCATCGCATCGAACGAAAAATTATCCAGCAGAATGGATTGCGCACGATGCGCCAACGCGGTTTCCAGTTGTTCGAGCGTCTCGACTTCGATCTGAATCGATACGCCCGCATTCAGCGCGAGCGCCGCGTCCATCGCCGCGCCGACGCCCCCGGCCGCGGCAATGTGGTTTTCCTTGATAAGGATGCCGTCGTACAGCGCGAGCCGTTGATTCGCTCCGCCGCCCACACGCACTGCGTATTTCTGCGCGAGCCGCAAGCCCGGCAACGTCTTGCGCGTATCGAGAATGCGCGTTCGCGTATGCGCGATTGCGTCGACATAGCGACGCGTTGCGCTTGCCACACCCGAGAGCAGTTGCAGGAAATTCAGCGCGTTACGTTCAGCGGTCAACAACGCACGCACCGGACCGCGCAATTCGCAAACCGTGGTGTCCGCCGTCATGCGATCGCCCTCGCGATAACGCCACCGCACCTCGATCCGCGGATCGACCTCGCGCATCACCGCGTTGAACCATGGCACGCCGCACAGCACCGCATCCTCGCGCACGATAATGCGCGCGTCGCGCACGTCGCCCGCGGGAACAAGGCGGCCGGTCTGGTCGCCTGCGCCGACGTCTTCGGCCAGCGCATCGGCAACATTGCGAGCCAACGCAGTATCGAATGCCGCACCGTATTGCGCGTGAATTTCAGCGAACAGCGGCGACACCGCGTCGGCCTGATTGCGCTCGATCGCCCCCATTACGCCGCCCCCACGTTCGAATACAGTTGCGCGTCGCGCGCGAGATCACCGCTTGCCTGCACGCGTTTCTTGTGACGCGCGGCGAAGTCCAGCATCCGGTCGATCGGCAGACGCGCCCGCTCGCCGATCGCACGGTCGACGAAAATTTCGTTATGGCCGCGCTCGAGCACGTCGGCCAGATTCGCGAGGCCGTTCATCGCCATCCACGGGCAATGCGCGCAACTCTTGCAGGTTGCGCTGTTGCCGGCCGTCGGCGCGGCAATCAAGGTCTTGCCGGGCGCGGCGAGCTGCATCTTGTGCAGAATGCCGAGATCGGTTGCCACAATAAAATGCGTCGCGTCGAGTTTTTGCGCGGCGTCGATGAGTTGGGTGGTCGAACCGACCACGTCCGCCTGCGCGACCACATTAGCCGGCGACTCCGGATGCACCAGCACTTTCGCGCCCGGATATTCGGCGCGCAGCAGATCCAGCTCGATGCCTTTGAATTCGTCGTGCACGAGACAGGAGCCCTGCCACAACAGCATGTCGGCGCCGGTTTTGTTCTGGATATAGCTGCCGAGGTGCCGATCCGGCGCCCAGATGATCTTTTCGCCGCGCGCATGCAGATCCGCGACGATTTCCAATCCGATCGACGACGTCACCATCCAGTCCGCGCGCGCCTTGACCGCCGCGCTGGTGTTCGCATACACGACCACCGTGCGATCCGGGTGAGCGTCGCAGAAAGCCGAGAATTCGTCCGCCGGACAGCCGAGATCGAGCGAACACGTCGCGTCGAGATCCGGCATCAGAATGCGTTTGTCCGGGCTGAGGATTTTCGCGGTCTCGCCCATGAAACGCACGCCCGCGACCACCAGCGTTTGCGCCTCGTGATCGCGGCCAAAGCGCGCCATTTCTAGCGAGTCGGCCACGCAGCCGCCGGTTTCGTCGGCGAGTTCCTGCAGTTCCGCGTCGACATAGTAGTGTGCGACGAGCACGGCTTTCTCGCGCTCGAGCAATGCGCGGATGCGCGCCTTCAACGCCACCTTTTCTTCCGCCGACGGCATGTCGGGCACCTTCGCCCACGCCTGCCCGATTCCGCAGGTGGTGCCCTGCGCCTGTGGCCGGTCGTATTCGACGGTCCTGATCGCCTGCTGATCCATGATCTCCTCTGCCCTCGCTCTGCCGCCGCGGACTGTCAATCGCACGTCGTTGCAGTTTCCGCAGCCCAAAAAGCAAAACCCCGCCAACGCGGGGTTTTGTGACGTAACGAAATTTTAATGGATTTCGCGGTCAAGCATAGCGACGCAGACGCATGGCGAATTCCTGCAGCGCTTTAATACCGCTCTGCTCCGCGCGATGACACCAGTCTTGCAACTGCACCAGCAACTGGTCGCGCGACGCATTCGAGCGCTCCCACATTGCCGCGAGCTCGTTGCGCATGTCGATATACGTCTTCAGCTTCTGGCTGCTCGCGAAGATTTGCGGCAACTGACGCTTCTGCGGCTCATCCAGACCCGCTTCTTCCTTGTGGAACCAGCTACGCGCGCCGCGCATCAGCTGATATTTTTCACGCGCGCCGACTTCTTTCAGATGCGCCAGTTCCTGACGATAGGCACGCTTGAGCGCCTTGCCGTAACGCGCCATCACTTCATAGCGGTTTGCCAGCACGGCTTGCAACGTATCCTCGTCGAGCACCATCTTGCCGGTGGTCAGACGCGGCGTAGGCGCGATCTTCTTCACCTTGGCGAGGCGGAACGCCGACATGATGCGGATGTACATCCAGCCGATATCGAACTCGTACCATTTGTTCGACAGCTTGGCCGACGTCGCATATGTATGGTGATTGTTGTGCAACTCTTCACCGCCGATGATGATGCCCCACGGGAAGATGTTGGTGCTGGCATCCGACGAGTTGAAGTTGCGGTAGCCCCAGAAGTGCGCCAGACCGTTGACGACGCCGGCTGCCCAGAACGGAATCCATACCATCTGCACGGCCCAGATCGTCAGGCCGACAACGCCGAACAGTCCGACGTTCAGCACCATCATCAGGCTCACGCCGAGAATCGGGTACTTGGTGTAGACGTTGCGTTCCATCCAGTCGTTCGGCGTGCCGTGACTGAACTTGCGCATCGTTTCTTCGTTCTTCGCTTCGGTGCGGTACAACTCCGCGCCTTCGAGCAGCACCTTCCAGATGCCGCGCGTTTGCGGGCTGTGCGGATCTTCTTCGGTCTCGCACTTGGCGTGGTGCTTACGGTGAATCGCGGCCCACTGGCCGGTCAACATGCCCGTGGTCATCCACAGCCAGAAACGGAAAAAATGACTGACGACCGGATGCAACTCCAGCGCGCGGTGCGCCTGGCAGCGATGCAGATAGACCGTCACGCCAATGATCGTGATGTGCGTCACGACCAGTGTGTACGCCACGAGTTGCCACCATGAGAAGCGCAGCAGGCCGTGGGCAAGGAAATCAAGCAAGGAATTCAACAAGGCAATTTACCTGTGGAACGAGAGACACGAGACACACGCAAAATGCGCGTGTCAAGAAAGTGAAAGCATACAGCGGGATTGGACGACATTCTACTGGAAGCGTTCCAAGTGTTTGTAACAAATAGGGATTTTTTGTGCCGCATCAACGGCCCGCGGCGCGCCGCCGTCTTTTTTGAGACCAGCGGGCGCGCGCAAATGCCCGTCAATTGGCCTTGTCGGCCTGGTTCGCGGCAGGGGCGGTTATTGTTACCGGTTGCGGCAAGATGTCGCTGACGTTTCCGACAATCCGTACTTCGCGTTGCGCGAAGGGAATCGAGATGCCATGTTCGGAAAAGAGCCGCCAGATGTTCCGGTTGACGGCGGAGCGCACGGCGGACGTGCCGGTTGCCGCGTCCTCGATCCAGAAGCCCAGTTCGAGATTGATGCCGTCGGCGCCGAAGCTTGCCAGGTAAGGCGTGGGCGCCGGCTCCTGCAGCACCCGCGCGACGCCTTGCGCGGCTTGGGCGAGCAGCGTCATGGCGTGTTCGACGTCGGACGTGTAAGCGATCTGCACGGCGGCTTTCGCATACCCGCGCGTCAGATACGACGACTGGTTCTGCACCACGTCCGTAATCAGCTTTTCGTTCGGAATCAGCGTTTCGATGCCGTCCAGCCCGCGCACCACGGTGTAACGCGTGCGGATCTGCGTGACCATGCCTTGCAGACCGGTGACGTTGATCGTGTCGCCGATCCGCAACGACCGGTCGATCAGAATGATGAAGCCCGACACGTAGTTGCTGGCGATCTTCTGCAGCCCGAACCCGAGGCCGACGCCGAGCGCGCCGCCGAACACACCCAGCACCGTGATGTCGATGCCGACCAGCGACAAGCTGATCAGCACAGCGGCCAGCACGAACGCCGCCCGGCCGACCCGCGCCACCACCACCTTCAGATTGGCGTCGAGCGTTTTCGCGCGCATCAGGCGGTCTTCGAACGCGGCGCCGAGCCACATCGCGACGATCATCGTCACGCACACCCACAGCAGGCCCGTGGTGAGCGAAAGCAGCGTCAGGTGAGCATTGGCGACCCGGAACTTCACGCTCGCCATCCACGCGATCACGTCGTCCTGAATGCCCATCACAGTGAGCACCATGCCGATCCAGACCGCCAACGAGACGATCTTTTCGACGAGGAACAGCCACGGATGCGTCTCGCCGTCGTGGCTAAAGACCCGTCGCGCGAAGAAAAACACGATGTAAATCAAGCCGATGCCGAAGAGCGGCACCAAGGCCAGATCGAGCAGCGACGTGTGCATGAACTGGGCGGTGACCGCCCGCGCGAGCCACACGAGCGCCGCACCGATCAGCGGGAAGAACGCGCGGTTCAGGCTTTCCGCGCCGAAGCGCAGCGTCTGGTAGCGCGTTTGCCGGCGCAGATCGAGCGTCCTGCGCAACAGACGCGCAAGCAGCCATGCCACGGCGAGCGTCGCGAGCAGCACGCCGACTTGCCACAGCATCACGGGTTCACCGAAGTCGCGCGCGAGGTCGCCGAACATATGAGAAAAAAGGCGGTTTTGCATGATGTTGACGAAATCGCCGGCGCGCCGGGTTCAGGAGACGAACCCGCGCGCCGGCATAAAGCCTCTTATGCTCAGCTCTGGCGTTCGAGCACGGCGGCGAAGAAGCCGTCGGTTGCATGACGGTGCGGCCACAGCGACAGGTAATCGCCCATTTCCATGTCGATGCGCTGCTCGGCCAGCACGTCACGCGCGGGCACCAGGGCAAAATCGGGATGATCGGCGAGGAACTGCTGCACGACCGCTTCGTTTTCGGCTTCAAGGATCGAGCAGGTAGCGTAGACGAGCCGGCCGCCCTTCTTTACGAGACGCGCCGCACTCGCCAGAATCGACGCCTGCTTCGGCGCCAGTTCCGCGACCGATTCCGGCGACTGGCGCCACTTCAGGTCCGGGTTACGGCGCAGCGTGCCCAAACCGCTGCATGGCGCGTCGACCAGCACGCGGTCGATCTTGCCGGCGAGGCGCTTGATCTTGGCGTCGTGTTCGCTGTCGATCAGCACCGGATTCACGTTCGACAAGCCGCTGCGCGCAAGGCGCGGCTTGAGCTTGGCGAGGCGCCGCTCGGAAATGTCGAAGGCATAGAGACGCCCCGTGGAGCGCATCGCCGCGCCCAGCGCCAGCGTCTTGCCGCCCGCGCCCGCGCAAAAGTCGACGATCATCTCGCCGCGTTTGGGCGCGACCAGCGAGCACAGCAGCTGGCTGCCTTCGTCCTGCACTTCGACCCAGCCGTGCTGGAACGCGTCGAGCTTGGTGAGCGGCGGCTTGCCGACCACCCGCACGCCGAACGGCGCGAACGGCGTGGCGCCGCCCTCGATACCGGCCTTCGACAGCGCGTTCAGCACGTCGTCGCGGCTTGCCTTGATCGGGTTCGCGCGCAGGTCCAGCGGCGCCGGATAGTTCAGCGCGGCGGCCAGTTGCGCCAGCTCCGCGGCCTCAAAACGCCTGGAGAGCGCCTGATAGATCCAGTCGGGCAGATTCAGGCGAATGCGCAGCGGCAGGCTCTCCGGGTCGATCATCGCGACGTGTTCGAGCCATTTGGACTCGGAATCGGACACGAACGGCTTGAGCGCCGTGCGGCCCGCCGTCTGCATCAGACCCAGCAAAGCCATGCGGCGCGCCGGGCTGCCCGCGCCGCTTTCGGCCAGATGGGCGAATTCCATGCGCCGGCGCAGCACCGCGAACACCGCCTCAGCGATCACGCCGCGCTCGCCGTGCCCGAGCTTCGGGTGGGCGCGGAAAAAACGGCTGGTGGTGGCGTCAGCCGGGCCGTTCAGTTTTAGGACTTCAGCCAGCAAAGTCTCAGTTTGTCCAATCAAAAAACCATGTAATCTCATGCGCCCTCTCCGGCGGTGTGACCGGCAAAGAGCCATTGCGGCTCCGGCGGCGTAAGCGTGACACGCAGGCCGTCGAGGGCAAGACGCCCTTCGACGAACCAACGCACCGCGCGTGGATAAATAATGTGTTCGGTTGCCAGCACGCGTTCGGCGAGCATGGCCGGAGTGTCGCCAGCCTGCACCGGGACCGCCGCCTGCGCGACGATCGGCCCGTGGTCCAGCTGCGACGTGACAAAATGCACCGACGCGCCGTGCAGCCGCACGCCCGCGTCGAGCGCCTGTTGATGCGTTTTCAGCCCAGGAAAGCTCGGCAGCAGCGACGGATGCACGTTCAGCATGCGCCCGGCGTAATGGTCGACGAAACCGGGCGTGAGCACGCGCATGAAGCCGGCGAGTATGACCAGATCCGGCGCGAAGCTGTCGATTTCTTGCGCCAGCGCGGCGTCGAAGCGCTCGCGATCGGGAAACTGGCGGTGGTCGATCACCGCCGTGGCAATGCCGTGCGACGCCGCGAACGCAAGGCCCGCTGCGTCAGGACGGTTGGCAATCACGGCGGCGATTTGCGCCGGCCAGGCTTCGTTCGAGCAGGCTCGAACGATCGCTTCCATGTTGCTTCCCCGCCCGGAAATCAGGATGACGAGTTTTTTCATCCGCGGATTTTATCATTCGGGGGCACTGAATCCGCGAGGCGCCGCCGTCTCAAGCGCCGAACGTTTATAATCATTTGTTTTGCGGCACCCCGGCCGCCTACCTCCAACCCGCTATCGTGAGAGTCTTCCGCGGTCTTCCCAATGCTGAAAGCCGTGCGCCCTGCGCACTGACCATCGGCAACTTCGACGGTGTCCACCGCGGCCATCAGGCTTTGCTCGCCCACGTGCGGGCCGCGGCCGATGCGCGCGGCCTGCCCGTCTGCGTGATGACCTTCGAGCCGCACCCGCGCGAGTTCTTCAACCCGGTCGGCGCGCCGCCGCGCATCGCGATGCTGCGCGACAAGCTCGAGGCGCTGCGCACCAACGGCGTCGACCGGGTGGTGGTCGAGCATTTCAATCACACGTTCGCGAGCCAGTCGCCGGATGCGTTCGTCGAACGGATCATCGTCAACGGGCTGCACGCGCGCTGGGTGATGATCGGCGACGACTTCCGCTATGGCGCGAAACGCGCGGGCGACTTCGGGTCGCTCAAGGCAGCGGGGCAGCACTACGGTTTCGAAGTCGAGCAGATGGCGACGGTGGCCGATCCGTCCGGCGCGCGCATTTCCAGCTCGGGCGTGCGCGCGGCGCTGGTGGCGGGCGACCTGGATTCGGCGCGCGCCGCGCTGGGCCGCGATTATCTGATCAGCGGCCACGTCGTGCACGGCATGAAGCTCGGCCGCGATCTCGGCTTCCCCACGCTCAACCTGCCGATCGCCCACAAGCGCCCGGCGCTCGCCGGCATTTTCGTCGTGCGCGTGCACGGCGTGACGGACGAACCGCTACCCGGTGTCGCGAGCCTCGGCCTGCGTCCCACCGTCTCCGATTCCGGCCGCGTGCTGCTCGAAGTACATCTGCTCGACTGGCACGGCGACGCGTATGGCAAACTCGTGCGCGTCGAATTCCTGAAGAAGCTGCGCGACGAGGAGAAGTACGTCGACCTCGAAACGCTGACCGCCGCGATTGCGCGCGACGTCGCCAACGCGCGCGCGTGGTTCGCGGCCGTCGGCGCCGGCACGCCGGGCAGCCGTTCCACCGGTTTCGCCACCTCGGCCACCGACCGAATTAGATAACCGCCGCGGTACGCGCGAGCGCCGCCGGCGCCGCACGTACCCTCGCCGCGCGCATCGAAGGGCGTCCGTGGATCACGCGACATGCCTGCCGGGCGCGCCCAACGCCCTCGCGCATCGTGCGCATACCGCGCACCGCTGCGCATAGAAAGAATTCACCGCGACCTCATCATGAGCAACAAGAAAGCCGATTCGAAACCGCAGTCACGCTATCCGGTCAACCTGCTCGACACGCCGTTCCCGATGCGTGGCGACCTGCCCAAGCGCGAACCGCAATGGGTCGAGGAATGGCAGGAACGCAAAGTCTACGAGAAGATCCGCGCCGCCAGCCGTGGCCGCAAGAAGTTCATTCTGCACGACGGCCCGCCGTATGCGAACGGCGACATCCACCTCGGCCATGCGGTGAACAAGATCCTCAAGGACATGATCGTCAAGGCGCGCAATCTGGCGGGCTTCGACGCGGTCTACGTGCCGGGCTGGGACTGCCACGGCATGCCGATCGAAATCCAGATCGAAAAGCAGTTCGGCAAATCACTGCCGGCCGCCGAAGTGATGCAGAAGGCCCGTGCCTACGCGACCGAGCAGATCGAAAAGCAGAAGGTCGGCTTCCGGCGTCTGGGCGTGCTCGGCGACTGGGACAATCCGTACAGGACGATGAACTTCGCGAACGAAGCCGGCGAAATCCGCGCGCTCGCGAAGATCATGGAAAAGGGCTACGTGTTCCGCGGCCTGAAGCCGGTGAACTGGTGTTTCGACTGCGGCTCGGCGTTGGCCGAAGCGGAAGTCGAGTACAAGGACAAGACCGATCCCACCATCGACGTGCTGTTCGGCTTCGCGGAGCCGGAAAAGACCGCGCAGGCCTTCGGTTTGAAGGCGCTGCCGCGCAACGAAGGCGGCATCGTGATCTGGACCACCACGCCGTGGACCATTCCCGCCAACCAGGCGCTGAACCTGCATCCGGAAATCGCCTACGCGCTGGTCGATACGCCGCGCGGCCTGCTGATCCTGGCCGAAGAGCGCGTTGAAGCGTGCCTGAAACTATACGGACTGGAAGGCGCGATCGTCGCCACCGCGCCGGGCGCGAAGCTCGCGAACCTGCGCTTTCACCACCCGCTTGCGTCCGCGCATCCGGGTTACAAGCGCACGGCGCCGGTCTATCTCGGCGAGTATGTGACGACCGAAACGGGTACGGGCGTGGTGCACTCGTCGCCGGCGTACGGCGTGGAAGACTTCGTGTCGTGCAAGGCGCACGGCATGGCCGATTCGGACATCATCAACCCGGTGATGGGCGACGGCCGTTACATCGAGTCGCTTGCGCTGTTCGGCGGCCTGTCGATCTGGGCGGCCAATCCGCAGATCGTCGAAGCGCTGCAGGCAGCCGGCTCGCTGCTGCGCACCGAGAAGTACACGCACAGCTACATGCACTGCTGGCGCCACAAGACGCCGATCATCTACCGCGCGACCTCGCAATGGTTCGCGGGCATGGACGTGAAGCCGAACGATACCGACAAGACGCTGCGCGAAACCGCGCTCGAAGGCATCGAGAACACCGCGTTTTATCCGTCGTGGGGCAAACAGCGTCTGTTCAGCATGATCGCGAATCGCCCCGACTGGACGCTGTCGCGTCAGCGCCAATGGGGCGTGCCGATGGCGTTCTTCGTGCACAAGGAAACCGGCGAACTGCATCCGCGTACGCTGGAATTGCTCGAAGAAGTCGCGCAACGCGTCGAGAAGGCCGGCATCGAAGCATGGCAATCGCTCGATCCGCGCGAACTGCTCGGCGACGACGCCAACATGTACGAAAAGAATCGCGACACGCTCGACGTGTGGTTCGATTCGGGCACCACGCACTGGCACGTGCTGCGCGGCTCGCACAAGGACGAACTGCAATTCCCGGCCGATCTGTATCTGGAAGGCTCGGACCAGCACCGCGGCTGGTTCCATTCGTCGCTGCTGACCGCGTCGATGCTCGACGGACGCCCGCCGTACAACGCGCTGCTCACGCACGGTTTCACCGTCGACGGCGAGGGCCGCAAGATGAGCAAGTCGCTCGGCAACGGCATCGATCCGCACGAAGTGGCGAACCGGCTCGGCGCGGAAATCATCCGTCTGTGGATCGCGTCGACCGATTATTCGGGCGAGCTGGCGATCTCCGAGGAAATCCTGAAGCGCGTGACGGAAGGCTATCGCCGCATCCGCAACACGCTGCGCTTCCTGCTCGCGAACCTGTCGGACTTCGACTTCGCGCAACACGCGCGTCCGGCCGAGGACTGGCTCGAGATCGATCGCTATGCGGTGGCGCTGTCCGCGAATCTGCAAAACGACATCCTCTCGCACTACGACAAGTACGAGTTCCACCCGGTGGTCGCCAAGCTGCAGACGTTCTGCTCGGAAGACCTCGGCGGCTTCTATCTGGACGTGCTGAAAGATCGTCTGTACACCACGGCAGCGGATTCCGTCGCGCGTCGCTCGGCACAAACCGCGCTGTATCACATCGCGCATGGTCTGCTGCGTCTGATGGCGCCGTTCCTGTCGTTCACCGCCGAAGAAGCGTGGAAGATCTTCTCGCCGAACAGCGAAACAATTTTCACGGAAACCTACCACGCGTTCCCGCAAGTGCCGGACGCCGGCGCCCTGCTCGACAAATGGACGTTATTGCGCGCCGCGCGCGGCGACGTCACCAAGGCGCTGGAAGAAGCGCGCGTGGCAAACCTGATCGGCTCGTCGCTGCAGGCGGAGGTGGAAATCCGCGCGAGCGGCGCGCGTTACGACGCGCTCGCGAGCCTCGCCGACGACCTGAAGTTCGTGCTGATCACGTCTGCGGCGAGCGTGGTGAAGGTCGGCAGCGAAGCGGAAGAAGGCGTCGACGTGATCGCCTCGAAGTATCTGAAGTGCGAACGCTGCTGGCATTACCGCGCGGACGTCGGCATAAACGCCGAGCACCCCACGCTGTGCGGGCGCTGCTTCAGCAATCTGTTCGGCAACGGTGAAACGAGGAGCGCGGCATAATGGCCAGAAGCCTGTCGAAATCGTCGTCCGGAAACAGTTCGCTCGCGCCGTGGCTCGGCGTCGCGCTGATCGTGATCCTGTTCGATCAGCTGACGAAAATCGCGGTCCAGAAGGTGTTCGCCTACGGTGTTGCACATGAGATCACGCCGTTTTTCAATCTGATCCTCGTGTACAACCGCGGCGCCGCCTTCAGCTTCCTCGCGATGGCGGGCGGCTGGCAGCGCTGGGCGTTCACCGCGCTCGGCGTGGTCGCGGCGCTCGTGATCTGCTATCTGCTCAAGCGCCATGGCGCACAGAAGATGTTCTGCACGGCGCTCTCGCTGATTCTCGGCGGCGCGCTCGGCAACGTGATCGACCGGCTCGCGTACGGCCATGTGATCGACTTCCTCGATTTCCATGTGCGCGCGTGGCATTGGCCGGCGTTCAACCTCGCCGACAGCGCGATCACGATCGGTGCGGTGCTGCTCGTGCTCGACGAGTTGCGGCGCGTGCGCGGTTCGCGGTAACGCCGCTTCGGTCCGCGGACGGGCGCTTGTCCGCGTCGTTATCCGCGCGGACGGCCGCGCCTGGTTGGGTTTTAGGCGGATCGCGGCGGTGCGCTGCAAGCACCGCTCGCCCGTCACCACGCTTTGTCGGAGGCTTTCGTTGGCAACCGCAGAACTCGCAGGAAAACACCTCGTCCTCGGTATGACGGGCGGGATCGCCTGCTACAAGATCGCCGAACTCACACGGTTGCTGACCAAGGCCGGCGCGACCGTGCAGGTCGTCATGACCGAAGCGGCCACGCAGTTCATCACCCCCGTCACAATGCAGGCGCTGTCCGGCCGCCCGGTCTACACCAGCCAGTGGGACGGGCGCGTGCCGAACAACATGGCGCACATCGATCTGTCGCGTGAAGCGGACGCGATCGTGATCGCGCCCGCCTCGACCGACTTCCTCGCGAAACTCGCGCACGGCATGGCCGACGATCTGCTGTCGACGCTATGCGTCGCGCGCGATTGTCCGCTGCTCGTCGTACCGGCGATGAACCGGCAGATGTGGCAGAACCCGGCCACCCAACGCAATGTCGCGCAATTGCGCGCGGACGGTATCGAAGTGCTCGGCCCCGATTCGGGTCCGCAAGCGTGCGGCGAAATCGGCGACGGGCGCATGCTCGAAGCGTCCGCCACTTATGAAGCGATCGCGTCGTTTTTCGCGCCGAAGATCCTGTCCGGCCGGCGCGTCTTGCTCACCGCAGGCCCGACTTTCGAACCGCTCGACCCCGTGCGCGGCATCACCAATCGTTCGAGCGGCAAGATGGGCTTTGCATTGGCACGTGCCGCGCAGCAGGCGGGCGCCGACGTGCATCTGGTCGCCGGCCCCGTCGCGCTGGAAACGCCGTGGGGCGTCGTCCGCGAAGACGTGCAGACTGCCCAGCAGATGCACGACGCGGTGATGCGCGCGGTCGCCGACGCCGACATCTTCATCGGCGTTGCTGCGGTGGCCGACTGGCGCGTCGATCACGCCAGCGAGCACAAGATCAAGAAGGCCGCCGATCGCGCGATGCCGACGTTCGCGTTCGTCGAGAATCCGGACATACTGGCTGCTGTGGCGAAGCTGCCGCATCCACCGTTCGCGGTCGGTTTCGCGGCGGAAAGCGGCGAGCTCGAAGTGCACGGCGAAGAGAAGCGCGTCCGCAAAAACGTGCCGCTTCTGATCGGCAATCTGGGCCCGCTCACCTTCGGCCTCGACGATAACGAGGTGATCCTGTTCGAAGCAGGCGGCGCCACGAAGCTGCCGCGCGCCGACAAGCAGACGCTCGCGCGCGCGTTGATCGCCGAGATTGCCAGGCGCCTGCCCGACACGAGTCTGATTCGCTGAAGGCCGCTCAACGCCTGCCGAAGCGCCGAGTCCTGGCGAAACTGAATCATCTGGAGCAGTACTGCCATGACGCGACTTTCCGTGCTTGATCAAACGCCCGTGATCGACGGGCACACGGTGGCGGACGCGATCGCCGCCACCGTCGAACTGGCGCAACTCGCCGACGACCTCGGCTACACGCGCTACTGGTGCGCCGAACACCACGGCTTGCGTGGCGTATCGAACCCTTGCCCCGAAGTGATGCTGGCGCGGCTCGGCAGTGTCACGAAACGCATTCGCCTGGGCTCAGGCGGCGTGATGCTGCCGTACTACAGCCCCTTTAAGGTCGCCGAGCAATTCATGATGCTCGAGGCACTGTTTCCGAACCGTATCGACCTCGGCGTGGGACGCGCGCCGGGCGGCGACATGCGCACCGCGCAAGCGGTCGCCGCGGGCGCCTACAATCGCGGCGATATTTTCCCGCAGCAGGTTGCCGACCTGCTTGGGCTGATGCACGGTACGTTGCCCGAAGATCACATCGCGCACGGTGCGCTGCTGCAACCGCAAGTCGATACGCGTCCGCAATTGTGGATGCTCGGCTCGAGCGAATTCGGCGGACTGCTGGCGGCGCAACTCGGCATCCGCTTCGCGTTCGCGCATTTCATCAACGCGCATTTCGGGCATCAGGTGGCGCAGGCTTATCGCGAGCGCTTCAAACCGAGCCAGGAAACGCAGCAGCCGTACCTCGCCGCCGCTGTCTTCGTGATTTGCGCGGACACCGAACAGGAAGCCGCCGATCTGGAGAAAGCCGTCGATCTGCGTCGCGTGCAAATGGCTTATGGGCTAAACGAACCCATTCCGACCATCGCACAAGGCGTTGCGCAGGAATACGGCGAACGCGAGCGACTGGTGATCGACCGCGAGAAACCGCGCAGCATCGTCGGCACGCCGGAACGCGTGACCGCGCGCATGCACGACTTACAGGCCGAATTCCAGGCCGACGAATTGATCGTGCTCACCGTCGCAGGCAGTTATCGCGCGCGGCTGCGCTCCTATGAACTCCTCGCCGACGCGTTCCAACCCGGACGCGAGACTCCTACCTCTTAAACCTTCGAACCTGCATGAAACTCGACCTGAAGATTCTCGATGCGCGGATGCGCGACCAACTCCCGGCCTACGCAACCACCGGCAGCGCGGGCCTCGACCTGCGCGCCTGCCTCGACGAACCATTGACGCTAAAACCCGGCGAAACCGCACTGGTGCCGACGGGTCTGGCGATTCACGTCGGTGATTCGGGTTATGCGGCGTTGATTCTGCCGCGCTCGGGTTTGGGTCATAAGCACGGCATCGTGCTGGGCAATCTGGTCGGCCTGATCGATTCCGATTATCAAGGGCAACTGATGATCTCGACGTGGAACCGCGGCGAGACCACGTTCGTGCTGAATCCGATGGAGCGCCTCGCGCAACTCGTGATCGTGCCGGTCGTACAGGCCGAGTTCAATATCGTCGATGATTTCGAAACCAGCGAGCGCGGTGCGGGTGGATTCGGCAGCACCGGCAAGCATTGACGCGCATTGACGCGCATTGACGTCTAGGCAGCGACGCGGTCTTGTCGCTAACGCAAAAGACGCACAAAGAAAAACGGCGCGGGTTTGAGCCCGCGCCGTTTTTTTTGTTACCACTGACTGACTGAACGTTACTCGACTTCAACCGCTTCCGGATTCGGATTACGCGGCGCCGGATGCTCGTCGAAGGTCAGCTGCACCTTGTCTTCCGCATCCACGTCCACCGACACGCGGCCGCCGTTCATCAGCTTGCCGAACAGCAACTCGTCGGCGAGCGCACGACGGATCGTGTCCTGAATCAGACGCTGCATCGGCCGCGCGCCCATCAACGGATCGAAACCGTGTTTGGCGAGATGCTTGCGCAGCGCGTCGGTGAAGAGCGCGTCGACCTTCTTCTCATGCAACTGATCTTCCAGCTGCATCAGGAACTTGTCGACCACGCGCATGATGATTTCCTCATCAAGCGAGCGGAAGCTGATCGTCGCGTCCAGACGGTTACGGAATTCCGGCGTGAACATGCGCTTGATGTCGACCATTTCGTCGCCGGTTTCGCGGCGATTCGTGAAGCCGATCACCGACTTGCCCATCGCCTCGGCACCCGCATTCGTCGTCATGATGATGATGACGTTGCGGAAATCCGCCTTGCGGCCGTTGTTGTCCGTCAGCGTGCCATGGTCCATCACCTGCAGCAGCACGTTGTAGATGTCCGGATGCGCCTTCTCGATTTCGTCGAGCAGCAGCACGCAATGCGGTTTCTTCGTGACGGCTTCGGTCAACAGACCGCCCTGGTCGAAACCGACATAGCCCGGCGGCGCGCCGATCAACCGGCTGACCGCATGACGCTCCATGTATTCCGACATGTCGAAGCGGATCAGCTCGATCCCCAGCGTGAACGCCAGCTGCTTCGCCACTTCGGTCTTGCCGACACCCGTGGGGCCGGAGAACAGGAACGCGCCGATCGGCTTGTCCAGCTTGCCGAGACCCGCACGCGCCATCTTGATCGCGGCCGACAGCGCGTCGATAGCCGGGTCTTGCCCGAACACCACGCTCTTCAGGTCACGGTCAAGCGTTTGCAGCTTGCTGCGATCGTCTTGCGACACGCTTTGCGGCGGGACACGGGCGATCTTCGAGATGATTTCCTCGATCTCGTTCTTGCCGATGGTCTTCTTCTGCTTCGACTTCGGCAGAATGCGTTGCGCCGCGCCCGCTTCGTCGATCACGTCGATCGCCTTGTCCGGCAGATGACGATCCGTGATGAAGCGTGCCGACAACTCAGCCGCCGCCGACAGCGCACCCGACGAATACTTCACGCCGTGATGCTCCTCGAAGCGCGACTTCAAGCCGCGCAGGATCGCCACCGTCTGCTCGACGGTCGGCTCGGTCACGTCGATCTTCTGGAACCGGCGCGACAATGCCGCGTCTTTTTCGAAGATGCCGCGATACTCGGTGAACGTGGTGGCGCCGATGCACTTGAGCGTGCCCGACGACAGCGCCGGCTTCAGTAGATTCGACGCGTCCAGCGTACCGCCCGATGCGGCGCCCGCGCCGATCAGCGTATGAATTTCGTCGATGAACAGGATCGCGTGCGGACGTTCCTTCAATTCCTTGAGGACCGTCTTGAGACGCTGTTCGAAGTCGCCGCGATACTTGGTGCCGGCGAGCAGCGCGCCCATGTCGAGCGAATACACCTGCGCGTCCGCCAGAATATCCGGCACTTCGCCGCGCGTGATGCGCCAGGCGAGCCCTTCGGCGATCGCCGTCTTGCCGACGCCCGCCTCACCCACCAGCAGCGGATTGTTCTTGCGACGCCGGCACAGCACCTGCACCACGCGCTCGACTTCCAACTCGCGCCCGATCAGCGGATCGATGCGGCCGTCTTTCGCCATCTGGTTCAGGTTCTGCGTGAACTGGGCGAGCGGCGTTTCCTTCTGCGCGGCGGCGTCGTCTGACTCGGCATTCGCGTCGCTCGCTTTCGCGGCGTCCGTGCTGCTGGTCTTGGCGATACCGTGCGAGATGAAATTCACCACGTCCAGCCGCGTCACGCCCTGCTGTTGCAGGTAGTACACCGCATGCGAATCCTTCTCGCCGAAGATCGCGACCAGCACGTTCGCGCCGGTCACTTCCTTCTTGCCGTTCGACGTGGATTGCACATGCATGATCGCGCGCTGGATCACACGCTGGAAACCCAGCGTGGGTTGCGTGTCCACGTCGTCCGTGCCGGGCACGGTAGGCGTGTTGTCATGAATGAAGTTGCGCAGGTTCTGGCGCAGATCCTCGATATTGGCCGCGCATGCACGCAACACCTCCGCCGCTGTCGGATTGTCCAACAGTGCCAGCAAAAGGTGTTCGACCGTTATGAACTCGTGCCGCGCCTGGCGTGCTTCCATGAACGCCATGTGCAGGCTGACTTCCAGTTCCTGGGCAATCATGCTTCCTCCATCACACACTGCAGCGGATGCCCGGCCTGCCGTGCGTGGGTAACGACTTGCTCGACTTTGGTCGACGCGATGTCCCGCGTATAGACCCCACAAACTCCCCTGCCCTCGCGATGCACCTTCAACATAACCTGTGTTGCGGTTTCACGATCTTTATTGAAATATTCCTGCACGATCATCACCACAAATTCCATTGGCGTGAAGTCGTCATTCAGCAGCACCACCTTATACATGGATGGCGGCTTGAGCTTTTTCTCCTGCCGCTCCAGTACGGTGCTGTCCTGCTTGTCCGGGATAATCGCCATACACCCATTCTAAACAACTAGGACAGGCCCGCAATCCTGTCAAAACCCGGCCGACCGGCCGGTGAGCCCGTTCGCTACCGCATGATGGGAAATCACCCTCCAGGCGTGCGTCATTCGACGAGCCGATTGCGGAGCCGGCCCCTATCCAGTGATGCGTCGCGGCAGTGCCGCGCCGCAGTCGGATCGAGTATCGCACAACCTGCCACGGCTGGCTGGGACGCTCGCCGGAGTCCAGCCGGCGGCGGGCGACCCGCAGAACAGCATGTGAGTGGATTATGCGACTTTTCAAGACGGCCCGCTTGCGCAACCGCACACAACGGAAGCGGGAAAAACCCTGGAAAGTGCCTGTTTGCAACGCGGCAACGGCATCTTAAAATTTTCTTGACACTCGAATAAAGAGCCCCAACAATCAAGCTGGCACTTTTTTCACTGAGCCATAATTTCGAAAAAATGCCGATGGTGAGCTTGTGAGGAGGGAGCGGCTGCATCGCGCGGTCGTCGAGCTTTTCGAGGGCTCGTGGTAGTGACATGAGTTACAGGGGAAGTTGGAATGGCAACTGGTACGGTCAAATGGTTCAATGACGCAAAAGGTTTCGGATTCATCACGCCTGACGAGGGTGGTGAGGATCTGTTTGCACACTTCTCGGCCATCCAGATGAATGGGTTCAAGACCCTCAAGGAAGGTCAAAAGGTCACCTTCGAGGTCGTGCAAGGCCCGAAAGGCAAACAGGCATCGAACATCCAGGCACCTGCCTGAAACTGCTCGATACCCGTCCTTTGAAACCCGGCTCCGCGCCGGGTTTCTTTTTTTGGGCGCCACCCTGATGGCCGTCCTGACGCGCGAGCGTCCCAAATACCGGGTGATCAATCGATTTTCCGGCGCCGGCGGCGCAAAAAAATACCCCGGCCACCTCACGGCGCCGGGGTCGTCGATGCGAGCCGGGTCAGCCCGGCGCGAGCCGCTTACATATTCTCGATCAGCACCTGCCCGAAGCCGGAGCACGACACCTGCGTCGCCCCTTCCATCAGGCGCGCGAAGTCATACGTCACGCGCTTTTGCAAAATCGACTTTTCCATCGACTTGATGATCAGGTCCGCCGCCTCGATCCAGCCGAGGTGCCGCAGCATCATTTCCGCTGAGAGAATTTCCGAACCCGGATTCACGTAATCCTTGCCCGCGTATTTCGGCGCGGTGCCGTGCGTGGCTTCGAACATCGCGACCGAATCCGACATGTTCGCGCCCGGTGCAATACCGATACCGCCGACTTGCGCGGCAAGCGCATCCGAAACGTAATCGCCGTTCAGGTTCAGCGTGGCGATCACATCGTATTCAGCCGGACGCAACAGGATTTGCTGCAGGAACGCGTCGGCGATCACGTCCTTCACCACGAGGTCGCCACCCGTCTTCGGATTCTTGATCTTCATCCACGGGCCGCCGTCGATCAGTTCCGCCGCGAACTCCTTTTGCGCCAGCGCATAACCGTAGTCGCGGAAGGCGCCTTCCGTGAACTTCATGATGTTGCCCTTGTGCACCAGCGTGACCGAGCGGCGATCGTTGTCGAGCGCATACTGGATCGCCTTGCGCACCAGGCGCTCCGTGCCTTCGCGCGACACCGGCTTGATGCCGATCCCCGAGGTTTCCGGGAAGCGGATCTTCTTCACGCCCATTTCTTCCTGCAGGAACTTGATGACCTTCCTGGCCTGTTCCGATTCAGCCGGCCATTCGATGCCGGCATAGATGTCTTCCGAGTTCTCGCGGAAGATCACCATGTTGGTTTTCTCCGGCTCACGCACCGGGGAAGGCACACCCTTGAAATACTGCACCGGACGCAAACACACATACAGGTCCAGTTCCTGGCGCAGCGCGACGTTCAGCGAACGGATGCCGCCACCCACCGGCGTGGTAAGCGGACCCTTGATCGACACGACGTATTCCTTGAGCACCTGCAGTGTCTCTTCGGGCAGCCACACGTCCGGGCCGTACACCTTGGTCGACTTCTCGCCGGCGTAGATTTCCATCCAATGGATTTTCTTCTTGCCTGCGTACGCTTTTTCCACCGCGGCATCCACCACCTTGAGCATCACCGGCGTGATATCGAGGCCCGTGCCGTCGCCTTCGATAAACGGAATGATCGGCTGGTCGGAGACGTTGAGCGAGAAATCTGCGTTGACGGTGATTTTGTCACCGCCGGTCGGAACCTTGATGTGCTGATACGGCATGATCGGACTCCAGTGAAGGCTGTGCTGAAAGCTGATGGGAGACTGCGAAAATGGGCGCTCCTCGCTACGCGCAATGCCGGACGCCCGCAAGCGGCCTGGCCGCTATTCTAGCCCACGCGGGTGCTGCAACGAGGCCGCAACGGCTCGGGGTTTTCCCAACATGGCGGCAAAGCGAGCCGGCGAGGCGGTTGCGTTCGTCTCTTATATAAGACCAGGAACTTGCCGTCGCAGCTTATGCATTATTATCCCGCCATTCGCTACTGAACCGGCGGCGCCCCTGGCCTGAGCGGTGGCTTCCGCCGCGGCCCGCGCAACTCGCCTTTCATCGATTCCCTATGCGTCTTCTTGCTCTGAACAAACCGTTCGGCACCATCTGTCAGTTCTCGCCGCATGAAACGCGCGCGTCGCTGGCCGACTGGGTCAAGGTGCCCGGCGTCTATCCGGCGGGACGGTTGGATTCCGATAGCGAAGGACTGCTGCTTCTCACCGACGACGGCGCGCTGCAAGCGCGCATAGCCGAGCCGCGTCACAAGCTCGTCAAGCGTTATTGGGCGCAGGTGGAAGGCGCGGTCGACGAGGCCACGTTGAAGAAGCTCGCGCGTGGCGTCGATCTCGGCGATTACGTGACGCGGCCCTGCCGCGCGGAATACGTGGAACCGGGCGACTCGCTCTGGACACGCACGCCGCCGATCCGCTTTCGCGCCGCAATTCCGACGACATGGATCGAACTCTCGATCACCGAAGGCAAGAACCGCCAGGTGCGACGCATGACCGCGGCGGTCGGTTTTCCGACATTGCGTCTCGTGCGCGCGGGCATCGGCGCGCTCGACATTTTCTCGCTGGGACTTCAGCCGGGCGAAAGCGTCGAATTGCCGTTGAAGGCGCCATGGGAAGGCGTCGCTTGAACGCGTGCAGATGCGCGAGGAGCTCACAAGAATCCGCATCAACGCATGTGCTCAGTGGCGACAAGAAAAAGCTAAGCCGTTGTATCCGCAGTCAAAAGCACGCGTGAAACCATCATGAAAAACGCGTGAAACAAATGCATGCGCCGCGATGCGGCAGCGAGCCTTCGCATCGATACATTCGCAAATAAATTTTCCGCAAAATTCACGTCAACCGGTGCGCGAGCTCACGCGTTATTCGACGCAGATGCCGCCCGAAGCTATCCGGCATTCAGCCCTAAGGGCCTTTGCGCAAGCCGCTCTCGCGGTAAAGCGCAGGGAGTCTGAGCGCTAGGCAGACGCGTCGAAAAATTTGTTCGATGCGGCTGTCAACCGAAAGGTGGATGGCACGTTTACCGACATGACTCCATATATAACCGGGTCATTTGGTTAATTAACTAAAGCTGAGGATTTCAAAATGAACAAACTGATCGCCGCTCTGGTCGCTGGCCTCTTCGCAACGGCAGCATTCGCACAAGCTTCGGCACCGGCAGCTCCGGCAGCCGCTTCGGCAGCTCCGGCAGCAGCAGCTTCGTCGGCAAAGAAGACCACGAAGCACGCTCACAAGAAGTCGCACAAGAAGGCAGCAGCAGCTGCTGCAGCTTCGGGCGCTTCGGAGTAAGTTTGTTGTAAAAACGCAGTCAAGAACTAGCTTCATTGCCGTTCTTACGGCGTTGAAAGGCAGATCGCCGCAAGGCTTTCTGCCTTTTTGTTTTTGACGCGCTCGCGTAACATTCGCGGGTTAATTTCCAGCAAGGAGTCATGCCGTGCGATTTTTCATGCGCTCGTTGATTGCGCGTTTCGCTGTTGCCGTTGCACTGCCGCTCGCCGCGATGTCGTTTGCCGCCACGACCGCCGCCCCCGCTCACGCGCAGCAGATGCCGGCCGGCGCGAAGCAGCCGGGCGACTTCCCGCGCGCGAAGCTGACCGCGGGCATGTTCGTGATCGACGCCGCCGTCGCCGCCAACGATGCGGACCGCGAGCAAGGTTTGATGTACCGCACGAGCCTCGCGCCGAACGAAGGCATGCTGTTCGTCTTCAACGAGAACGCCGTGCATTGCTTCTGGATGAAGAACACGTTGATCCCGCTGTCGATCGCCTTCATCCGCGCCGACGGCACGGTCACCGATATCGACGAGATGCAGGCCGAGACCACCAACAATCACTGCCCGAAGAACAACGGCGTGTATGTGTTGGAAATGAGCAAGGGCTGGTTCACGTCGAAAGGCATCAAACCGGGGATGAAGATCCAGGGGTTGCCGGCGGCGCAATAGTTGCCAGCGGCCATGGCGGCGAACGCCGCCGCTTCGCCCGCCGCTTTTTCGGAAAAGCCGGCGCCTTTCACGAGGCGCCGGCTTTTTTCATTGGCGGGGCCGAGTGCGCCGGGCGCGCCGCATCGCCGTTCCGTCGGCCGAAGTCCCCGCCAGCAGGCGTTCACGCCCGGCTGGCAAGATTCCTGCAAAAGCCGGGCCGACGCGCTATCCTAGTAGTCTTAGCAAAAGCAGCACTCAAGCTCTCCGGGCAGCACAGGCTGCCGCCCGGCCAGCGTTTCAGGCGCGCCATTCCAAGGAGGTTCACGTGCCCCGCAAGACTCCCATCGAGCGCTACCGGAATATCGGCATTAGCGCTCACATCGATGCCGGCAAAACCACCACTACTGAACGCATCCTGTTCTACACCGGCGTGACCCACAAGATCGGCGAGGTTCACGACGGTGCGGCGACGATGGACTGGATGGAACAGGAGCAGGAGCGCGGCATCACCATCACGTCGGCGGCCACCACCGCGTTCTGGAAAGGTATGGCCGGCAACTATCCCGAACATCGGATCAACATCATCGACACCCCGGGCCACGTCGACTTCACCATCGAGGTGGAACGCTCGATGCGCGTGCTCGACGGCGCCTGCATGGTGTACGACTCGGTCGGCGGCGTGCAGCCGCAGTCTGAAACGGTGTGGCGCCAGGCAAACAAGTACAAGGTGCCGCGCATTGCGTTCGTCAACAAGATGGACCGCGTAGGCGCCGACTTTTTCCGCGTGCAACGGCAGATCGGCGAGCGCCTGAAGGGTGTCGCCGTGCCCATGCAGATCCCCGTGGGCGCTGAAGAGCACTTCCAGGGCGTGATCGATCTGGTCAAGATGAAAGCGATCATCTGGGACGAAGCCAGCCAGGGTGTTTTGTTCGAATATCGGGAGATCCCCGACAATCTGCTCGCAACGGCCGAAGAATGGCGCGAGAAGATGATCGAGGCAGCAGCGGACGCGAATGAAGCGCTGATGGACAAATACATTGGCGGCGAACCGATCAGCGAAGACGAGATCAAGGCAGCCATCCGCGCGCGCACGCTCAGGAGCGAGATCGTCCCCATGTTCTGCGGCAGCGCGTTCAAGAACAAGGGCGTGCAGGCCATGCTGGATGCGGTGATCGACTATCTGCCGTCGCCGGCGGACGTGCCCGCGATCATGGGCGTCGACGAGTACGACAAACATGCGGAGCGTCATCCGACCGATGAAGATCCGTTCTCCGCACTCGCCTTCAAGATCATGACGGACCCGTTCGTGGGCCAGTTGATCTTTTTCCGCGTGTATTCCGGTGTGGTCAATTCCGGCGATACGGTCTACAACGCGATCAAGGAGAAGAAGGAGCGGCTCGGCCGGATTCTCCAGATGCACGCGAACGAGCGTCAGGAAATCAAGGAAGTGCGCGCCGGCGATATCGCCGCTGCCGTGGGCCTGAAGGAAGCCACCACCGGCGATACGCTTTGCGATCCCGCTCATCCGATCATTCTGGAACGCATGATCTTCCCGGAACCGGTGATCTCGCAGGCGGTCGAGCCGAAGACGAAACCCGACCAGGAAAAGATGGGTATCGCGTTGAACCGGCTGGCTCAGGAAGATCCGTCGTTCCGCGTGCAGACCGACGAGGAATCGGGCCAGACCATCATCTCGGGCATGGGCGAGCTGCACCTGGAAATTCTCGTCGACCGGATGCGCCGTGAGTTCGGCGTCGAAGCGACGGTCGGCAAACCGCAGGTGGCGTACCGCGAGACGATTCGTATCCCGGTCGAAGATATTGAAGGCAAGTTCGTCAAGCAGTCGGGCGGACGCGGTCAATACGGTCACGTGGTGCTGAAGCTGGAACCGCAAAAACCGGGAACGGGCTACGAATTCGTCGATGCGATCAAGGGCGGCGTCGTGCCGCGCGAGTACATTCCGGCGGTCGACAAGGGTATTCAGGAAACGCTGAAAGCCGGCGTGCTGGCGGGGTATCCGGTCGTCGACGTGAAGGTGACGCTGACCTTCGGCTCGTACCACGACGTGGACTCGAACGAGAACGCGTTCCGCATGGCTGGATCGATGGCGTTCAAGGACGGCATGAGGAAAGCCAAGCCGGTGCTGCTCGAACCGATGATGGCCGTGGAAGTGGAAACGCCCGAGGATTTCATGGGCAACGTGATGGGCGATTTGTCGTCACGCCGCGGGATCGTGCAGGGTATGGAAGACATCGCGGGCGGTGGCGGCAAGATCGTGCGCGCTGAGGTGCCGCTGGCCGAGAT
>WNGR01000255.1_pt1 | contig 59139 bp, 59 predicted proteins | sample 5407581 | NCBI WGS metagenome assembly WNGR01 (sample SAMN13153383, study PRJNA577476) | soil metagenome | isolation source: 80 cm soil or saprolite under Garry oak tree replicate 2 | place: USA:California | collected 2016-06-15 | reverse complement strand
AGCAGCAGCATGAAGACAATCGCGGAGACGAGCGGCACGAAGCTCCACTCGGCCAGCAGGCCCACCAGTTCCGGCGCCGGCAACGTCCCGGGATGGGTGATGCCCAGCACCGCGTAGGTCGAGACGAACGTCTGGACTGCCAGGCCGGCCCCGATGCCGAGCAGGAACCAGCCGATCACGTTGCCCGCGCGGCGGACGACCAGCGCGCCAAGCGTGGCGTACAGCACGGGGGAGGGCGCCTGGGTCAGGCTGCTGAGCGTGTCCGAGGTCTTCAGGTGGCCCCACGCCATGACCGTGAGCACCACCCCGGCCAGCGACAGCGCCGTGACCGAGACCCAGGCGGCGGCGGTGGCGCGCCGGACACGTGTCACCCGTGCGCTCCTATGACGCGCGCCGTCGTGACCAGAAGTACAGGCAGGCCGCGATGGAAAGGATGAGCAGCCCGTCGAGGGCGTGCAGCGCGCCAAAGACCACATGATCCTCGGCGAACCCGGCGAGCAGTGACTGCATCAGCGTCGTCAGCAGGACAAGCACCGCCGCGCCGGCGACCGCGCGGGCCCCGGCCGCGCGATCACCGCGAACACCAGGATCAGCAGCGCGATCCCGCCCATGGAGAACCCGAGCGCGCGATGCGGTGCGAAGGCGCTATCGCCCGCGGCGGCCAGGCCCTGGTCCTGAAGACGGAACGCACCCAGGCCGGCCAGGAAGATCTGGGCCACCCCGGCCAGCAGGAAGGCCAGCAGCGTCCACCGGTACCCGAGGAGCGCGCCGCGGCGCAGCCCGGGCGCGGCCGTGACCTGCCCGGTGTCGGCAGCGACCGCGTGCTTCGATCTCATCGTGTCCCCCTCGTTGCGGGCAGAAGCCTAGGCTGCCAACGCTAGAGCCGTGATCCGCCCGGGGCCAGGGTGGTAGCCACCGGGTCGGAGTGTGGTAGCCACCGGGTCGGAGTGAGCTGGCCGCACCCGCGGTTGCGGTATACCTCCTTTCCAGCCATCACGGACCGGTCAGACTGGGCCTATGCAGGCTGCCAGCATCGTGCTCGCGGTCACCGGCGGCTGCGCGCTGGCCGCGGCGGTTGCGATCGAGCTGGCCACCGGCGACCCGGCCGGCTGGCGCCAACTACGGCGAGGCAGAACGGACAATATGCACGAGGCTGAGCTATGAATCAAGGGTGCCTTCCAGCCGCAAATACCCGGCTCCAGACGCAATCCCGAAGGCAACCCAGATGCTAGGTACATCCCCGGGTGCATCCGGGGTCAATGCCGCCGGGCTGTGCCGGTACCAAAGCGACGGAAGCGACAGGGACGAGAGATGACTCCATCAGCGTCGCGGCGCGGTGGGCGGTGTGCAGGTAGTGGCCAAGCAGCCGGCGTATCGCCGCGTCGCGACGCTGGTCGCTGTCGTGCGCGCGGGCCAGTTCGGCGGCGTAGGCACGCAGCAGGTCGTGAAAGGTGTACCGGCCGGGGCTGTGTTCGGCGAGCAGGTGGGCGCGGGTCAGCTCGGCCAGCAGGCGACGGGCCTGAGGGAGCGGGATGGCGGCGAGGCTGGCCGCGGCGGCGGCCGTGATGTCCGGTCCAGGAAACAGGCCCAGCAGCCGGAACAGCCGCGCCGCATCGGCGCCCAATGCCTGGTAGGACCAGGAGAGGACGGCGCGCACGTCAGTCGCGGCATCGCCATGATCGAAGGAGTCCAGGACCCCGCTCGCCTCGCGCAACTCGCCGGCGACGGCCGACAGCGGGAGGTGGGGGCTGGTGGCGGCTCGCGCGGCGGCGATCGCCAGCGGCAGCGGCAGCCGGGCGCACCGCTCGATGATCTCGTCGGCTGCCTGGCGGTCGTTGGCCGTCAAGGCCCTGCCCAAGCGGCGGGCTAGCAGTTCCCTGGCCTCCGCGGCGGTCAACAGGTCCAGGTTCAGCGGGGAGGCACCGTTGGCGACGACCAGGCCGGGCAACTGGTTGCGGCTGGTCACGATCGCCAGGCAGCCCGGCGAGCCGGGCAGCAGCGGGCGGACCTGCTCGGCGTCACGCGCGTTGTCCAAGACGACCAGCATCCGCTTGCGCGCGAGCAGGCTGCGGTACAGCGCGGTCTGAGCGGCCAGTCCCTGCGGGATCCGTGCCACCGCCACGCCGAGCGCGTCCAGGAACCGGCGCACCGCCTCGGCCGGGTCAAGGGGTAAGCCACCCGGGTCGAAACCGCGCAGGTTGACGTATAGCTGCCCGTCCGGGAACTGCGCCTTCACCCGGTGCGCCCAGTGCACGGCCAGCGCGGTCTTGCCCACGCCCGCGGTTCCGGACACCGCCGAGATCAGCACCGTCCCCCGGCCCGCCGCTCCGCGGCTCTCCGGTCCCGGGTGCGCTGGCCTGGGGTACCCCGGCCCCGGTCCCGGCAGGATCGCGTCCAAGCTGGCCAGTTCGGCGGCACGGCCGGCGAATCCGGGCCCCGCTGGGGGCAACTGCGCAGGAACCGGCGGCGGGGCGGAAACCAGCTCCGCTTGTGGCATGACGGGTGCAACCACAGCCTGCGTGCCCTCATCCAGGGCCGGGTCCTGGCGAAGCATGGCCGTTTCCAGGTCACGTAGTGGCTGGCCGGGGGCGATGCCGAGTTCCTCGTCAAGTGCGCGCCGGATGCGGTGATACGCGGCAAGCGCATCGGCCTGCCGGCCTGCCCGGTACAGCGCCAGCATGAGGTGTGCACAGATCTGCTCGTCAAACGGATGCCCCGCGGCCATCTGTTCCAGGTCGGGCACCACCTGCGCGTGCTCACCCGCCGTCAGCCTGGCCTCCAGCAACGCCCGCCTGATCTGCTCATACAGTGCATCCAGCCGCTCCGCCTGCTCCTCCAGCCAGGCCAGGCCGGTCACATCGGCCAGCGCGCGGCCCCGCCAGAGCGCCAGCGCTTCGGTCAGGCGCTGTACTCGCCTGGCGGGATCGGCTGACTGCGCGCCCTCCCCCCAAAGCCGCTCCGCCACCCGCACATCGGTGCCTTCGCCCCCCAGATGCAGCACGTATCCGGGCGGGCAGGCGAGGATCGCGGTCTTGTCTCCTAGGACTCCCCGCAGGTACGACAAGTGGCTTTGCAGGGTGTTGACAACCGGCACCGCGTCTCCCCATACGGCATCCAGCAGGCGGCTGGTGCTGATGGGCTCGCCTTCATGCAATGCCAGCGTTGCCAGGATCGCCTTGCGCCGCAATCCGGGCACCGGTCGTGGCCCGTCACGGGCCACGACCTCAACCGGGCCGAGCAGCCGCACCTGCATGAATACCCCCGCTCACAGTCACGGAACGCTTCCCTGTTCCCTATACGCAGCGCGGCACGCCGGGGGTTCAAGGTCAGCTCGCGAGGCACAGGCGGTGGGATGCGAGCATGGCCGGGTGAGCATCCAGCTTGAGCGCATGAAGGTATGCCTCAACGGCGGGCGCCGCCGCGAGCAGCGCCTGACCTGATCCCCGCTCGCCCGCCAGCTACGCCGTAGCCATTGTGCGTCATCGGCGCTCCTCCGCTACGGAGATGGCCTCCGTACCGAGATCCGTGGAACCTCCGGATGCGTTCCTGCCCGCGAACATCCACGCTGGTGGTTGCGGAACGGGCGGTCTCGGGCATCGGCGGCTGGGCCTGGCCTGGTGTCCCTGTGCGCGGCCGTGATACCTGAGGATGGAGCCTGACGAATGAGACTGTCACATCTACTCGCCGCGATCGCTGGCGCCGTGCTGCTGGCACAGGCTGCCGCTATCGGCCCTGCCCGCGCCGATGTCGGCGATCTGGCCTGCAACTACGACTACGTAACCTTCAACGCCTGCCTCAACTTCCAGGACCTGGGTGAGCCGGACGCATTGAACGCCCACGTCGGCCTGGACGCGTTCATGCCCGAGCGGTACGCCCAGGAGATCGTGTCCTACGGCGCGGGGTTCCGGGCATCGCTGTGGAGCACGGCCAATGGTCGTGATCAGTTCATCGCCGACCTGGACGTCATGCCTGGCTGGCCGGCCGCCGGGGCTGATGGCCTGGGAGCCGAACTGTCTGCCAGCGTGGCGCGGGGCCAGCTCAACGTCAACGCCAGCGGCGATGATGCCGTCTACGCCATTGTCTCCTACTTCGACTACCACACAGGATCGGTCAAGGTGTTCCGCACCGGAACCGTGCATGGCGATCTCGGCCCGACGGGCGGCGGCGAAGGATGCCTGCAGGTATGCCAGTGACAGGCCCCGGCGAGCTGTGCTACCTGCTGGGCCAGGGCGAAAGCAGCCTGGGAGTCTGAAGGGCGCAAGATCATGCTGGCCGCAGCAAGGCCGGCGACGACCGCGGGCTCGCGGGCGGGTCACCGATCGCCAGCGCTCGCCGGATCCACTCGTGCGCCTCGCGGCGCTGACCGGTGCTATCCCAGAACCGCTGCAATGCGGCGACCAAACGCCAGGCGGACGTGAGGTCGCCGGTGGTGATGCTGTGGGCCAGCGCGGCACGCAGGTTTGGCTGCTCTATGGCCAGCCGGTCGAGCCAGGCCCGCTGGTCCGGGGTGCGAAGCTTCACGGCGGCTTGTTCGGCCAGCGCGAGGTAGTGCGCTGCGTGCCGCCGCCCGGTGGTGGCCTCGGCGCCGGAGACGGCCAGCCGTTCGGCGGCGTACGCCCGGATGGTCTCCAGCAGGCGGTAACGGGGGGCACCATGGCCGGCAGTGGACACCAGCGACTTGTCCACCAGCCTTGGCAATAGCCTGAGCACGGCCCGGCCACCGGGATCGCCCGCCCCGCACACCGATCGGACGGCCTGATAGTTGAAGTCGGCGGGAAACACGCCGAGCCGATCGAACAGCGCCCGCTCGCCGTCGTCGAGCAGTTCGTAGCTCCAGTCGATCGCACCGCGCAGCGTGCGATGCCGCGGCGGAGCGGTCCGGGCGCCGGCGGCCAGCAGCTCGAAGCGCTGGTCGAGGTGCTCCACAAGCTGCTCCGGCCCGAAGGTGCGCACCCGGGATGCGGCCAGCTCGATCGCCAGTGGCAACCCGTCGAGCCGCTGGCACAGCGCCGACACGGCCGGGGCGACGGCGTCGGTGAGCGTGAAGCCGGGCGAGGCGGTTGCCGCACGGTCGGCGAACAGGCGCACAGCGTCGTACTTTCCGGCAGTGGCCGCCCGGAAGGAGTCGCGCGGGGTGGGCACGGGCAGCGTCCGCACCTGGTAGCTGACCTCGCCGGGGACACCGAGAGGTTCGCGGCTCGTTGCGAGCACCCGTAGCTGGCTACCGGCCGTGAGCAGGTCGGCAACGATCTGGGCAGCGTCCGCGACCACGTGCTCGCAGTTGTCCACAACCAGCAGGCAGCACATCTCCCCGGCCACCTCACGCAAGATGTCGCGCAGCGGCCATCCCGGCTGGGGTACGACGCCCAGCGCCCGTGCCAGCGTGTCGCCGACCAGTCCCGGCTCGACCGGCGCCAGGTCAGCGAGCCGGGCGCCGCCCGGGAACCGGTCGGAGTGAGCGGTGGCGATGCGCCAGGCGAGCCGGGTCTTCCCCACCCCGGCGGGTCCGGTAAGCGTGACCAGGCGGTGGGCGCCGAGTGGCGCCGCGAGCTCGCTCGTCTCGCTCTCACGGCCGACGAGGCTGGTCAGCGGAACAGGCAACACGGTGCCAGTACCGGCGCTACGGCGCAGCTCAACGCCCAGCTCGGCCAGTGCCACCCGGCCGGTGACGCCCAGCTTGCGCATCAGGGCGGCGACGTGGCTCTCCACCGTCCGCACGGAGACATGGAGCCGGTCGGCGATCTCGCGGTTGCGCAGCCGCTCGGCGACCGCCCAAAGCACCTCGGCCTCACGGCCGGTGATCCCAGCGCGACCCAGCCACCGGTCGGCCGTAGCGTCCTGGTGGCCTGCCATACAGTTTCCTTCGAGCTTGGTCACGGCGATTCTGGACACCATGGCAGCCAGGCCTGCAATGGCGCTGTAATGGCGCTGCAGTGCGCCAGCCTGATCAGGAAATACAGGAGTTCACGTCATCGGCGCTCCTCCGCTACGGAGATGGCCTCCGTACCGAGATCCGTGGAACCCCCGGATGCGTTCCTGCCCGCGGACACCCACGCTGGTGGTTGCGAACAAGCCGCCCGCGCGAAAGGACAGCAACATGCACAAGGCCGTCATCAGTCTGAACACGGGCCTGGAGGACGCCGAGACGGTCACCGTGGCGTTCCTGGTCGCGGCGGGCGCCGCCGAGCAGGGACGGCAGACACTGATATTCCTGACCAAAGAAGCGGTCCGGCTGGCCACGCAAGGGTTCGCCCAGGCGGTGGCCTGCGACGGCTGCCCCCCGCTGGCGGACCTGGTGGAACGGTACGCCAAAGCCGGCGGCCGGTTCCTGGTCTGCCCGATCTGCATGAAGGCCCGCAACGTCGACCCTTCCGGGTTCGCGGCCAACGCCGAGCCCGGCGGCACCGCACCCATGTGGAAGTGGATCGGCGATGACCCAGCGGTAACATTCAGCTACTGACCCACCGCGGCCGGGGGAAGGCGGATAAACCATGGGCCAGGAACTTCCCGTCGATGCCGGGGCGCTGCGTGCGCAGGTGCGGGCCAAGTACCGGGAGGTGGCCGCCGACCCCGGGGCCGGCTTTCATTTCCACACCGGCCGGGATCTGGCGCACCGCCTGGGCTATGACGCCGCCGCGGTCGCCGCGCTGGCGGACCGGGCGGTGGAGTCCTTCGCCGGGGTGGCCAACCCGTTCGCGCTGCGCCCGCTGGCACCCGGCGAACACGTGGTCGACGTCGGTTCCGGCGCCGGGTTCGACTCCTTCATCGCGGCCGGGCAGGTCGGCCCGGGCGGCCGGGTGACCGGCGTCGACATGACCCCCGAGATGCTGGCCAAATCACGCCGCACCGCCCAGGCGCTCGGCCTGGGCCAGGTCGAGTTCCGGGAGGGGCTGGCCGAGGCGCTCCCGGTCGCGGACGCCTGGGCCGATGTGGTGATCTCCAACGGGGTCATCAACCTGTGCGCGGACAAGCAGGCGGTGTTCGCCGAGATCTTCCGGGTGCTGCGCCCCGGCGGGCGGCTGCAGTTCGCCGACATCGCCAACGGCCGCCCCGTGCCCGCCGGGGCGCTGCGCGACATCGACCTGTGGACCGGTTGAATAGCCGGCGGGCTGCCCCGTGCGGGCTGGCAGAAGATGCTGCAGGACAGCGGCTTCACCGACGTGGCCATCGGCGAGGCGGTCGACACCTTCGGCGGCGCCAAGGGCGAGGGCAACGCCCGCGCGTTCGCGGTCTACGGCTACACGTTCATGGCACGCCGCCCCGCCTGAAAGGCCCTGCCGACCGCGGCCGACGGTGAGCTGACGTTTCCGTCCTCGCTCCCGTGTCCAAGATCGGCAATACCCGACTCGAGCCGTATGCAGGGAAGTTGATCTTAGCTGCGGTCGCCGAATGGCGTTTCCTGGTCGCCCGGTTCGCCGGCATTGGGGTAGCGGTGGGTACGGCGGTCGCCGAGTAGGCTGGCGTGGCCAGGCCGCTATCGAACCTGGCCGCCCGCCGGGCGTGGGCACATGCTCTGCGTATCTTCGACAAGATCGACCATCCCGACGGCGACCGGGTCCGCACCAAGCTCCTCCCGCGCGGCGACCAGTTGCACGATGGCCCGCTTGGCCAGCCACCCGGTCGCGGAGCCCTCGACGGCCAGCCGCCAGAAAGGGTGCCTGCTCTGCGTCTCTACGCCGGTTAAGCCCTTTCGTTTCCGCTACACCCCACCGGTTTTATTTGCTGGGCCCGTTTGCGTGGTACTCGTCGTGACGGCGGAAAAAGTTGAGCGGGTCGCCGGGGCCGCGCGCCTCGTTTCGCCCTCGCGGCGCCCGGTCGAGCCACTGGTACATGCCCCAGAGGCCGTCCAGGCCGCGCGCATAGGCCGAGTACGTGTGGTAGACGGCTCCGTCCTCGAGCGCGAACGCGCTCATGCCCGGGCGCTCACGCGTGTAGGTCGCCCAGTCGGTGCCCGTCGTTGCGGCCCACGCGTCGAACGGCCCGCGCACATCCTCCGGCGGCGACCACACGGGCAACTCGCTGAAGTTGTACTCGAAGGCGCCCGCACGCTCCTGCTCCTCGGTGAGGACGACGTCGAAGTCGTGGTTGAAGTCGCTTCCGAACGAGGAGGCCCAGGGGAAGCTCCAGCCCATCCGCTGCTTATAGCCCTGCAGCTTCTCGAGCGGAGCGCGCGACACCGCCGACAGCATCACGTCGTGGTTGGCCAGGTGAACCGCGAAGCCGTTGAAGCCGTCGGCGATCGCAGAGCAGGCGGGACAGCCCGCGTTGTAGTCGGGCCCGAACATGAAGTGGTAGACGAGAAGCTGTGAGCGCCCGCGGAAGAGGTCGGCCAGCGAGGCGCTCCCCTCGTCCGTCTCGAAGCGGTAGTCCTTGTCGATCCGGACCCAGGGCAGCTCTTGGCGCTGCCGCGCCAGTTCGTCGCTGCGCCGCGTCAGCTCCTTCTCGGCCTCGAGCAGCTCCAGCCGGGCGGCAAGCCAGCCTTCACGTGTTCCGGTCCTGTGACTGGTCACTGGTTGTCTCCTTCTTGTCGGTCGTCAGCTTGGCATGGCCCGCCCCGTCGAGGTGGTCCTTCAACGCGACGAGGGGGCCGTCCCAGTCGCGGGCCAGCGCGGCGAAGACCTGCTCGGCGACCGCCTCACGATCAGGCGGCATCGAGGTAGCCGGCCAGCTCGGCCAGCTCACTCGCCCAGCCCTTGGCATTGCCGTCGAACGCGCTGCGGTGGGCGTCCTGCGGCAGCTGGGCGAACCCGGACTCCACCACCGTCAACCGGGTGCCCGCCCCGGCCGGCTCGAGGGTGAACTCCACGTAGGTGCGGCGCGGGTCGTCGCCGGGCAGCCCGTAGATGTGCCAGGTGAACCCGAACACCGCCGGCGCCATGGCAGCCTCCATCAAGTAGCAACTGATTGGTTGCCACCTTATGGCAACCAATCGGTTGCGTCAACAGCCCCGCTCGAAAGGTCGCTCGTACGAGAGGGGTTCGTGCACCCCGGCGACAGGCCGGCCAGGGCGCATAGTTGTGGCCCCTTCGCCCTATCGGGCCTGCGGCGCCATGCGCTTGGGTGGAGGTAGCCCGGCCCTCGTACCGGGCTGGCACGAATCTTGCAGCAATCCTGGTGACGGTCCGGCCGGGAGGAAGCATGGCTGCTCAGCTGAACTTCGAGCTAGTCCCGCATCCGGCCATGCACCTGCGCCCGTCACCCTTGCTGGTCGCTTTCGCGGAGCTGCTCGCCTTGCCGTCCATGGAGCTGGAGCGGGCTGTCGTGCGGGAACTTGAGGACAACCCGGCGCTGGAGCGCGTCGAGGAGTCCGCGTGCGGGTTCTGTGGCGGGCGCGCCGCCGCCTGTCCGGTATGCAGCGGCGGGACGGGTGAGCTGGCTCGCCGCCCTGCCCGGCCCGCGGGCTCCGGCCGGCTCGACGGTGCGGCAGGCCTGGCCACCGAGGAACGGCAGGAGGATCTCCTCCTCCGTGACGTGCTGACCCTGGTGCCGGGCGACGAGCGGGCCCTCGCGGAGCTTGTCGTGGGGAGCCTCGACGCGCGCGGGTTCCTGGGGGAGACCCCGGCCGAACTTGCCCGCCGTGCCCGCGTGGCGCCGGACCGGATCGACCGGATCGTGGCGGCGCTGCGAGAGGTGGGCCATCCCGGGATCGCAGCCTCGGACCTGCGCGAATCGCTCATCCTTCAGCTGGAGAGCCTGACCGGGCCCGGCCCCGGAGAGCCGGGCCAGGACGCGGGTACCGGGCGCCGCGAGGCCACCGTCCAGCTCGCCCGGCGGATCGTCGCCGGGCACCTGGCGGCGCTCGCGCAGGGCCGCTTCTCCGCCATTGCCCAGGACCTCGGGGTCGCGGCGGACGACGTCCGGGAGGCCCGGGCGTTTATCCAGCGTGAGCTGACTCCGTCCCCGGCGGAACGCGTCTGCACCGAACGCTGGTCCAGGCCACGCCGGATACCGGCGCTGCCCGACCTGGTCATCGTGGAGCGGGCCGGCCAGCCTGGTCACTACGCCGTCGACCTGGCCGAGGCGATTCGCTGTGCGGTCCGTGTCGATCCGGCGTGGCGCCTGGCCGCCGATGCCGCCATGGCAGGCGGCGACGGCAGCCCGGTTCCCGCCCTGGTCCGCAGGGCCGATGCCTTCCTCGCCAGACTGGAACGGCGCTGGAACACGCTCCGGCGGATCGGCACGTGCCTGGTCGAGCGCCAGCGGGACTTCATCCAGCACGGCCCCGCGTCGATGACCGCGCTTACCCGTGCTGACATCGCGCGGGCCCTGTGTCTCAGCGAGTCGACGGTAAGCCGGGCCGTAGCGGGGAAGTTCGCTCTGCTGCCGACGGGCAGGGTCATGCCCGTGGCCGACTTCTTCGACTGCTCACTGCAGGTCAGGACCGAGCTTGCGACGATCATCACCAGCGAGGAACGCCCGCTGTCCGATTCGGAGCTGGCCGGGCTGCTGCGCCGGCGCGGCTACGACGTCGCGCGGCGCACGGTCGCCAAATACCGGGACCGGCTCGGCATCCTGCCCGCTGGCCTGCGCTAGTCATGCGCGGCCGGGCCGCGGGCGGCCCGGCGAACCAAATTTCGCCCCGATCGGCCCTGCCGGGTGGGAATCCGAAACTTTTTGCGCTCGGTCCCCGGCCCACCCCGCCATGAGGCTGGCACGGATCCTGCATGCCCGGTAGTCGGAGCCACTTGAGGACCTACCGAGGGCAGGCGCCGGGCGGTGTGCTCCCGACGACGAACGCCCGGCACGTGCCTCGGCTCTCGGCGCGGGAGGACAGGGTATGCACGATATCGACCGAACGCAGCTTGAGGCCGCGGCAGGGTACGAACTCGGGTCATTCAGATCCGATGAACCCGGCCCAGGCGGCAGCGGCGAGTTTCAGGAAACCGGCAGCTTCGATGAGTACGCCGGCCAGGCTCCGGGGCACGAGTCGCCGCTCGGCGAGCCGCGAGAGATGGAACTCGCGGCCGAGCTTCTGGAGGTCTCCAGCGAGGAGGAACTAGAGCAGTTCCTGGGTGATTTGATCGGCTCGGCGCAGGGGGCCCTCGGGCGTTTCGTGAGATCGGACACGGGCCGGGCACTCGGCGGTTTGCTCAAGAACTCCTTGAAGGACCTCACCAAGCAGGCGCTTCCGGTGGTCGGCCGGGCGATCGGGCAGTGGGTCTCCCCGGAAGGCGGCGGAGAACCAGGCGCGCGCATCGGCACGGCTGCCGGGTCACTACTCGGCCTGGAGCTGGAAGGGCTGAGCGGCGAAGACCGGGAGTTCGAGGTCTCCCGGCAGCTCGTCAGGTTCACCAGTTCCGCCGTACAGCACGCAGCCATGGCCCCACCGGGCGTGCCCGGGCCGGTGGCGGCACGGGCCGCGGTCCAGCGGGCGGCGCGCACCTACGCGCCCGGCCTGCTCCCGCGGTTGCAGGGGCGTTCCACCAGGCTGTGGCCACGCAGCGGCCGATGGGTCCGGCGCGGCCGGGCCATTGTCCTGTTCGGCGACTGACGTGGCGCCGACTTCAGATCACAGGCAGTTCGAAGGAGACAAGACATGAGTACCTACGAGACGGAGCTGGGTGAGTTCGGCGAGACCAGCGAGTTCGGCGAAACCGAGTTCGGCGAGTTCGGCGAGTTCGGCGAGCTGGGAGAGACCGAGTTCGGTGAGTTCGGGGAGACCGGCGGTGAGTTCGGGGAGTTCGGCGAGTTCGGGGAGACCGGCGGTGAATTCGGGGAGTTCGGCGAGCTGGGAGAGACCGAGTTCGGTGAGTTCGGCGAGACCAGTGAGTACGGCGAGGCGGAACAGTTCCTTGACGGCATCCTCGGAACCATTGGTTCGCTGATCGGTGGCGGCGAGGTCGGCACTCCGCTGTCCGAGGCGCAGGAGGTCGAGCTGGCATCCGAGCTGCTGGAAATCGGCAATGAACAGGAACTGGAGCAGTTCCTGGGCAACCTCTTCAAGAGCGTCGCCCGAGGTGTCGGCGGCTTCATCAAGTCCCCCATCGGTCAGTCGCTCGGCGGGATCTTGAAGAATGTCGCGAAAAAGGCGCTGCCGATGGTCGGCGGTGCCCTCGGATCGATGGTGGCGCCCGGGATCGGCACGGCACTCGGCAGCAAGCTCGGCTCGATGGCCAGCGGGCTGTTCGAGGTCGAGCTGGAAAGCATGCCGCAGGAGCAGGCCGAGTTCGAGGTGGCCAGGCGGCTGGTCAACCTCGCCGCCACGTCCGCGGCGCACGCCGCGAGGGCTCAGCCCCGGCCTGGCATCAGCCCGAGGACGGTGGCACGGGCGGCCGTCGCCGCGGCGGCGCGCCAGCATGCGCCGGGTGTGTACCGCGCGATGATGCAGTCGCTCCAGTCCACGGCGCCGGCCGCCGTGGCCCGGCGCCAGAACGGCCACCCCGCTGTGCGCATGGGCGCGCCGGGCTACCGGCGCCCCGGCCCGGTCGGCCCCGGCCGGTCCGCTGGCGTCCCCCCTGGCCGCCGGATGCCGTCCGGCCGCCCGGTGTACTACGGGCGTCCCGGCGTGCAGCGGGTGCCACGTCCGGGCATGCCGCCGCAGCGCCCCGGAGTGCAGCGGGTGCCGCGTCCTGGCGTGCGCGGGGGACGGCGGCCGTACCAGCCCGGGCAATGGTGGTGGGGTGGCTACGAGCCCGCGCCGGAGCCCTGGGGCGTGGAACCCGAGCCGTACACGCCAGTCGGCCCGGCCGCTCCGCCCGCGGCAGCCGCTGCGCCTGCGCCAGCCGCGCGGGCCGGCGCCCCCGGCTACGGCCCCAGCTATGGCCCCACCATGTCCGGGCGGTGGATCCGTCGCGGCCGGAAGATTATCGTCTTCGGGGCCTGAACCATGCAGGCACGCCACCTCGCGACGTGGATGCTCGAGCAGGAGGCTCGCGCGCTGCTCACCCGGCTGGACCGGGTGAAGCCGTTCGCCCTGCAAGAGACCATGCTCCCGGCCGCAGCGCTCTCGCCGGCCGCACAGACAGGTATCGAGCAGTACCTGATGCGCGGACGGCGGGACCTGCGCGGCCGGATCCATCGGTTCATCCGGTGGCTGCAAGGTCCGGGTGCGGCGGCGGCGGCGCCCGAGGAACTGCAGCGGCAGTTCACGTTCCTCCGCTTGCAGTTCAACCTGGCCCTGTCGCAGCTGGACCTGTTCTCCGATGCGATCACCCAGCGCAGTGAAAGCGAGACCGGGGTATGGCTCTCGGGACTCGACATCGCGGCGCAGGACGCGCTGGCGCTGCCCGGCGGGTACTTCGACGCACCGCCCATCGTGTGCTACCTGCACCGTGGCCTCGGCGGTGCCATCCGCCGTGCCCGGACCCGGCTGCCCGGCGGCGGCGACAACCCGGTGGCGATCATCCGCATCCCGCGGGAACGCATGATCGGCTACGGCATCGCTTCGTCGCTGGTTCACGAGGTGGGCCATCAGGCCGCCGCGCTGCTTGGCCTGGTGGAATCGCTCCGGCCAGCGCTGCAGCAGCGGCGGCACGCGTCGCGGGGGCCATCGGCACGGGCGTGGCTGCTCTGGGAGAGATGGATCTCGGAGATCGTGGCCGACGTCTGGTCGGTGGCGCGGGTGGGCATCTCGTCCTCGCTCGGGCTGATCGGCGTGGTGAGCCTGCCGCGGGCGTTCGTATTCCGGCTGAACGCCGACGACCCGCACCCGTTCGCCTGGATCCGGGTCAAGCTCAGTTGCGCGTTCGGGGACGCGCTGTACCCGAACCCGCAATGGCGCCAGCTGGCCAACGTGTGGGAGTCGTTCTACCCCGCGCGGGGGCTGCGGCCCGAGCTGACGGACGCGGTCGCCGGGCTGGAGAGCACGATGCCCGAGTTGGTCCGGACCGTGCTCGGCCACCGGCCGCTCGCGCTGCGCGGGCAGGCTCTGGGCGAGGTTGTCCGGATGCCGGGCCGGACGCCCGGGCGACTGCTGGCGCATTACCGGCGCTGGGCGGCCAACCCAGAACGCCTGCGTGTGGCGCCGCCGACGCTGGCTTTCGCGGTTCTCGGCCAGGCGCGGGCCAGCGGCCTGCTCACTCCCGAGAAGGAGAACCGCCTGCTCGGGAACCTGATCACCTACTGGGCACTGCGCAGCACCCTGGACGTCAACGCAAGCATGGCCCGCTTGCCGCTCGCCGCCGGTGTCGCCGCGCCCCTTGGCATCGGCGGCCCGCAATGGCCAGCCGGCGCCAGAGTCCCGGCCGGCCCGCAGTGGCGGGCCGGATCGGTCGTTCCGGGCAGCGCGCTCATCCGCCCGTCGGCGGGGCGTGCCGGCCTGCCGGGACCCCCGCGCCAACGGCGGGCGTGGCCGGGACAGACGGGCTGGTCAGCGGCCCCCTACCAACCGCGGGCGCAGGCTGCCCGCACCGGACAGCCCGCCATCCCGCGCCAACCGCGGGCACCAGTCCGTCCAATCCGCCCGCGAGCCCTCGGCACCAGGGCGAGGACATCCGCATAAGTAACTAAGGAGCGTGTCCCGATGGCAATGCCAACGCCGCAGCAGATTCTGGATGCCAAAAATGCCTTGGGAACTACCAAGCATGCAGTAACAACCGATGAGAATCAGATCAGGCAATATCAGTCAGACATCGAAGACTTGGAGGAGCAGATCAAGGGCCTCCGCGATGATCTCCCCGCGAAGCAGCTGGCTGCGGAACAGGCCGAGGCGGACGCAGACAAAATACTCGGAGAAATAGAAGAGGCAATCGGCCTGCATATCAAGGCCACGGAGTCGTCCGTGCTGCAGGGCGGGAAGGCTACATTCGAGGCGGAGTATACGCCACCCCTGCCAGCAAACGTCGAACTGCTCTGGGACACGGGGGGGTGCTCAATTCAACCCCCAGGAGACGAGCACAGCAAGGTGATAGTGGTCGACACCTCCTCGGTCCAGCCCGGTGATTACGGCATCAGCGTTTCCCTGAGGCTGGTCTAGCATTTCAGCCCTTTAGCGGCTGCCTCAATCCAAACTAAGGAGGGCCACTCGATGGCTACGCGCATACTCAAGGTCAACCAGAAGCCGGCGGCCCCGGTGTCGATGCAACGAGCCTTTGTGCCGCCCACGACTGACCAGATGCTCTGGGTGATCATCAGGAAGAGCGCGAACGCGCTCGGATTCAACCGCTACCTGGACTTCATCGACCCGATCATGTGCGGCGACGAGCCAGCCAGCCGCGCGGCCGTGAACAGAAGCGTCGCGGTCAAAAATCTGCAGGCCAACCGCGCGCTCCCGTTCCCGGACATCGAACCGTACCGACTGCTCAAGGTGGCGACCGAGGTCTTCATGATGGCCCACTGCGGCTGTGTCGTGGACCCGGGTGTCATGCTCGGCGCCGCCGGCCCGACCCTCGAGAACGAGAGCTTCGCGGGATTGGATACGCCGGGCCAGGCGATCCGCCTGGGCAGCAACGTGTCGCCCGCCGCCATGCGGCAGAACTGGCTGGCCTACCTGCAGCGGGTCGACGGCAGCCAGACGATCCCGTATCTCCGGGAAATCATCGCGCTCAAGCTGGGGGATGTCCCCATCCGCGGGTCGGGCGGCCTGGGCAGGGCCAGGGACTGCTATGGCATCCTGCGGGCCAAGCTCACCAACCCCTGCCTGCTGGAGCTGATCTGGAACTACTGGCTCGAGGAGGGGATGCTGGTCCAGAGCATCAACGCGGTCGCCTGGCGGTTCCAGAACCGGCGGGGTCCCACGGACCGTGATCCGCTGGCCATGCTCGAGATCGATCCCCTGCGGCCGCTGAACAACCTCATCTGGGGCTGGGTCCAGGACGAGCAGCACCGGCTGACCATTCCCCGCAGGGCGTACGAGTACGACCACGAATACGGGCTGCAGCTCCTCGGCAAGGCGGTGCCCCAGATCCGCGGCGTGGACAGCCGGTCGAAGTTCATCGAGGCGTTCCACAACCTGCTGTGCCTCTGCTCCATCTTCTACAAGGAGGACGACGACACCACGGTCATGGCCGACGGGTTCCCGGTCCTGAACGCGCTGAAGGAAGTCCACCTGCTGCTCACCCAGGGCGCGCACAACCAATACGGTGACCTGCCCTGGACGGCTCGTCAGGAGTTCCTGATGATGGAGTGGCTCCTGGCCCGGCCGGAGATGCGGGAGTTCCTGCCCGGCCGCATCATGGTGGACTATCCGGAGCCCTGGATGGACCACGTCGAGAGCATGAAGACGCTGCAGGGGTGGACCGACACGTCGATCCTGCACTTCCGTGATCTGTCGATCCACGGGGAGAAGCTGCTGCTGTCGATCCGCTACGGCCTGTGGACCAACGTTATCGAGCCCGATCAGGCGGCGAACTGGGCGCGCTACTGGCGGCCCGAGATCCAGGGATACATTCACGCCTACCGGACGGTGACCGGCGCGGACCTTACCGACCGTGTCGACGCCACGATGCCGGCGCTGCTGCTGCAGCAGCGGCTCCCCGGCGCCCCGCAGCTCCCAGCCGCTGCCGCCCGGCAGCTCCCAGCCGCCGGTGGCCGGCCGCAGATCACGGCCGCCCGGCAGCGCCCACTCAGACAGCTCCCCTCCGGGCAGCAACAGACCACGCGCTGATGCGGCCGGCTGGTGACGGGTGGTGATCGATTTCACGTCCTCCGGCTACCTGGGCCTACGGCACGCGAGCCACAGCTTGCCGCCGTGGGCCCAGCTCACCAGCGGGGTTCCGGCGGCGCTGGCAGAACCGGAGGCTGCCAGCGCCCTCGCCGCCGACCTGGCACGGCTCATCGGCACCGACGCGGCGGCGCTCGCCACGTCCACGCTGCACGCCTTCTGGGACCTGTTCGTGGTCAGGTCCGGGATGGTGACCCGGGCGGGGGCGCCGGGCATCGCGCTTTACCTGGACGCGGCCAGCTATCCGATCAGCCGCTGGGGCGTGGAGCGGGCAGCCGCGCTTGGCATCCCCTGCACCACCGTGCCGCACCATGACCCAGGCGCCCTGCGCCGTATCCTGGCCCGCGGCGGAGCCCGGGGGCTGCGGCCGGTCATGGTGACCGATGGCCTGTGTCCCGGCTGCGGGCACGTCACGCCCGTGGGCGGCTATCTCGAGGTATGCCGCAGCTTCGGCGGAGAACTGGTGCTAGACGACACGCAGCCGCTGGGCGTGCTGGGATACCCCAGGGCGGGCACCTGGTACGGGCATGGCGGCGGTGGCTCACTGCGGCACGCCGGAGTGCGCGGGCCGGACATCATCCTGGTGAGCTCGCTGGCCAAGGGCTTCGGCGTCCCGGTGACGGTGGTGGGCGGCGGTACCTCGTTCATCAATGGCTACAAGGAGCGCAGCGAAACGCGGCTGCACTGCAGCCCGCCGTCGTTCGCGCACATCGCCGCCGGCGCCCGGGCGCTCTCGGTGAACCAGGTCGCCGGCGAGCGCCTGCGCACGCGGCTGGCCGGCCTGGTGGGCCGGTTCCAGCGCGGGCTGCGCGATGCCGGACTGCCGGTTCCCATGGGCCGGTTCCCCGTTCAGTCGGTCAGTCTGCCGCCCCCGCTCGACCCGGCCGGGGTTTACCGGGCGCTGCTCCACCTCGGCATCCGGCCGGTGCTCCACCGGCCGCAGTGCCTGCGGGGCACCGTGGTCAGCTTTCTCATCACCGCCGGTCATACCGTGAGCGACGTCGATGCGGCCGTCGCGGCGCTGGACCGCGCGGCAGCCCGGGCTGACCGGCTGGTGAGCGCCGGGAGATGACGACATGACGCAGGCTGCTCCGCCCATCGGCGCTGGTGCCAGCGGGATGTTCCGGCGCGGGCCCGCCGGCGGGATGCGCGCCGCCGGGCCGGCCGGCGCGCTCAGGTACGCGCAGTCCCGGCAGCGGGACTTCCTGGCGGACCTGGCCCGGTTCGCCCGCTTCCCGAGCATCAGCGCCGACCCTGACCATGCGCGGGACGTGGCGGCGTGCGCCGGATGGCTGGCGTCCCGGATGCGGTCAGCCGGCCTCGACCGGGTCGGGGTCGTCCCGACCCGCGGGCATCCGGTGGTCACCGGCGAGTGGCGGAAGGCGCCGGGCCGCCCGACCGTGCTTGTCTACGGCCACTATGACGTGCAGCCGCCGGGGCCCGCGGCGCAGTGGGACACACCGCCCTTCCGCCCGGTGCTGCGGGGCGGGAGCCTGCACGGCCGTGGCACCGCCGACGACAAGGGCCCGATCCTCGCGCACGTCGCGGCGATGGAGTCGTACCTGCGGACCGCGGGCCGGCTGCCGGTCAACGTCGTGTGCGTGTTCGAGGGCGAGGAGGAGATAGGCGGCCCGCACCTGGCAGGATTCCTGGCCGGGTTCGAGCCCGCCCGGGTGGCCGATGCCGCCGTGGTGTCGGATACTCCCATGCGCCGGGCCGGCGTGCCTGCCCTGGTCACCGGCCTCCGCGGGGTCCTGACCGCCCGGCTCCGAGTCCGGGGGCCCGGCCGGGACCTGCACGCGGGGCACTTCGGCGGGGCAGTGGCCAACCCGGCCGAGGCTGCCTGTGTCATCGTCGCCGGGCTCCATGACCCGGCCGGGCGGGTGGCCATTCCCGGGTTCTACGACCGGGTGCTGGCCCCGTCCGAGGGCGAGCGGGCGAGCGGGCGGCTGGCCGCGCCTGCCGACGCCGACATCCTGCGCGCCGCCGCGGCCCCCGCTGGCTGGGGGGAACGCGGATTCTCGCTGTACGAGCGGGCGACGATGCGGCCCGCGCTTGTCGTCAACGGGATCGGCGCGGGCGGCGCCGGCCCGGCGGCGCGGGCGGTCATTCCCGCGGAGGCCGTCGTCGAGTTGAACCTCCGGCTGGTGCCGCGGCAACGGCCTGAGGAGATAGCCGGCCAGCTCCGGGCGTGGCTCGCCACGACCGTCCCCCGGGCCCTCCTCCCGCCAGGGGTCCGGGTGACCGCGACCTTCGGCGCGCGGGTCCGGCCGGTACTGACCGGCACCGGTCACCCGGCCATGGCCGCTGCCGCCCGGGCGCTCGCCGCCGTTTTCGGCGCGGAGCCCGTGCTCATGCGCTCCGGTGGCTCGATCTCCGCGGTGGCGAGCCTGGACGAGCTGGGGATCCCCCTCGTGCTGATGGGCTATTCGCTCCCTGGCGACCGGATACATGCCGCCAATGAGCGGTTCGGCCTGGCTAACTTCCGGGCCGGAATAACAGCGTCGATCTTGTTCTACGCGGAAATGGCCAGGATCAATGGAGATCATTGACAGCCACTGCCACGCCGGCCACGGAGATGGCCTCACCGGGCCGTGGGACACCAGCGCGCCGCTTGGCGCGTACCTGCGGCGCGCCCGGGCCGCGGGGGTCACCCGCACCGTCCTGTTCCCGGCGTTCCACTCGGACTATGCCGTGGCCAACCGGGAGGTGGCCGGGATCGTGGCGTCCCGGCCCGGCCAATTCTACGGGTACGCGATGGTGCACCCGGCCCGCGACGCGGGCCGGGTGCACCAGATGGTCGGCCACGCCGTGCGGGACTGGGGGTTCTGCGGGATCAAGGTGCACCGTCACGACGGGCGCATCAGCCGGGAGGTCTGCGAGGCCGCCCGCAGGTTCTCAGTTCCGGTCCTGTACGACGTGATGGGCGAGGCGACCGCCGTCGAGCTGCTCGCGACCGAGTACCCGGACGTGGCGTTCATCGTCCCCCACCTCGGCAGTTTCGCTGACGACTGGGGTGCCCAGCGGACAGTCATCGAACAGCTCGTGGCACACCCCAATGTGTACACCGACACCTCGGGCATCCGGCGCTTCGACCTGCTGGCCGAGGCAGTGGCCCGGGCGGGCCCGGCGAAGGTCCTCTTCGGCACCGACGGGCCCTGGCTGCACCCGGGGGTCGAGCTCGCGAAGGTCCGGGCACTGGGCCTGCCAGCCGGGGCCGAGCGGCTGATCGTGGCCGGGAACTGGCTGCGACTCACCGCGCGGGCCCGGCCCGGGCGGCCGCGGCGGCCGGGAAGCCGCGCCGCGATACCCCAGGACGTGCCGCGTCTCGCGGGCGGCCAGCCGCCACTCGCGGACCGCGGTGACCCCTGGGTGGTCCAGCCCAGCGCGGCTACCGGCCCGAGGTGACCTGGCGCGGCTCCGGGCCCGAGGTGACCTGGCGCGGCTCCGGGCCCGAGGTGACCTGGCGCGGCTCCCGGCCCGAGGTGATCCGCGCGGCCGAGCGCCGCATCTGCAGGGCCCGGTCGCTCACTCCCAGCCGCTGTGACGCGCGCTTCACGCTCCCGCCCTCTTCGGTCAGCACCATTTGGATGGCCGCGTCCTGCGCGGCGCGGCCGATCTCCCGGAGGGTCACGCCGTGCGAGAGCGCGCGCCGCACGGAGCCGGTGAAGTCATCTTTCCAGCCATCTTCGCGCGCCGTGCTGGCGCTCCGCTCGTCGTCGGGAACGTCGCCGACGGTGATCGGCCCCGTGCCCACGTGCCTGGTGTGCAGCCGGTGCACGACCTGGCGGAGCTCCCGTACGTTCCCGTGGTACTCGCGGTCCAGCAGGAACTGGCGGACCGCCGGGTCCAGATCCGGCGGCTCCAGGCTCGCGCTGAACTGCCGGAGGAAATAGCGGGCCAGCGGGAGTATGTCCGCCACGCGGTCACGCAACGGCGGGAGTTCGCAGACCCAGGCGGCGATCCGGTGGTAAAGGTCCTTACGGAAGGTTCCGTGAGCCTGTGCCTCGTCCAGCCGCCGGTTCGTGGCACAGATCAGCCGGAACCGGGTGGTGCGCCAGGTATCACTGCCGACTCGCTTGTACGTGCCCTCCTGAATGACCCGCAACAGTTCGGCCTGCAGCCGGGTGGGCAGTTCGCCCACCTCATCGAGGAACAGGGTGCCGCCATCGGCAAGCGCGAAGGCGCCGTCACGCGGTGACACCGCCCCGGTAAAGGCGCCGCGCTCGTGCCCGAAGAACTCGCTTCCCGACAGAGTGGGCACGACCGTCGTGCAGTCGGCCACCACCAGGCGGCCCTTGTCACTGCGGGGGTCGAGGGTGTGCACGAGATTCGCGGTGAGTTCCTTGCCCGTGCCGCTCTCACCGGTGACGAGGATCGAGCAGTCGGTGAACCGCGCCACCTCGATGATCTGGCGGAGCACCCGGGACCAGGCCGGACTGTCGCCCACCAGGTTGTCGCGCACCGCGCTGGACTCAAGGATCTCTTCCACTTCCGTCCAGCGCTGCAGCCGTGCCGCCACTTCATCGGCGGGCCTGGCCGAGTGGTCCCAGGCGAACACGTCCGAGGCGCCTTCGGACAGCAGCCGCCACGCGTCGCTGGGAGCGAGCGTCGCCGTCGGCGTGGCAATGGCGAGCACACGGCGGATGCCGGCGCCGCTGAATTGCCGTACCGCGTCGGCGAGGTCGGCGTCCATGCGGTCGAAGAAGACCAGGCCAGGGCGATGACCGTCGGCAAGGCTGGCAGGCAGCGTGCCGGGGGGCGGCTGGCTGGCAGCAGGATCAAGCGCTACTCCGGAGCCCCGTAGCAACGTGACAGCCGTTCGTTCGAACAGCGGGTCCGGCGCAGAGAAGAAACGTACCCACGCGTTCGCCGGTCGACCACCTTCCCGTGATAGGAAAATTTTGACCTCCTGCGCCGTGAAAGTCACGTCAGGTAATACAGAGGTCACCGTCCTGGGGCCCCCAATGACGCTTGCCGCAGCCGCAACTGCCCTCGTCGCCCGGCCCGAGACATGCTTCACTGCTGACGCGCGGCGAGGTAGGGCTCGCGGGCGACGCCTGGAGGTCTCAGCTCGCGCCGCCTGGTGGCGTATTCGCGGGGGCGCTGAGGTAGGCGGTCACGGCCAGCCGCAGTCCCGGGCTGTAGTTCAGGGTGCCGGAGTGCCACAGGCTGGCGCTGTTGAACAAGATCAGCGACCCGGCCGGCGCGATCAGCTTCACTTCGTCTGGGTGCGGGCCCATGCCGGGGAACTCCATGTCGTCGACCGGGTCCCGGCGCGTGCGGTGTGAGCCGGGGATCACCCGCAGCGGCCCGTTATCGGACGTGAATGCCGTGATGCACCACATCGCGGCGAGCACCTGCCAGGGGCCGCTGATGCGGTGCCCGGGGAAGAAGTCGGGGTGCAGGCCCTGGTGGCCGCAGCCCGGCAGCGGCGCGCGCAGGCTCAGCCCATTCACCTGGCAGCCGGGCCCGATCACCGCGCCGGCGGCGCTGAACAGCAGCGGCTGCCGGACGAGGGGGGCGTACCCGGGATCGGCGGGGTCAAGGCGGATGCCGACGACACCGGCCTCTTCCGACGGCTTGCCGGGGGTGGCGTCCCATTCGCTGATGATGCCGCGGGCGAGGCCATCCAGGCGGCCCGCCAGGGCGTCCGCGGCACCGGCGGCCAGCACCGAGGGCAGCAGCAGGTAGCCGTCCTCGGCGAGGGAGCGCTGCTGCTGGCTAGTGAGCTCGGCCTGCCCGGCCACGGGCCGAGCATAGCCAGGCCGGTGACCGCCAATCACCTGGTTTTCCGCCGGGGGCGGGGCGGGCTGCTGGAATGCGCGGGTCACGTACCCGCATCCTCAACCGCGGCGGGCGCGGTTATTTGTGGTGGCGGGCGGTGATGCCAAGCAGCACGTTCAGTTCGGCCGGCAACCACCGCGGGCACAGCAGCAGCCCGGTGAGCCGCTTGTGGCCTTCGATGACGACCAGGTTGGCCGGGCCGGGCTCGCCGAGCAGGATGAGGGGCGGCGGCAGTTTCCCGTCGCGGAGGTTCTCGGCGATCTGCCGGTAGATCGTCCCGGGCGGCATGTGCTGCCAGGGGCCGAGCCTGCGGGCGCCGTCGGCGGCCAGCCGGGTGCCGCCGGAGAAATCGGTCCAGTAGCCGTAGTCGATGTAGCGCACGGTGGCCAGCTCGGCCGGGGTCAGCGCGGCATGATGCCACCTCACGTCGGCGGGCATGCCGGTGAACACGTCGCCTGCCGGGTAGTCGCGGTAGGCGGCCAGGACCTGCCGCCGTACCGCGTTGGCGGGCTCATCGCGGGTATCGGGGTGTTCGGCGATGCCGCGGGGCTGCCCGAGCCTGGTGAGGATTGCGGTGATCTGCGGGCCGTAGCGTTCGGAGGCGACCTCGGCGGCCAGGAAGATGGCCACCATGTCATCTTCGGACGCTGGCCGCAGCAGGCGCATCCCTCATTGTGCGGCGCGGCCGTATTGGATTCGCCGCTCCCCCGGACACCGATCACCTTGACGGCGTGGCAGTATCCGTTCGGCGAGTCGGCGTTCGCTTTCTGGGATGGGATGAACGTGAGCGCTCCGGCGCCCACCGCGATGAGCAGTGCCGCGAGCACGGCCAGCCTGCGTGGCATGTGCCCTCCCTCGTAGGACCGGTCCAGGGCCGGGCGGCATGCGTCCGTTTCCCCTGCTTGCCCACATACTCGGCACCTGGCGGAGCCCCCACAAGCGCACAAACACCCGGCTGGGACCCGTACAAGTACCCGGGCGGGGCTATGGCCCGGGCAGCCCGGGGGGCGGCCAGCCGAGCGCGCCGGCACCGGCGATCGCGGCGCCGCGGGCACCCGCCATGTCCAGGTCCGGCACCAGCGCGAAGGTCACCAGGGGGCGCTGCTCGTCGCGCAGGTCGGTGTGCTGGCGGACGGTGTCCAGGAACCAGTCACGGAAGCTCGGCACGGCCTCGACCACGCCGCCGCCGACGAAGTAGGCATCCGGGTCGGTGACGTTCGCCGCGATCGTGAACAGCCTGCCGAGCGCGATCGCCTGCTGCCGGAAGATCTCCATGGCCATCTCGTCCCCCGCGGAGGCGTAGCCGCGCACCTGGGCCGCTGCCTGGCGGACCGAGCCCGCCGCGTGCAGCGCGTGCCCGGGGAACCGGGCCAGCCAGTAGGGCAGCAGGTTCTTCTGGATGCCGGTCAGCGAGGCGACGCTCTCCCCGTCGGCGGCCAGCCCGCAGTTGCACACCGGCGTCGGCTGGCCCGGTGCCAGCAGCCCTTCCATCGGGATCTGGATGTGCCCGAACTCGCCGGCCATCCCGGAGGCGCCGCGCACCACCCGCCCGCTTTCGACCACCCCGCCGCCGAGCCCGGTCCCCACGATCAGCGCGACCGAGGACCGGCGCGCGGCATCCCGCCCGAAGTGGGCGTGGTGGGCGTACAGCGATGCGGCGTTCGCGTCGTTGTTGTAGACCACCGGCAGGCCGAGCCGGGCCTCCAGGGCACCGCGGACATCGAAACCGCGCCAGGCGGGATCGGCGAAGTTCACCGCGCCGCGGGTCGAGATCACCCCGTCGGCGCTGGCCGGGCCCGGCGTGTCCAGGCCCACCGCCCGCACCGCCTCCCGCGCGACCCCGGTCAGGCCGAGCACGCCGGTGAACGCGTCGCTGAGCGCCTCGACGGCCACCGCCGGGCCCTCCCCGACCCGGCTGGGCGTCTCCACCAGCCGGTCCACCAGGAACCGCCCGGTGCGGTCCAGCATGGTCGCGTTGACGGCCGTCCCGCCGTTGTCGAGGCCCACCACGACCTCACGGCCCTGACCTGGCATCCGGCTCCTCTCCCGCCATCTCGATGGCCCGCCGGCGTGCCACGGAAAGCGCTTCCCGGCGGCTCTCCCCAAACCATGACAGCACGGAGCGTGCCGGGCAGGGCTGTTCCGTTCTTATTTATGTTTATGGCACGCCGGCCTGGTGGCGCGCCCGAGCCTGGGGAGGCGGTGATGCGCCGGCACGCGGCGTGCCCTCAGCGGCGCCTGCGCCTTCCGCCGCGGCAAGGACCTGGCGTCACCGGCCGGGCCCGGGACGGCCATCGCGATAGCGCTGTGCCTCATCTGACGGCAGCTCGGACACGTGGACCAGCCTTTCCCAGTCGATCTCCGCAGCCCACCGGCCTTCGTCGTCGTCGTATCGGACGGTGCCGACCGTCACCAGATCATCTATCCGGCCCTCGGCATCGGCATCCTCGGTATAGAACCAGACGCAGCCCATCCGCGAGCTCGATCCCCCACCGCCGCAAGTCGTCGCGGCGGACGCTGCCCCGCTGCCCGCCCGCACCGGCACTGCCCCGGCGGGCACCACGGCCGTGATGGCCCACAGCATCGTGGCCACCGGTGCCACCACGCGGAGCCAGGCCCGCGATCCGAACCGGTGGCAACTGCGGCTCTGCGGCGATGACCAGCGCACCATGTGGCACTCCAAGGGCGAGAGGGTTGTGCGTTGCGGGCGGGGGCGGCCGCGGCGCGGGGCCGCGGGTCAGGCTGCCGAGGCGAGGGTGCGGATCGCCTGGCCGATGCGCTGGGGCGCGTCGGCCGCGGTGACGATGACCGCGTTCGGTGTCGCTGCCGCGCCGGTGGCAGGGTGCGGGGCGACGAGCAGGAACCGCTGGTGCGGGTTGGCTCTCGCCGCGGCGAGGACCTGGCGGGCGGCGGTGCCGGTGGTGATGATGACGCCGCAGTGCCGCTCGACCAGGGTGTTGAGCATGACCGGGGCGTTGCCCGCGCCGGTGTCAGGCAGGTAGCTGACCATTACATGAGTAGCCGCCGAGGCGCTCTGCATCGCCGCCCATGCCGGCGCGCCCGGGGTTCCAGCCGCGATCCCACGGGAGTCCGTGAGCAGGCACGCCGTGACATTCAGGTAATGGCGGGCGTGTGGTGCCGTGGCCGGACTCGAGGGCCAGAATGCCCAGGTCACAACCCCGGCGACCACGACGCAGGCACCTGCCGCGAGCCAAATCCCCAGACGCCCGATCTTCATGATTCTGCTCCCGAGATTTTGCCGTCCGCCGAAGTCGGTCCGGTAGGCAGAACGTAAACGGCGCAGAATGGTAAAGAACAGGCAGACTTACCGGCAGACTCACTGGCAAAGTACTGGTACAGTTCCGATCGCCCTGGCTCCCCGAACGCGAAGGCCTGGTATGAGTGAGGATGGCGGGGCGTTCGGAAGCCGCTTGCGGGCCCGCCGCCGCGCGGCCGGGATGTCGCAGCAGGAACTCGCCGAGCGGTCCGGGCTGAGCATCCGCACGATCGGCAACCTGGAGCGCGGCAGCAGCAGGTGGCCGTACCAGGACTCGCTGCACCGCCTGGCCGACGCCCTGGGCCTGCGGGACGAGGCGCGGGCCGATTTCATCGCCGCGGCCGGCCGGCGCCTGGCTCCCGACACGGACCCGGGCGGCACCGGGCCAGCGGCCCGGCAGCCCGGCCGGGGCCGGGTCGTGGCCGCGCACCTGCCCGCCGCGGTGCCCGCCTTCGTCGGACGGCGCGAGCAGCTCGCCACCTTGTCCCGGGTGCTGCAGCAGCCGGGCGGGACTGCGGTCATCACGGCTATCGGCGGCACCGCCGGGGTCGGAAAGACGGCACCGGGAGCGGAGTACATTAGGTGGCATGACGGATGCAACGATCTACCTGCGGCTATCAGACTTCCGGGACGACAGCGACGGTTTCGCGGGCCGTGAGAAGCGGCTCCGGGCCGAGGCTGGGCGGCTCGGCTGGACGGTCGGCGCAGGCAGGGTCGTGGTCGAGAACGACGTGATCCCGGGCGCGAACGGCGGCGGGCGCAGCCGCCCGGCGTCGGCATTCAAGCGCCGGAAGGTCGTCACCCCGAGCGGGCGCACCGAGTGGCGAGTGTACCGGCCCGGCTTCCGTTCCATCGTTGACGACCTGGCCGCCGGGCGGGCGGGCGCGATGCTCTGTGAGGACCTCGACCGGGCGTGCCGCGACCCGCGCGACCTCGAGGACCTGGTGGACGCCGTCGCCGCATCGGGCGCGTCCGCGCGGTCGCTGTCCGGCAGCCTGACCCTCACCGCCGGCGGCACCGATGCCGAGATCACTATGGCGCGGATCATGGTGGCGATGGGCAACAAGTCCTCCCGGGACAACGCGCGGCGGGTGTCCGCCAAGCGCGGCGACCTCGCCGGGGCAGGCTGGTACGGCGGCGGGCGCCGCCCGTTCGGGTACCGGCCCGACCCTGACAGCGTGAAGTACCAGCGGACCCTGCTGCTGGTGCCCGGCGAGGCGGATGAGATCCGCAAGGGCGCCGCCGCGGTGCTGGCGGGCACGTCGCTGAAAGCGGTTGCCCGCGACTGGCGGGAGCGGGAGATCCCGTCCGTGACCGGGGCCGCGTGGACGGCGGCAGGGGTCCGCGAGGTGCTGGCTAAGCCCGCGGTGGCTGGCCTGGCCGTCACGCCGGAAGGGCTGGTGCCCGCCAAGTGGCCCGCCATCCTGGCCCGCGAGACCTGGGAAGCGCTCTGCGCCATGCTGGACGGCCCCGGCCGCCGCACCAACGGCGGCAACGCCAACGAGCCGCGGCACCTGCTGTCCGGGATCGCCCGGTGCCATTGCGGCGCCCCGGTCAAGGCCAGCGGCCGGAAGGACACTACGTCGTACGTCTGCACTGAGCACAGCCACCTGCGCCGCAACGCTGCCCATGCCGACGCATGGGCAGCCGCGCACATCACCGAGTACCTGAACCGTGAGGACAACCACGATCTTCTCCGCCCGGCTGGGCGGCCCGGCGTGGACGTGCCCGCGCTGAAGGCCGAGGCGCACCGGCTCAGCCTGATCGGGGAGAAGCAGGCCAGGATGCACGCTCTCGGTGAGATGCCCGATGCCGAGTACCGGGCAGGTGCCCGGGCCCGCAAGGACCGGCTGGGCAAGATCGCCGCCCAGCTCGCCACGACCACCGCGCCTGATCCCTTGGCTGAGTTCAGGGACCAGCCTGACGCTGGCGAGGTGTGGGCCACGCTCAGCCTGCCCCGCAAGCGTGCCGTGGCGCGGCTGCTGGTCACCGTGACCCTGCTGCCCGCGACACGGCGCGGCTCCGGGTTCGACCCGGATTCGGTGCGGGTTGAGCCGGTGACACCATGAACCGCTCCACGATCGGCAGGCCGCGGCCTGACACGCTTGTGGCCAGGATGTTCGAGGCATGGCCGAAGCTGAGCGCCGAAGCCCGCGGGTACGGCGCCGAGCAGGTCCGGTGCGGGAAGGGTGACCTGCTCGCCACGGTCGTGCGGCACCCCTGCGGGACGTGGCTGTGCTGGCGCGGCCGCCCGGCCGGGGACGGCTGGGTCTGCGCGTGGTCCGACGAGATCGGCCCGGCCGCGCTGACCGCCTGGTGCTCACGCTGCTGTGACACGTGGGAGATCGATGTCTCAGACCCCCGTCACCCGCGGCGCCGTGCGCTAGGCTGACCGCATCTGACGGTGGCCTCCGCCCGTACGGGTGAAACCGGGAACGCAGCATAGGCAGCCTGGCCCGTCCCCCCAAGGGGACACCTATGCCCGCACGTGCCCCCCGGGTGCGCCGCGCCTCCAGCAGCCTCGCCGCCACCCTCCGCTGGCACCCGGACGCCGACACCACCGAGGCCCGCGGCGACCTCGCAGCCGCCATTGCCAGGGCCAGGGCCCGCGAGATCGTTGCCACCTGGCCGCCGCTGACCGCCGAAGTGAAGGCCGAGCTGGCCGTCATCATGCTGACCGGCGACGGTGGCGGCGATGCGCCCTGACAAGCGAACCGGGCCCCAGGACACCACCCCTGAAGCCCGGCCCAACGTCGAATCGCCACCTACAGCTACCGACACTGGCAGCGTAGCAACACCGATGCGGCGGCGGCGTGATGCATCGCGCCGCTTGCCTGTCCTGGCCAGCGGCTACCACGACCCGCTCGGCGCGCTCCGGCGGCCTGCCCGGCGCCCGGGGCCATGCGCCCGCGCCGTGCTCACCGCGGGCGGGACCTGGCGCCCGTGCTGCCGGGGTGCGGCATGAGCGCGGTGAGATGCGGCCGGTGCGGGAGAGGCACCACAGAAAGCGTCTGCTGGGGATGCGGGCAGCCAGGCAAGGACTGCACCTGCCCGCCCCAAGACGGCTGGCACCTGCAGGCGGGGCGCGGCGTGACGGCGGACGAGACCCTGGTCTGCTCAGCGTGCAGACACGAGCCCGGCGACTGCCGGTGCCCGCCGTGGGTGAAAGAGATTCACGAACGGCTGGCCCCGGTCAGTGACCTGGTCCCGTGGGAACCCGAGGAAGGCTCACCACTGGACTACCAGGCCGGCGGCCTGGCCGAAATCGCCGCCGCGTTCACCCCCGTGGACTGGCACGCCGCGTGGGAAGAACAGCCCGAGGAGATCCGGTGGCTCATCGAGCCACTCATCGAAGCCGGGCAGTCCGTCGCCCTGTACGCCACCCCCGGCACCGGCAAAAGCCTCATCGCGCTGGAGCTCGCCGCCGCGCTCGCCACCGGCAACCCCGTCCTCGGCAACCCCGCCCGGGAACCGATCACGGTCGTCTACATCGACGTGGAGAACCGGCAGACATCCCTTGTCGAGCGGCTCCAAGCGTACGGGTACAAGCCCGGCGACCTCGGCCGCCTGGTCCTGTTCTCCTTCCCGTCGATCGCCGCGCTCGACTCCCTGACCGGCGGCCAGCAGATCCTCGCCCTGGCCGTCACCCACCAGGCCGCCATCGTCATCATCGACACCACGTCCCGCGTCGTCGCCGGCAAGGAGAACGACGCCGACACCTACCACGCGCTTTACCGGCACACCGTCATCCCGCTCCGCGCCCGCGGGATAGCGATGCTCCGCCTCGACCACCCCGGCAAGGACGTCACCCGCGGCGCCCGCGGATCATCGGCGAAGAAAGGCGACGTCGACACCGAATGGCTGCTGGCCAAACTGTCCGAGAACACCTTCAGCCTCGACCGGCAGAAGGAACGCGAGAACCACGGCGATCCGCGTATCGGGCTGCGGCGCTGCTCCGAGCCGCTGCGGCATGAGGTGACAAGCGGTTCCGGCGACCGCGCCGGGGAACTGGCCGCCGAGCTCGACCGGCTGAACGTACCGCCGGGAACCGGTCGTGTCATCGCCGGGAAGGCTCTCCGCGACGCGGGGATCAAGGTCCGCGCAAACGACCTGGCAGAGGCGCTGCGGCGGCGGAACGCGGTTCCCTTCCAGCCTTCATTCGACGACAGCCAGAGCGATTCCCAAATCGTGGGAACCGCCGGGAACCGCTCATCACAGTGACACGGCGGGTAACGGTTCCCACCACCCACACAGTGGTGGGAACCGGGAACCGTCACCGGCTCCCACCGGGGAGACATCATGACTCGCAAGGATCAAATCCAGGCATGGAAGGCCGCCATCGGCGCCAGCCATCGCCAGCAGCAGCGGCGGCGCGGCAGGCGCGCGAAGGATGCATCTATCGCGCGCATAGGTCCCGGGATGGTGCGCAGGCCACCGCCACCCCAGCCAGACGACGACGACAGCGGCGACGGCCCATGGCACGACTGACCACCCTGAGTACGGAGCGTGACGGGGGCACGGGGTCACGACATGTGATCGACGCTGCCGACCCCGCAGACACCAATCCGCGCGCGCGCCCGTCGCGCGTCACGTCGCGGCGGCGCAGCCCGTGGGATGCTTGGATCATGGCCGACAGCGCCGCGGTGAGGAGCCGCCGTTACCGCCTGCATAAGGCCGGTGACCACTCAGCGTGCCGTCACAAGCTGGCTGTTTGTGACGCGGCGGCGGCTGCGGCGGCTGCGGAGGGCGGTGTGGACCCGGCGGCCGAGCTGGAGGGCCTGGCGCGGCGGCTGGCTGCCGCGCACGTGGCGGATCCGGGTAATGCGGCGCTGGCGCGGGAGTTGCGGATCACGCTGCAGGCGCTCGCTGCCGCCTTGCCGGACGGCGCGGCCGATGATGACCCGCTGGCGGAGCTGCGTGATCTCGCCGGGTCCGTGGCCTGAGCCGCGGGTCGCCTACCGGCCGGTGGCTGACGGCCGCCGGGGGCGCGCCGCCGCGGGCCTGGCCGCCCTTGCCGGGATCGAGCTGGACGGGGCGCAGCGGATGGTGCTCGAGGCCGCGTGCGACTGGCGCGGCGGCCGGTGGTCGGCGTCCACGGTCGGGATCGTGGTGCCGCGGCGCAATCTCAAGAGCCTGTGCGTGCGGATCCGGGAGCTGTCCGGGCTGCTGCTGTTCGGCGAGCGGCTGGCGATCCACTCGGCGCATGAGTGGCGGACCGTCAGCGAGCAGTTCCGCGAGACGCTGGAGCTGATCGAGTCCTCGCCGCTGAAACGGTACGTGCGGAAAGGTGGCGTGCGGTACACCGGCGGCGAGGAGTGCATCACCTTCGTCAACGGCGCCCGGCTGCGGTTCATGAACAGGTCGAAAGAGAGCGCGCGCAGTTTCGGCGCCGACTTCATCGCGCTGGACGAGGCGCACGCCGTGACCCTGGAGCAGGCGCAGGCGCTTATCCCGGTGCTGAGCGATCACCCGAACTCGCAGGTCTGGTGGCTGGCGCACGGGCCCACGCCGGGCGCGTGGCAGCTCGCGGCGCTGCGGAACCGTGCCCTGTCGGCGGACCCGGGGCGGCTGTGCTGGCTGGAATGGTCCGCCGACCCCGCCGTTGACGACCTGGAGGACGAGGAAGTGTGGCGGCGGGTCAACCCTGCGGAGGCTGCGGGCAGGCTGACGGTGGAGCGGATGCGCGAGGAGCGGGCCACCCTCGGCGCGGCGGGGTTCGCCGCGGAGCGGCTGGCGGCGGCGCCGTGGCCGTCCGAGCTGGCCGGCGCCTGGCAGGTGTTCAGCGAACAGGACTGGGCGGCGATGACAGGCGGCGGGAGGCCGACGGCGTGAGCGCGATCGGGCTGGAGATGAGTGTGGACACCGACGCGGCGGCGGTCCTGCAGGTGGCGCCGTCCGGTGACGCGGGGCGCTTTCACCTGGCGGTGCTGTTCTACGGCCCGGCGGATGAGGCGCCGGGGCAGGTGGCGGCCGGTGCCCAGGTGTGGCTGGACCCGATGCCCTGCGCGGGCCTGCTGGCGCCCCTGCGCGCCGCCGGGGTGCAGGTGCACATGCTCGAAGCGGTCGACGTGGCCGCCGCGAGTTACGAGTTCAAGCAGGAGGTCCGTGCCAGGCGGGTGACCGCCGATGATCACCCGGCGCTGCGGGCGGCGATGCAGTTCGCGGTGCGCCGCCCGCTGGCCGCGGCGTTCGCGTTCGAACGGCGGCGGGTGGCCTGCGATATGAGCCCGGTGAACGCGGCGGCGTTCGCGCTCTGGGGCGAGACGCACGCCCAGCCGTTTTTCGGTGGGTGGAGGTGAAACGGTGACTGACCCGCTGGCAGAGGCCGAGGCTGAGATGGCCGCGGCGGCGGAGGTAGCGCGGGTGCGGAGGGCGGTGGCCCTGGCCTGGTTGCGGAGCGCTGACCGGGCTCTGAGCGCGCTCACGGGGCCGTGCTGGGGCGGCCCGGTGGATGCATGGCATAAGGCGGCTGACGCGGTTGCTGAGTCGGCTGAGACGGTCGCCGCCTATGAGCATTTTGGGGCGCTAGACTGACCCTGTGGCATGGCGGCCGCGCCGGGTGGCGCGGTGGGTGCCCTGGATGGCAGGCCAGGCGTGGCGGTGACGCCACCTATTCGCTGACCACCACTCAGCGGGTGCTGACCAATACCACCGCGACCACCGCGGTGGCGGACCCGTGGAACCTCAAGGCGCAGATCCCTGCCCGGTGGCTCAACTCGACCACGTTCGCCGCGGCCCCGGCTGCGTGGGATGCCGTCTATAGGTTCGTTGCCCAGGGCAGCACCACTGAGCCGCGGCAGTTCGCCGACGGTGACCGCGGCGGTGACTTCCTCGGCCGCCCGAAGATCGAATGGTCCACGATGGCCACGACCTTGAGCACGACCGGCAGCAAGGTTATGGTCGGCGGGGACTTCCGCACCGGGTACAAAATTATTGACCGGGTCGGGATGGAAGCCGAGATTATCCCCAACTTGTTCGGGGCCTCGGGCAGGCCGACCGGGCAGCGTGGCCTATACGCGTTCTGGCGGACCGGCGCCGCGGTCCTGGCTCAGAACGCCTTGCGCTACCTGGAGGTCAAGTAGCCGTGGCTGGCTACGGCCCCGGGCACGCCAGGGCGCGTGCCCGGTACCTCGCTTCCACGCTGGCGCCATCTACCGAGACGGAGGCCGCGGCGGTCTGCGCCGACTGCGGCGCCCTGGTCGCGGACACGGCGGCGCATGACAGGTTCCACGGGCTGCTCGCCTCGCTGGCGCCCGCCCGGCAGCCGAAGGGTGAGACGCGCGGTAAGACCTAGGGACGTGGCGCGGGCCGGGCCTGCCGGGCTCAGGGTGCCAGGGCCGGCCCGGTTCGCGCCGCTACGCCTGCCCTCCCTCGACGGCGCGCATCCCGTGCCGGTCCCGTTCCGGCCTGCGTGGCGGCAGCGGCAGGTCAGCGCTGGACATGATCGCCCCGATCCGCGCCTGCCGTTCCCGCCACTCGACCAGCAGCGCGACCTGCTCGCGGAGTTCGGTGACCTCGCGGGCGAGGCTGGCCACGGTAGGGCCGCTCACTGCTCCGCCTCCTCTGCCAGCCGCCCGGCCAGGCCCTCCGGGCTGTCCGCGCTGACGAGTTCGCCAGCGTGGCGGGGCATCGCCCAGTATGCGCCGGTGTGCTGCCCGCGCCAGAAGGTCACCCCCGGGTAGGCGGCGCGCAGCCCGTCGAGGCCGTCGCCCGGCGCCGCGGTCACCACCTGGACCTCCACGCAGTTCCCGGACGGGTTGCTGTGGCTGGACTTGCGCCACTCGCCGGTCATGGCCGGGACTTCCGGTCGATCGCCTCACGGAGGGCCTGCGCCGAGGGCGCCCGGACCACCTTGGGCGGGCTCGACCTCGGCCGCCGGGCGTACAGCACGCCGCCGACCCCGCACCAGGTCTCCCACCCGGGGAAGTCGGCCTCGATCTCGGCGAGGGCACAGTTGCGGTCATAGGCCGCGCGGGCGGCATGGGCCTGCTCGCTGGCCTGTACGGGGGTGAGGTGCCCGGCGGCGCGCTCCGCCTCGATGAAGCCGACCTTGGCGGTCAGCGCCTCGCGGTGCGCGGACAGGGCCCGTTCCAGGGCCTCGCCGCGGGTGCCGCTGCCGTCGTCCGGCGGCTGCTGTCTGGCAGGATCATTCACAGGGTTTCGCCTCCTAGTTAGGCGGGGCCTCAGCGCCAGGCCCGGTGTGCAAGCACCGGCCTGGCGCGCTCTGTTGGAGTCCCGACACTACGCTCGCTGTCACATGGGCGTCTATGGCTCACAGTGAGACACACGCACTACCCTGGTCACGCTGCGCAGCCAGGGATGCCTACAGTCAGTCACGTGACGATTGATCACCTGAGCGGCACGCCGGTCTACCAGCAGCTCGCCGCGATCCTCCGTGCCCGGATCGAGTCCGGGGACCTGGCGCCCGACCGGCCGCTGCCGTCGTACACGACGCTGATGCAGCAGCACGGGATAGCCCGGGGCACGGCGGCGAAGGCGGTTCAGGTGCTCGTCGGTGAGGGCCTGGTCCGGATCGTCCCCGGCCGCGGTGCCTACGTCGCCGAGCGGTAAGGGTTCCGTCACCCTCTAGCTAGTGCATTCCGCTCCCGGTGTCGGCAAGACCGCGCTGGCGGTGCACTGGGCGCATCAGGTCGCCGCGGAGTTCCCCGACGGGCAGCTTTTCGTGAACCTGCGCGGCTTCGACCCCTCGGGGGCACCGGTGACGCCGGACGAGGCCATCCGGGTGCTGCTGGACTGTCTCGGGGTCCCGGCCGAGCAGCGACCGCAGTCGGTCGAGGCCCAGCTCGGCCTGTACCGCGGCCTGCTGGCCGGGAAGCGGATGCTGGTGCTGCTTGACAACGCCAGGGACGCGGCGCAGGTGCGGCCGCTGCTGCCGGGCGCCCCCACCTGCCGGGTGCTCGTCACCAGCCGCAACCAGCTCACCGGCCTTGTGGCGACGGAGGCCGCCCGCCCGCTGCTGCTTGACGTGCTGACCGACCACGAGGCCGGCCAGTTGCTCGAGCAGCGCCTCGGCGCGGAGCGGCTCGGCGTCAACCCCGGCGCGGTGGAACAGATCATCGCCGCGTGCGCCCGCCTGCCGCTCGCGCTGGCCATCATCGCCGCGCGCGCCGCCATGCGGCCGGACCTGTATCTCCGGGAGATCGCCGCCGAGCTGGCCGCGAGCCCGGACCTGGACGCGTTCAGCAATGACAGCGATCCGGCCACCGACATCCGCGCCGCGTTCTCCTGGTCCTACCGGCAGCTCGACGCGGACGCCGCCCGCGCCTTCCGGCTGGCCGGGCTGCATCCCGGGCCCGACCTCGAGCGGTACGCGGCCGGCGCGCTGGCCGGCACCACGGCCGGCCAGGCGGACCAGATCCTGGGCGCGCTGGCCCGGGCGTGCATGATCCAGTCCGCCGGGCCGGTCCGGTACGGCATGCACGACCTGCTCCGCGGCTACGCGCGCGAGCTTGCCGCCGCCGACGGCGCGCAGGCGCAGAGGCAGGCCCTGACCACGCTGTTCGACTACTACCTCTATGCCGCGGCGACCGCGATGGACACCCTGTTCCCCGCCGAACGTCATCGCCGGCCGCGGATACCGGCACCCGCGTGCCCCGTCCCCGCGCTCACCGGTGAGACCGAGGCACGGGCCTGGCTGGACGCCGAGCGGGAGAACCTGGTCGCGGTCACCGTGCACATGGCCGAGCACGGCTGGCCCGGCCACGCCGTCCAGCTCGCGGCCACGCTGTACCGCTATCTCGACACGGGAGGGCACTTCGCGGAGGCGGTCACCGTGCACTCCCGCGCCTGCCGGGCGGCCCGTTCCGTCGGCGACCAGGTGGCCGAGGCGCACGCCCTGCACAACCTGGGCGCCGTCGACCTGCGGCTGGGCCGGTATCCGCAGGGCACCGCCAGCATCGGGCAGGCCCTGGGCCTGCTCCGCGCCACCGGCGACCGGCCGGGGCAGGCCCGCGCGCTGGCCAACCTGGGCATCGCCGCGCTGCTCCAGGGCCATTCGCAGCAGGCGGTCGACCATTTCACCGAGTCCCTCGCCCTGTACCGCGAGACCGGCGACCGGACCGGGCAGGCCCGCGCCCTGGGCAACCTCGGCTTCGCGGCGCTGCGCCAGGGGCAGTATGGTCAGGCCGCCCGCGACCTCGGCGAGTCGCTGGCCCTCTGCCGCGAGATCGGGGACCGTGGCGGGGAGGCCCGTGCGCTGGCCAACCTCGGCGAGGTCGCGCTGCGGCAGGACCGCTATCAGGAGGCCGCGCGGTACCTGTATGAGTCGCTGGCTCTGCTCCGCGAGGTCGGCGACCTGACCAGCGAGGCCGACACCCTGGTCAGCCTCGGGGTCATCAACCTGCGGCAGGGCCGCTTCACCCAGGCTTCCGAGCATCTGCGGCAGGGCCTGGCCCTGCTCCGCGAGGCCGGTGACCTGTCCCGGCAGGCGATGGCCCTGAACAGCATGGGGGAACTGTTCCTGGCCACCGGGGACCCGGACGAAGCCAGGGCCCGGTACTCCGACGCGCTCGGCCTGGCGGCCCGCGCCGGGGAGAAATACGAGCAGGCGCGCGCCCATCACGGCCTGGCCGGCAGCTACCAGCAGGGCGGCGATACGCGCCGGGCGCACCGCCACCGGCGGGAGGCGCTCACGCTCTACACCGAACTCGGCGCCCCGGAAGCCGAGCAGGTGCACGCCGAGCTGGCCGGCCACGCCGCCCGGGTCTAGGCGCGCCGATCAGGCCAGGGGCCCGAACCTGATCTCGTGGGTGCCGCCGGCCGCGGCGAAGCCGAGCAGCCGCTCCCCCTCGGCGGTGATCGCGTCCCGGTCCGTGGCGGGCACCGGGCCGAACAGTTCGATCGTCAGCACCGCGGAGCTCCTGGACCGTGCGATCCGCCAGGCCCCGGCGACGAACCCGTCCACCAGCACCGTCCCAGGGAAGATGCCGTTCCGGCTGTACAGGCGCTGCCGGTGCTCGTCGCTGACCACCCGGGTCCGGTCGGCGTGGGACAGGACGAGGTTGTCGAACTCGGCGACCAGGCGCACCGGTGCCGGGGTACCAGGGGCGGGCCGCGGCGCGTCCGGCAGGTCGAACAGCTCCCGCCCCCGCTCGTCCCGGAAGGTGCGCAGGCCGGGTCGCAGCCGGTCCACCACCTCGCCCAGCCGGGTCAGCCCGGACCAGGCCTGCACGTCGGCGACGGTGGCCGGGCCGAACGCCCCGAGGTAGCGGGTGATGAGGGCCCCGGGCGACGCGGCGGGATCCAGGGAACACCCGAGCCAGGCCTCCGCCGAGGTGTGCCTGGCCTGCCCCGCCGCGCCCCACACGGCCCGGGGCGGCACCTGGATGAGCGGCACCAGCGTGCGGACGCCTTGGGCGAGCGCGACCGGGTCATGGCCGGGCCAGTCCGGCGCGAGCAGCGTGCCGAGTTCACTGAACGTCCTTGGCTCGGCGTCCACGAGCGCACGGCCCGCCTCGGCCAGGGCGCCGGTGTCCAGGCCGGCCAGGCGCGCACCGAAGATGGCGGTCAGCGAACGGTCCAGGACCGGCTGGATCGCCGGGCGGAACGTCAGGCAGTCGCGGGCGGAGACGAGGTGGATCGTCGAGCGCATCAGCGCGATCCGGACCACCTGACGGCTCACCAGCAGCTCGGCGAGGTCGCCGGGCCGGAAGCCGTCCAGCCGGGACCACAGCCCGTAGTACGGCGGGAACGGCGCCTGTGCTTGCAGGCCGGCCAGGTGCTCGACCATCTCGATCACGGCCCCGGCCCGGCCCGGGCCGGCGGGCAGCGGGGCGGGCCGGAGCAGCATCTGCCTGGCGAGCAGGGCCCGGTTCAGGGCCCGCGGGTTCAGCACGTCGGCGGGCATCAGCGCTTCCAGTGGCGTCGGAGGGACCAGGCTATGCCGGCATGCCCTAGATTCTGGGACATGAAGAAGCTTGTCGAGCTCCTCCTCTGCTTTCTCCATCCCCTCGCGGTCGTCCTCATCTGGATCGATCTGCTCTCCCGGACCGACATATCGGGCGGCTCGAAGCTGGCCTGGGCCCTGTTCGTGCTGATACCGCTCGTGCCGTTCATCTACGTGCTCACCGGCGGCGACCTGTGGTGACGCCGGGACGCCGGCCCGCCCGCCGGTCATTGAACCGTTAAAGGCCCCCGCCCGTTCCACAGGAAACGGCTGGAAGGCACACGTGAGGGCCGCCACGCCCCGGGCAGGCGTGGCGGCCCTCTCTGCTTCCACAGATCCTCGTGGCGGCCCTCATCCGCTCCCGGGATCCTCGTAGAGTGACCGGGTGGCCTCCCCCGGCACCGGTTCCCGCCTAGCTGACCCCGCGGCGGTGCTGCGCCGGGTCTTCGGCTACGACACCTTCCGTGGCGGTCAGCGGGAGATCATCGATCACCTGATCAGCGGCCAGGACGCGCTGGTGCTGATGCCCACCGGTGCCGGCAAGTCACTGTGCTACCAGATCCCCGCGCTGGTCCGGGACGGGACCGGCGTGGTGGTCTCGCCGCTGATCGCGCTCATGCAGGATCAGGTGGACGCGCTGCGCGCCCTCGGCGTCCGGGCCGGCTTCCTCAACTCCACCCAGGACATCGGCGCCCGCCGGCTCGTCGAGGACGCCTTTGTCGCCGGTGAGCTTGACCTGCTGTACGTGGCCCCGGAACGGCTGTGCGGCGAGCCGGCGCTGCGGCTGCTCGAGCGGGGCCGCATCTCGCTGTTCGCCATCGACGAGGCGCACTGCGTGTCCCAGTGGGGGCACGACTTCCGGCCCGACTACCTCGGCCTGTCCGTGCTGCGGGAGCGCTTCGGCGAGGTGCCGCTGATCGCGCTGACCGCCACGGCGACCCAGGCCACCCGCACCGAGATCGTGTCGCGGCTGCACCTGACCCAGGCCCGCCAGTTCGTCGCGAGCTTCGACCGGGCCAACATCCAGTACCGGATCGTCCCGAAGAACGACCCGCGGCGCCAGTTGCTCGAACTGCTGCGCACCGAGCATGCCGGGGACTCGGGCATCGTCTACTGCCTGGCGCGGGCCTCGGTCGAGCAGACCGCCGAGGTCCTCGCCGCCAGCGGGCACGTGGCCCTGCCGTACCACGCCGGGCTCGACGCCCGCACCCGCAGCGAGAACCAGGCACGCTTCCTCCGCGAGGACGGCGTCATCATGGTCGCCACGATCGCCTTCGGCATGGGCATCGACAAGCCGGACGTGCGCTTCGTCGCGCACCTCGACCTGCCCAAGTCCGTGGAGGGCTACTACCAGGAAACCGGCCGGGCCGGCCGGGACGGCCTGCGGTCCACCGCCTGGCTGAGTTACGGCCTGCAGGACGTGGTGCAGCAGCGGAAGCTGATCGACTCATCCGGCGGCGACGAGGCGCACCGGCGCCGCCAGAGCGGGCATCTCGACGCCATGCTGGCGCTGTGTGAGACGGTCGGGTGCCGCCGGGTGCAGCTCCTCGGGTATTTCGGCGAGCAGAGCGAACCGTGCGGCAACTGCGACACGTGCCTGGTGCCGCCGGAGGCGTGGGACGGCACGATCGCCGCGCAGAAGCTGCTGTCCGCGGTGTACCGGCTGCGCAGCGAGCGCCGCCAGCGGTTCGGCGCGGGCCATGTGATCGACATCCTGCTCGGCAAGCAGACCCCCAAGATCACCCAGCACGGGCACGACACGCTCACCGTGTTCGGCATCGGCGCCGACCTGCGCGACACCGAGTGGCGCGGCATCGTCCGGCAGTTGCTCGCCCAGGGCCTGCTGGCGGTGGAGGGTGACTACGGCACCCTGGTCCTCACCGACACCAGCGCCCAGGTGCTGCGCAAACAGCGGCCGGTCATGCTGCGCCGCGAGCCCGAGCGCGCGGCCAAGGCGCCCAGGACCCGCAAGGCGGCCGAGCCCGCCGCCAGCCTGCCCCCCGACGCCGCGGCGCTGTTCGAGCGGCTCCGGGGCTGGCGCGCGGCCACGGCGAAGGAGCAGGGCGTGCCCGCGTATGTGATCTTCCACGACGCGACACTCAGGGAGATCGCGATAACGTCGCCGTCGTCGCTGGCCGAGCTGGGCAAGATAACCGGGATCGGCGAGACCAAGCTGGCCAGGTACGGCCAGCAGCTCCTGGACGCGATCTGATCCCGGCGGCGGCCGCCCGGACCACCGGGAACCGCGCCGCCGATCCGTGGCACCCTGGAGCCAGGGGGATAGCGCCCGCTGCCCGCGCCCGGAGGTGCCATGTGCTGTACCCGCTGCTAGTCCGCGACTTCCTCGACCGGGCCGAGCACGTGTACCCGGACCGGGTGGCGATCGTCGACGAGCCCGACCAGCCGGCACCAGGCCTCGGCGAGATCACCTACCGCGAGATGGCGGCGCTGGCACGGGCCCAGGCGGCCCGGCTTGACCAGCTCGGCGTGCCCGGGGGCGGCCGCGTCGCGATCGTCTCGCAGAACTCCGCCAGGCTGCTCACGTCGTTCTTCGGCGTCTCCGGGTGGGGCCGGGTGCTGGTGCCGATCAACTTCCGGCTGTCGGCGGCCGAGATCGACTACATCGTCAGGCACAGCGGCGCCTCGGCCCTGTACGCGGACCCGGCGCTGCGCGACGTGCTGCCCGGGCTCGATGTGCCGCACAAATTCCTGCTGGGCGACGACGACGCGCTGTTCCTGCGCGGCGCCGAGCCGCGGGCCTGGGCCGAGCCGGACGAGAACGCCACCGCGACGATCAACTACACCTCCGGCACCACGGCGCGCCCCAAGGGGGTGCAGCTCACGCACCGCTGCCTGTGGCTCAACGCCACGGTGTTCGGCCTGCACACCACGATCAGCGACCGTGACGTGCTGCTGCACACGCTGCCGATGTTCCACGTCAACGGCTGGGGGATGCCCTACGGGGTGACCGGGGTGGGCGGCAGGCACATCGTGCTGCGCCAGGTCGACGGGGCGGAAATCCTGCGCCGGGTGGACCGCCACGGGGTGACCCTGCTGTGCGGGGCCCCGGCGGTGGTGAACGCCACCCTGGACGCCGCCGCCCGGTGGGACGGGCCGGTCCCCGGCAGCGGCAGGACCCGGATCGTGGTGGCCGGCGCCGCGCCGCCGTCACGCACGATCGAGCGCGTGCTGACCGAACTTGGCTGGGAGTTCATCCAGATCTACGGGCTGACCGAGACCTCGCCGCTGCTCACGGTGAACCGGGCCCGGGCCGAGTGGGACAAGCTGGAACCGGCCGACCGGGCCCGCAAGCTGATGCGGGCCGGCGTGCCCGCGCTCGGCGTGCGCCTGGGGATCAGCCCCGGCGGCGAGGTGCTCAGCGCCACCAACCACAACCTGGACGGCTACTGGGAGCAGCCGGAGGAGACCGAGAAGGCCACCGGCGGCCACCAGTTCAGCACCGGCGACGGCGGCTATCTGGACGACGACGGCTACCTGGTGATCACCGACCGGAAAAAGGACGTGATCATCTCCGGCGGCGAGAACGTGTCGTCGATCGAGGTCGAGGACCGGCTGATGGGGCATCCGGCGGTGCGCGAGGCCGCGGTCATCGGCGTCCCCGACGAAAAGTGGGGCGAGCTTGTCACCGCGCTCGTGGTCACCGACGGCTCCGGCGTCACGGCGGAGGACCTGATCGCGCACTGCCGCGGCACCCTGGCGGGCTTCAAGTGCCCCAAGCGGGTCGAGTTCGTCGCCGAACTGCCCCGCACCGCCACCGGCAAGCTGCAGAAGTTCAAGCTCCGCGAGCCCTTCTGGGGGGGCCGCGACCGCCAAGTCGGCTAACCCGCCCATGCGCGTCATTTGCCAGATTTCTTAAGCCCAGTCAATATCGACCGGCAATCGAAGGAAAGCTGACGGTACGTCGCCACCGTGGCGCAAACGGCCATAGGGATTCACGGTGCCGTGGTTTCCCATGCGCCTCCCGGAACCAGGTCAGCCCCGAATCCCCTCTCGCTTCCCCCCACCCGCCCCGGCGATGCTCCCAGCGGGCCGCGGCGGGCTGGCAGACGGCGTTGTGCCGGCTGCCAGCCCGCCGCCGCCCGCCCCTGTTGCCCGCAGCCCGTGCCCGCACGCCGCCGCCAGTACCATGAGCCCGAACCCGCGAACCGCCCTTCCGGTTTGTCCCGCCCCAGTATGATTAGTCATCTTTAGCCAAAGAATTGTTAATACAGTCCCCGCAAAATAATCGAGTGCCGGTATCAACCCGCTGCATCGGCATCACGGTGCTGATCTGCGGTCATACTTCCTGCACGGTGATGTAGCCAGTAGTTGCTAGGATGCATTCGGGCTTGCTGGCGGCTGTCCCATTTGGGCGGCCGGGGGAAAATATCCACCAAATCCGCTATCAACCCGAGGAGGCCCGGTGGCCGAAACGCCCCGCCCCGCTCCCTTCGCACGGGACATCGTGGTGATCGGCGGGTGCGGGCACGTGGGCCTGCCGCTGGCCATCGCGTTCGCCTCCCGTGGCCTGCGGGTCAGCATCTACGACATCAGCGAGTCCGCGGTCGCCTGCGTGAACTCGGCCCGAATGCCCTTTGCCGAGCCCGGGGCCATCCCCGCGCTGGAGCAGGCGATCGAGGCAGGCACCCTGGTAGCGTCCACGGACCCGGCGATCGTGGGCACCGGCGAGCACGTCATCGTGGTCATCGGCACGCCGGTGGGCGAGAAGCTGGAACCCGACCAGTCCGCCATCCCGAACGCCCTGCAGGACTGCGCGGCGCACCTGGCCGCGGGCCAGATCCTGATCCTGCGCAGCACCGTGTACCCGGGCGTGACGGCCCGGGTGGAGAAGATGGTGGCCAGCCTCGGCGCAGACATTGACGTGGCGTTCTGCCCGGAGCGCATCGCCGAGGGCAAGGCGATGACCGAGCTGTTCGAGCTGCCCCAGATCGTGTCAAGCCGCGGCTCGCGCGGCCTGGAGCGGGCCAGCCGGCTGTTCCGCAGGCTCACCCCGACGCTGGTGCCGATGACGCCGGAGGAAGCCGAGCTGGCGAAACTGTTCACCAATACCTGGCGGTACATCAAATTCGCCACCGCCAACCAGCTTTACATGATGGCCAATGATCGCGGCCTGGATTTCGAGCGAATCCGGCAGGGGCTGGCATTGGATTACCCGCGGGCCGACGACATGCCGGGCGCCGGGTTCGCGGCCGGCCCGTGCCTTTTCAAGGACACCATGCAGCTCGCCGCGTTCAACAACAATAATTTCGCGCTCGGCCACACCGCGATGGCCATTAACGAGGGACTGCCGCTGTATCTGGTGGCACGCCTCGAGCAACGGTTCGACCTGGGCTCGATGACCGTGGGGATCCTGGGGATGGCGTTCAAGGGCGGGTCCGACGACGTCAGGTCCAGCCTGTCCTACAAGCTCAAGCGGCTGCTGGCGTTCAAGGCGGACCGGGTGCTCTGCACCGACCCCTACGTCACCACCGACCCGGACCTGACCCCGCTGCCCGAGGTGCTGGCCCAAGCGGACCTGCTGATCATCGCGGCCCCGCACCCCGAGTATGCCGCCCTGGAGACCGGCAAGCCGGTCGCCGACATCTGGAACGTGCTCGGAAAGGGGGTCGTTGTGTGACTGCGGATGAGCCACGCGTTTCGATCATCATCCCGGCCTACAACGAGGGCAAGCACATCGTCCCCGTCCTGGACCGCCTGTTCGAGTCGGTGCACCTGTCCTGCGAGGTGCTGGTCGTCGTCGACGACGAGGCCGACCCCACGGTGACCGTGGTCCGCGACTACGGCCAGGCCGAGCCGAGGCTCCGGTGCCTGGTCAACACGTACGGGCCCGGCCCGGCGAACGCCATCAGGTTCGGCATTGCGGCGGCCGTGGCGAAGGTCGCCGTGGTGACGATGGCCGACGGCTGCGACGACTCCCGGCAGATCGACGACCTGGCCAGGCTGGTCGAGCGCGGGGTGGCGGTGGCCGCGGCGTCCCGGTACATGGCGGGCGGGCAGCAGGTCGGCGGGCCGCTGGTCAAGGGCATGCTGTCGCGTGCCGCGGGCCGTTCGCTGCGGCTGTTCGCCCGGCTGGGCACGCGGGACGCGACGAACTCGTTCAAGGCGTACTCGACCAGCTTCGTCCGTGAGGTCGGCATCGACTCGCGGGACGGCTTCGAGATCGGCATCGAGCTGACCGCCAAGGCGAAGCGGCTGCGGCTGCCGGTGGCCGAGATCCCGACGATCTGGCTCGACCGGCCGACCGGGGTGTCCAACTTCAAGGTCGCCGAGTGGATCCCCAAGTACCTGCGCTGGTACCGGTTCGCCTTCGGCGGCCGCCTGACCCCGGAGCAGATCAGGGCCCGGAGAGCGAAGAAAGGGAGATGATAAGGGTGGGGCGGCGGGGTGATGGACTAGCAGGGAAGGTTCTGGTCAGCGGCTCGGCCGGGTTCATCGGCGGGTATGTCGTCGGCGAACTGCTCGGCCGCGGCTACGAGGTCGTCGGCCTGGACAACTTCTCCAAGTACGGCAGGGTGGCCAAGTCCTATGACAGCCACCCCGGCTACCGGCTGGTCGAGGGTGACGCCAGGGACGTCGAGCTGATGACGGCGCTGCTGGCCGGCTGCGACCACTTCATCGCGGGCGCGGCGATGATCGGCGGCATCTCCTATTTCCACGCCTACGCTTACGACCTGCTGGCCACCAACGAGCGGATCATCGCGGCCTCCTGCGACGCGGCCATCAAGGCGCACGCCGAGGGCCGGCTCCGGAAGGTCACCTACCTGTCGTCGTCGATGGTCTTCGAGAGCGCGGACCAGTGGCCTTCCCACGAGGGCCAGCAGCGGGAGATCCCGCCGCCGGTGTCGTCCTACGGCTTCCAGAAGCTGGCCGTGGAGTACTTCGCCCAGGCCGCCTGGGATCAGCACCGGTTGCCGTTCACCATCATCCGGCCGTTCAACTGCGTGGGCATCGGCGAGAGCAGGGCGCTGGGTGACGAGCAGATCATGTCGGGGAACATCCGCCTCGCGATGAGCCACGTGGTGCCTGACCTGGTGCAGAAGGTGCTCAAGGGCCAGGACCCGCTGCACATCCTGGGCTCCGGTGAGCAGGTGCGGCACTACACCTACGGCGGTGATCTGGCGGCCGGCATCGTGACCGCGATGGCGCACCCGGACGCGCTGGGCGAGGACTTCAACCTCTCCACCGGAGAGAGCACCACCGTGCTCCAGCTCGCCGAGCTCATCTGGCGCAAGATCAAGGGCCCCGGCGTCCCGCTGCGCATCGTCCACGACGAGCCGTTCGCCCACGACGTTCAGCGGCGGGTGCCCGCCACCGAGAAGGCCAAGCGGGTGCTCGGCTTCGAGGCGGCGACCTCGCTGGACCAGATGCTCGACGAGGTGATCCCGTGGATCGCCCGGGCCGTGGAGACCGGCACGATATGACCCCCGCGTCGGCCTCTGGGGGGCGGGCCGGCACCACCACGGCACCCGATACCACTGACCGGGCACGGCACTCCGCCCGCCGGGCCCTGACCACACTGGACCGGCTCCCGGGCCGCCGCCGCCTCTGGCTGGCGGCCCTGGCCTGGCTGCTGATCGCCGCGGTCCTGTTCGTGTGCTACCTGCACATCTCCCGCACCGTGCCGGTGAACTCCGACGGTGCCGCCAACGCCCTGCAGGCCTGGGACATGCTGCACGGCAACGTGCTGCTGCGCAACTGGTGGCTGTCGGACGTGTCGTTCTACACCACCGAACTGCCCGAGTACATGCTGGTGGAACTGGTGCGCGGGCTGAACGCCGACGTGGTGCACGTGGCCGCGGCCCTCAGCTACACGCTGCTTGTGCTCCTGGCCGCGCTGCTGGCCAAGGGCCGCGCCACCGGCCGCGAGGCCGCGGCCCGGATGCTGCTGGCCGGCGGCATCATGGTGGCGCCGCAGCTCGGCTCCGCCGCCTACATCCTGCTGCTGTCACCGGACCATGTGGGCAGCAACGTGCCGGTGCTGCTCATCTGGCTGCTGCTGGACCGGGCACCGCGCCGCTGGTGGGTGGCGGTGCTCACCGGTGTGCTGATGACCTGGGCGCTCATCGGCGACGGGATCGTCCTCTACACCGGGTTCCTGCCGCTCACGATCGTCTGCGCGATCCGCGCCTACCGGGCGATCGTGGTGCGGCGGGAGCCGGGCACGGAGCATCGCTATGAGCTGGGCCTGATCCTGGCCGCGCTGATCGCCGCGGAGCTGAGCACCAGGCTCTTGCTGCTGATCCACTCCATCGGCGGCTTTCTGGTCTGGCCGGTGAGCCCGCTGCTGGCCGTGTCCGGCCAGATGCCGCGCCACTTCGCCTACACGGCGCACGGGCTGTTCGTGCTGTTCGGCGCCGACTTCTTCGGCCGCAAGGTCGGGTTCGCCGCGATTCTGATCCTGCTCCACCTGGCCGGCCTCGCACTGGCCGGCTGGGCGGCCTGTGCCGGGGTGCGCCGGTTCTTCCGCGACGGTGACCTGGTGGACCAGGTTCTGGTGGCCGGCGTGCTGATCGGCCTCACCGTGTACGTGCTCGGGAAGCGGGTCAGCGACATCAACAGCACCCGCGAGTTCGCCGAGGTGCTGCCGTTCGCCGCGGTCCTCGCGGGCAGGCTGCTGGCGCCGCGGCTGCTGCGCGCCCGGCTGGTGCCCGTGCTCGCCGTGGCGCTGGCCGGTTACCTGGTCAGCCTCGGCCAGGCGGCCGGCGCCCCGCCGGTGCCGCCGATGAACCAGCAACTGGCCACCTGGCTGGCCGCGCACCACCTCAGGTACGGGCTGAGCACCTACTGGCAGTCCAGCGTCGTCAGCCTGACCACCGGGGGGCACATCATGGTGGTGCCGGTGGCCACGGCGACCAAGACGGCCGGCTCACTGGTACGGCGGGACGAGTGGGAGTCGACCGAGGACTGGTACGACCCGGCCCGGCACGACGCGACCTTCATCGTCCTGCTGACCAAGCCGAACGGGCTGCCGGCGTTCCTGCCGCTGGCCAGCGTGGAGAACACGTTCGGCCGGCCGGCCCGGGAGTACCTGGCCGGCCCGTACCGCATCCTGGTCTGGCACAAGAACCTGCTCACCGAGCTCGGCTGACGCCCCAGGCGTGGCCTGAGGTCCCGGGGGGGTCGCTCCCCCGGGCCAGCACGGCCTTGGCCACCGGGGGGTTCCGGGGGGTCGCTCCCCCGGGCCAGCACGGCTAGCGGGCGGGGCTTTCCATGGTGGACGGGCCCACATGAGCGTCCAGCCAGTCGTCCAGCGGCCGGGCCGCCCGCAGGAAACCGGCGATGCGGTCCTTGGCCTCCGGGGTCTCCAGCCAGGGCGCCGGCGGCCACTCCTGCCAGGCGACGATGCCCTTGTAGCGGAGCAGCCCGGCCCGCGGGTGATCGGCCGGGTACCCGCGGGGCACGGTCTTCAGCACGTCGCGGCCGTGCACCTCGATGCCCTGCTTCTCGATCCCGGCGATCAGCCGCTCGAGTTCCCCGCCGGTCCGCATCGCCGCCACCGCCTCGCGGTACCTGCCGACCTGGTCGGAGGCCATGCCGTACATGCCGTCACCGGCGGCGAGGCCTCGGGCGGAGAGCTGGATGTAGCCACCGCCGAGCATCGCGCCCAGGTGGGTCTTGTACGGGGTCTTGTCCTTGCTGAACCGAACGTCGCGGTACGGCCGGAAGATCTTCGACTCACCGAACTCCGGCCCCAGTTCGTCAAGCAGCTCCGTCATCGGGCGCAGGACCTGCTCCTCGTAGACGGCCTTCTGCCTGGTCCAGTACGTCTTGGAGTTGTCGGCCTCCAGGCCTTCGTAGAACTCCAGCGCCTCGTCGCCCCACCCGCCGAAGGCCATGTCCGTCAGTCCTCTCTATGGTTCCTGCTTGTCCTGCTACCCCCGGCCCCCCCCCGCTGGCCTGCGGCCCCCGCGACTACGTCGCGGGGGCCTTGTCCTGGATCTCCCAGGCGTGGTCGAGCGCGTGCCAGGCGGCGCGGCGGGCGACGAACCGGGCGGGGCGCCGGGCGCGGCCGAGATCGTCCGGCGCCCCGGCCGCCACCGTGGCCCGGATCTCCGCCAGGATCGCGGCCCGGACCCGGGCCACGGCGGTGACGTCGCCGGCCGGGAAGGGCCGTTCGGCGAGCCCGAGCATCCGGGCGTGCAGTACCTCGGTCTCCCGTACGTGCTCGATGATCTGATCCCGGTCCCGGCCGCCGCCGCGCGGGCCCTTGCGCAGCACCGCCGGGGCCGCGGCGGCGGTCTGCTCGAAGTAGTCCCACGCGGTTTCGACCAGCGCGGCGAGCCGTTCCGCCTGCTGCGCCGTGCCGGGCCCGCGGTCGAGCGCGGGGGCGACATCAAGCGCGCCGAAGTCGGTCGTGCCGGTGCCGGTCACCCGCTCGGCGATCTCGATGCAGTCCACCTCGCCCGCCGGGTCGAAGGCAAGGCCGGCCAGGGCGGGCACCACGGCGTACCGGGAGACCGCGGCCGCCAGCGCGGCGAGCGCCTGTTCCTCGCCGCGGCCGGACCGGCACCAGCCCGGCCAGTCCACGGCGCAGGCGAACACCCGCTTGGTGCCCGCCTCCAGGTACACGCCCGTCACGGGCACCATCTTTCCAGCAGCTGCCGGGCCAGTATCACCAGCGCCTGAACTCAAGGATGCGCCACGGCAGCACCCGGGCCAGGTGCGTGTCCCGGACCAGGGCATAGCCGGCCTCGGCCATCAGTGCCTCGTGCTGGGCCCGGGTGCGCTCCCGCCCGCCCACGGCGGTGAGCATGATCAGGTCCATCAGGTGGGCCTGCGAGGGCTCGGGGCCGTCCGGCAGCATCAGCTCGACCACCATGATGGAGTTGCCCGGCTGCCCGGCCACGCGGCAGTTCGCCAGGATGGCGCGCACCTGCTCGTCGTCCCAGTTGTGCAGCACCTGGCTGAGCACGTAGAGGTCGCCGGGCGGGACCTCCTGCAGGAAGCTGCCGGGCACCAGCTCCGCCCGGCCGGTGAGCCCGGCGTCGGCGAGCACCTGCGGCGCCTCGGCCAGCGCCTCCGCGCGGTCGTACAGCACCCCGGTGGCGCCGGGGTCGGCCCCCAGCAGGTAGGCGAGCAGGGTGCCACGGCCGCCGCCGAGATCCACGATCCGCCCGGAGGCCAGCGGCCGGAACCCGCTGGCCGCCAGCTCGGTCACCATGGTGGTGGTAACCCGGCTCATCGCCCGGCCGAACCACATGGCTTCCTCGGGATGCTTCCCGTAGTACTCATAGAGCCCGCCGGGCCCGGCGGGATTGACCTTCCCGGTCGCCACCACGTCGGTGATGTTGCTGCCGACCATCCACATCGGCGGCCCGAGGAACCCGGCGGCGAGGCTGCGGGCCGAGCCCTCCACATCGGTGCGGAACAGCTCCCCGGTCCCGGTCAGCTCATACCGGCCGGTGCCGTCCCGGCGGACCAGCCCGTAGACGGCAGCCGCGGCGAGCACCCGGCCGAGCGCGTCCGGGTCCGCGCCGGTCTCGTCGGCCAGGTCGGCCACCGGCCGTGGCCCGGCGGCCATCAGGTCGGGGATGCCTAACCTGGCCACGACCAGCGCGACCTGGGCCATCAGCAAGCCTTCAAGGAACATGCTGGCCCGCTGCCCGTCCTCGCCGTGGCCCAGCATCTCCGCGTGCAGCGTTATCCGTGCCTCACTCACCGGCCTGGCTCCCTTCCGTCGACACGGCTCCACTCACCGACCCCACCGCGGTCCTAGTCCACACTCACGCCGGCCGTCCTGTAAACGGGATGATCTGGCGCAGGTTTGCCCCGTGCAAAGACCTGCATCGTTTCGGATAGCCGGGCTTTAGTCCCTTTACAGACCGCGCGGGTTGGTCAAGCATCACGAGTATCGCTACTGGACTGCCTCAAATCTCAGTGGGTTCCCGGCTTCGCTGACGCGGCTGACCGTCGCGACGGCGATGCCTGGCCGGGTGCGCGGGGCACCCTGCGACTGGGCGCAGATCCGGTAGCAGGACATTCGTTGTCCGACCCGACCGCCCTGGACCGTGTGCTGGGAGGGGACCGTGACGCTGTTAACGCCGCCCGGGGACAATCCGGTGAACCTGGCCCCGGGAGCACTTCCCGCCAGACGGGTCCCGCCGGGCCTTGCCGCGCTGGCCGCCCAGTTCCCCGGGCTGCGGGTCGGGGAGGTGCTGCGCCACGACGGCAAGTCGGTGCTGGCCGCTGGGCACGCCGGCGACCAGCCGGTCATCATCAAGGTGCTGGCCGACGGCGACCCGTCCTGGCGGCACCGGCAGCGTCACGAGATCGGCGTGTACCAGATCTTCGCCAAGCATCCCCCGCCGGTGCGCGTGCCCCGGCTGGTGCATACCGACGGGCAGTGCATCGTCGTCATGGAACGGCTGGACGGCGCCACCCTCGGCAGCGGCCGCTATCCGCGGGTCCTGACCTGCGAGGAGGTCGAGGCGGCGGCCGGGGTGGTCGGCCAGTTGCATGACTGGCAGCCGCTGCCGGACGGGTTCCGGCCGGTGTTCGCCTACCACAACCGGATCGTCCGCTATCACGCCGCCGGGTACTTCACCGCGGACGACCGGCGGGCGCTGGAGCGGCTGCTCGCCCGGTGCGGGCAGCCCCGGCAGCTCAACCACGGTGACCCGCTGCCCGGCAACATGCTCCGGCTGCCCAGCGGCGAGTGGGCGCTGCTCGACTGGGAGTTCACCGGCCTGTTCCTGCCCGGCTTCGACCTGGCGATGCTCAGCGTGCTGCTGGCCGACACGCCCGGCGCCGCGGAGTTCCTCGAGGACGTGGCCTGCCAGGCCGGCTACGAGGTCGCTTACCTGGTCAACCTGGCCGTCGTGCTGTCCAGGGAGCGCCGCATCCATCTCACGCTGTCCAGCGACCACCCGCTGCGGGTGGCCCGGCTCCCGGCGATCGACGCCGCCTGGTCACGGGCCAGGGAACGGCTCATGGCCGCCGCGGGGCGGCGGTTATTCCAGACGGCCCGGCGCTGAGGCGCCGCCACCTCGGCCGGGCTCGCTAGGGCTGCATCCCGTCCACCCGGCGGATGATCTCCCGGCACAGCGGCCCCACGCCCGCCGGATCGTCGGTGAACTGGGATGGCTTGATGCAGAAGGTGGTGAACCCGGCCGCCACCTGCGGCGGTATCGCCGCCAGGGCCTGGCCGAGATCGGCCACGGCGTCCGGGCCGCCGAACGTGGCCCGGGTCCCGCCGACCAGTTCCAGGCCGCGCATGTCCCGGCCAGCCGCCTCCATCGCGGCCGCCAGGGCGGCCATTTCCTCCGGCGCCGGCGGGCCCAGCGGGTTGAACCCACCGCCGTAGGCGACGATCCGCTCCAGCATCCGCCGGTGCAGGCCCGCGCCGCCCAGCCACAACTGCGGGCCCTCGGGCCGGAACGCCTTCGGCTCGAGGTAGACGTCGTGGAACCGGTAGTGCTTGCCCGTGTACGAGGCCGGGGTGTCCCGCCACAGCACCCGCCAGGCCGCCAGATGCTCATCAAGCAGGTCGCCGCGTTGCCGGAACGGCACGCCGAGCGCCGCGTACTCCTCGTCCAGCCAGGAGACCGTGGGCTGCACCACCAGCCGGCCGCCGCTGAGCAGGTCGAGCGAGCCCAGTTCGCGGGCGAGCAGCAGCGGGTGCCGCAGCGGCGCGATCACCGCGCTGGCGACCAGCCGGACCCGAGTGGTCACCGCGGCGATCGCGGAAAGCAGCACCAGCGAACTCGGCCAGGGCGTGGCGGGATCCTGGTTGCCCGGCAGCGCGTACTCGCGGGGGTTGGCCATCAGCCCGTTCGCGTTCGCGGCCGGGCCGAGCACGATGTGCTCGCTGAGCATGACCGCGTCGAACCCGGCGTCCTCGGCCTCGCGCGCCCAGCGCACCAGGCGCGGCAGGTCCCGGCCGCAGGTCATGGTCCAGTTCTCGCTGAGGATCAGGCACATCCGCGGCGAAAGCATGATCGGATTCTCCCGTTACGAACGGCGTGGGGGGCGGATGCCGCGGAATTCCCAGTCCCCGCCGAGTGCCGTGGACCGGACCTCCTCGCTCTCCGTCGGCTGCGCGCCCAGGCCGGCGGGCACCGGCAGCGGGCCGGCCACGATGTGGTTGCGCAGCCTGCCGAGCCCGTCGACCTCGACCTCGACGACGTCCCCCGGCCGGACCGGGCGGGAGCCCGCCGGGGTCCCGGACAGCAGCACGTCGCCGGGGCACAGGGTGATGGTGCGGGCGATGTCGGCGACCAGGTAGTGCATGTCCCACTGCATCTCGTCGGTGGACCCGTCCTGCGCGAGCGTGCCGTTGACGTAGGTGCGCAGCCGCTTGCCGCGGAAGTCCCAGCCGGTGACCAGCCCGGGGCCGAGCGGCGCCATGGTGTCCGAGCCCTTGACCCGCAGCATGGATCCGGCGTCGGTGTCGCGGAAGTCGTGCAGCCCGAAGTCGTTGCCGATCGTGTACCCGGCGATGTAGTCCGCCACGTCCGAGGCAGGCACGCCCCGGCAGGTGCGGCCGATCACGATGGCCACCTCGCCCTCGTAGTTGAGGTACTTGCAGTTCGCCGGCCGGACCACCGCGCCGCCGTGACCGGCCAGCGCGGAGACCGGCTTGTGGAAGAACGTCGGGGCGGGCGGCAGCGTTGCGCCGAACTCGGTCACCCGGCTGTGGTGGTTCAGGTGCACCGCGATGATCTTGGTGGGCACGACCGGCGGCAGGTGCACGGCCTGGTCCGCCGGGATCCGGCGGCCGTCCCCGGCGACCAGGTCGTCCCCGTCCCGGCGGACCTGCACCGCGGCGCCGTCGAACAGGATCCTGCGGTATTCCGTCGTCACGAGGCTCGCCCCTTCGCGCTGGCCGCCTGGCACCAGCCACCGGCGGGCCGGTCGAACCAGAGGTGGACCTGGCCGGTGCCCACCGAGTTCTCGTAGTCGCTGTAGGCACGTGCCGGGGCGGTCACCGCCCCCTCCCCCAGCGCGGCCACCATCATCAGGTAATGCGCGAACCGCGCCTCGGGGTGCACCCTCAGGAATTCCGGCATGGTAGCGATGACCCGGGCGTGGTCCCCGGCCCGGAGCCACCCGATCCGCTCCTCGTCCGCCGCGCGCGCCTCGGCGGTCCTGATGTGCACCGTGTCGCTGGCCTCGTGCGCGCGCAGTTCGCGCAGCGACCAGAACGTGTGCGACATGGCGCCGGAGGCCACCAGCAGGACGGTGCGGCCGGTCGCCGCGATGGCCGCGCCGAGCGCCCGGCCCGCGCGCAGGAAGTCCTCGGTGTCACCGGTCTGCGCGATGCTGACCGAGACCCACCGCTTGCCCAGCCCCCGGCCGAGGTAGTGCCACAGGTTGACGGTCGCGTAGTGGGTGGGCAGGCAAGGGTCATCGATGGCGGTGATCCAGGTCCCGTGCGCCTCAGCCTGGGCGGCGATGGCGTGCGCGAGTTCCGGGTCACCCGGCCAGTCGTAGGGGATGCGGGACATGCCGCGCGGCAGTTCGTCGGACGTGAAAAGCCCCGCCCGCGTCGCCTGGGCGGACACGACGAACTCCACGGTGGTGTGCCAGTGCGAGTCGAGCACCACGACCGTGTCGTAGTCCAGCGCGCCGAAGACCTCGGCGCGCAGCCGCTCCAGGCCGGGGACCAGGCTGATCTCCTTGCCCTCGTTCAGCTCCAGCCGCTCGGAGTACGGCAGCATGATCGTCGGCACATGGGCCAAGAGCCCGGCCCCGGCAACCTCACCCATGGCTGGTCCATCCCTGTCCTGCGTAGACGGTGTTCTTGACGTCGCTGTAGAAGTCGAAGCTCCAGGTGCCGCCCTCACGGCCGATGCCGGACAGCCCGGCGCCGCCGAACGGCGCGGCCAGGTCGCGGACGAAGAAGCAGTTGACCCAGACGGTCCCGGCGACCAGCCGCGCGGACACCCGTTCGGCCCGGGCCCTGTCCCCGGTGAACAGCGTGGCCGCCAGCCCGTACCGGGTGCCGTTGGCCAGCGCGACGGCCTCTTCCTCGCTGGCGAAGGTCTGCAGCGTGAGCACCGGCCCGAACACCTCCTCGGTGAGGATCTCCGCGCCGGGCGCCGCGCCGCCGAGCAGGGTCGGCTGGTAGTACAGGCCGCCGAGGACGGGGTTGACCGCCCCGCCGAGCAGCGGCCGGGCACCGGCCGCGATGGCCCGCCGCACGTAGCCGTCCACCCGGTCCAGGTGCGCGCGGGTGATGTTCGGCCCGATGTCGGTCGCCCCGTCGCGGGGGTCGCCCTGGCGCAGCCGCGCCGCGCGGATGGTGAACCGCGCGGTGAACTCGCCGGCGATCGCCTCGTCCACCAGCAGCCTGGTGCCGGCCAGGCACACCTGCCCGGCGTTGTCGAACTGCCCGACCGCGTGGCCGACGGCCAGGTCCAGGTCGGCGTCGGCGAACACCAGCAGCGGCGACTTCCCGCCGAGTTCCAGCGAGACCGGCGTGAGCTGGGCACCGGCCGCGGCGGCGACCTGGCGGCCGGTGGCCACCGAGCCGGTGAAGGCGACCCTGGCCACGTCCGGGTGTGCCACCAGCGGCGCCCCGGCCTCCGCGCCCAGGCCCTGTACGACGTTGAAGACGCCGTCGGGCAGCCCGGCGTCGCGGGTGATGTCCGCGAGCAGGCTGGCGGTCAGCGGCGCCCACTCCGGCGGCTTGGCCACCACGGTGTTCCCGGCCGCGAGCGCGGGGGCGATGCGCCAGGTCGCGAGCATCAGCGGGGCGTTCCACGGGGTGATCACCGCGGTGACCCCGGCCGGGTCCCAGGAGACCCGCTCCGCGTGCCCGGAGACCTCCCGGTCCCCCGGGTCGAGCCGGCCCAGCCAGTCCGCGAAGAACTCGAAGTTGTGCGCCACCCGGGGCATCACGCTGCGCCGGTGCGAGCGCAGCAGCGAGCCGTTGTCCCCGGTCTCGACCTGGGCGAGTTCCTCGATCCGGCCGCGCACCCCGGCCGCGATCGCGCGCAGCACCGCGGCCCGCTCCGCCGGCGGGGTTCCCGCCCAGCCGCCGAACGCCGCCCGCGCCGCGCCGACCGCCGCGCCGACCTCGGCCGCCCCGCCCCGGGCCACCTCGGCGATGGGTTCTGAGTCGATCGGGGACACGTCGGTGAACGTGGCGGCCGATCCGGCCCGGCGGCCGCCGATCCAGTGGCGCGTGTCCACCGCGACACCGGCCACGTGCGCCGAGTTCAGTGGCAAGGCAGATCACCACCCGAAGGTCGTTTGGAACCAAAATATAGTACGAAGGTCATCCGGCCGTGGCTAGCCTTCGCCGTCACGTCGGCCGCGTACGCGGGGGGTTGCCCTGGTTCCCAGTTAGCCGGGCTGGTTTCTCGCTGGCTGGGACAGGCGGTGGGCGAGCTGCGCCCGGGAGCGGACGCCGAGCTTCGCGTAGGCGTGCGACAAGTGGCCCTCGACGGTGTTGATGGTGACGAACAGGGCCTGGGCGATCTCCTTGTTCGAGCGGCCGGTGGCCGCCAGTTCGACGACGCGGCGCTCGGTGGGGGTCAGCTGGCCGGCCCGGCCGGGGCGCCGGGCGCCGATGCGGTCGATCTCGGCGCGGGCGCGCGCGGCCCACCCGGTGGAGCCGATCTCGTCGAAGGTCCCGGCCGCCTGTTCGAGCGAGCGCCGCGCGGCGGCCCACTTCCGCAGCCGGCGCTCGGCCTTCCCGAGCGCTAGCAGTGCCCTGGCCCGGTCGAAGCGAAGGCCGAGCTGCCCGTAGGAATCCGCTGCCGCCCGGAGTTCTGCCGCCGCCGCGTCGCCGCCTGGCGGGGCCGCGAGGCGGATCAGTGCGCTGCACCGTTTAGCGGTGACCAGGCCCCAGGGGTGCTCCTGTTGCTCGGAGAGCGTTCGCAGCCGGGCGGTGACCTCGCGCGCCCTGTCCAGTTCGCCAAGCTCCACCAGCGCCTCGACCAGCTCCGGCGCGACCGGGAAGACACCGGGCTCGTCCACCCCTTCCCGTTCGGTGTGTTCCCAGACCGTGCCCAGGCTCTCCGCCGCGCGTGCGGGCTCGCCGGTGAGCAGCGCGACGATGCCGCGCGCCCGCAGGCCTTCGAGCCAGTCCCACTGGAAGTCGATCGCCTCCGCCCGGTCGGCCCGCGGCGAGCAGGGCGCGGCAGCGTTGGTGGTAGGGCTCGACGAACAGCTCACGCTCGGCCGTCTCGGCCCACTCGTCCAGCAGTCGCTGCGCCGTCTGCCACTCGCCGGCCCGGAGCGCGAGCTCGCACAGATGCAGCCGCGCCCAGACGTAGGAGAGGGGCTCGCCACGTTCGTCACTGAGCGTGCGGAGCCGCTCGAACACGGGCTTCGCCGCTTCGATCTCGCCGCGCCAGACGTGCCGTTGGCCCGCGACGCGCTCGGGCGACTCGGCGAGGTGACCGGGCGAGGCTGACGCGGCGTTCCATCGCTCGCAGATGTCGCCGATGCCGCGCCCGCGCAGCCCGCGGGCCCAGGCGAGCGCGAAGAGCACGGCCCGCTCCACCTCGGGCCCGGCCCGCTCCGCGGCGGGCAGAACTTCGAGCGCGCGCGCCTCGGCGTCGGCGATCCGTTCGACGCTGATCACGGCGCTCGACATCTTCGCGACGATGAGCGCGTGCAGCGCCGGGTCGGCCTCGGCCGCCACGCGCGCGCGGTCGAGAGCCTGCCGGTAGTCGTCGAGGTGCACGTAGACGGCCTCGGCGAGGAGCAGCCAGGCGCGGGCCAGCGGCGGGCCGCCCGGGATCGAGTCCAGATTGGCGGTGAGCAGCTCCGTCAGGCGCTCGGGCTCGCCCGCGGTCTCGAGGTAGGACGCGAGCGCGAGCAGCCGCTCGGGCCGCTGCGCCGAGTCCGCCGGCGTGAGCCGGATCGCGTGCTCGCCCAGCTCGGCCGCCTCCCGGCGCGCGCCGCGCGCGAAGGCGTGCCCCGCGGCCGCGGCGACCGTCGCCGCGAGCTGCTCGTCCGGATCGCGGCTGGCGAGTGCGAGGTGGTGGGCGCGCAGCCCATCGTCGGCCGCCACGCTGGCCAGCGTCCGATGCAGCTCGCGGCGCTCGCGGCTCGCGGAGCGCTTCTTCACCGCCCCGGCGAGCAGCGGGTGCGCCGCCCGGATGCGGCTGCCGTCGGCGAGCACCAGGCCGCGCTCGATCGCGTCGTCCAGCGTGGCGGGCGCGGCGATCGCGGGGAGCTGCGACGGTTCGAGGTCGCCGCTCAGCGCCACCGCGAGGAGCAGCCTGCGGACCGGTTGCGGCAGGCGTGTCACCCGCGCCCCGAGGAGCCCCTCGACCGTCTCGGGCACGGGAAGGTCGCCGCCGAGCGCGGGCAGCCCTTGCTCGACGAGCGTCCGCCCGAGTTCGAGCGCGAACAGGGGATTGCCGAGCGTGGCGTCGAAGATCCGCCATAGCAGGTGCCGCGGCAAGGTCAGGTGGAGCCGGTCCGCGAGCATGTGGCGCATCGCATCGAGGCTCAGCGGCCCCACGCTCAGCCGCTTGATCTCAGGAGCGAGTGCTCGCTCGAGCTGGGTCGGCGCGCGGGGGCGCCGGGTCAGCAGGAAGCTGACGTGCTCGCCGCCCAGCCGCCGCGCCGCGAACGCGATCGCGTCCGCGGAAGCGCCGTCGAGCCACTGGATGTCGTCGATCGCGACGAGCACCGGCTGGCGCGCGGCGAGCGTGCGCAGCGTGCCGAGAACACCGGCGGCGACGGCCCGCGGCTCGCCCGGCGAGGCGGCGGCCTCGGCGCGCAGCAGCGCGACCTCGAGCGCGTGGGCCTGGGGCGCGGGCAGGTGCGGCAGCGCCTCGTCGGCGACCGTCCCGAACAGGTCGGCCAGCCCGGCGAAGGTGAGCCGGGCTTCGGCCGGGTGGCCGATGCTCTCCAGGACCAGATAACCGCCTGTCCGGGCGGCTTCGAGCAGAGTGCACCAGACGGCGGTCTTTCCGATCCCGGCCGGGCCCTCGACGACCAGCACTCGTGCCGGGCCGGCTTCCAGAAAGGCCTGGCCGACCTTGAGCTCGAGGTCCCGCCCGAAAAGCGCTACGTCCACTCCTGACCAGACGTTACGTCCATTTCCTGACCCGACCCTACTGGCCCGGACTTGGGTGCGCCATGGCCGCGAAGGGGCGCCGTGCCAGTCAAAAGTCCGGGGTTTTCCGCCGTTTCACGCCGGGCTGCCCGCGCGTAGCGTCGGGCGCATCAGCGCGGCGGTCACCGGACCGCACGCAGGCGAAGGGGGCATGAGATGACGACGGTTGCGGTGCCGGGGGCCGGCGCGCCGATGCGGAGGCACACGGTGCGCGGTGGCGGCGGGCTGCTGTTGCACGTGCGCGAGTGGGGCAATCCGGACGGGCCGCCGATCCTGTTCCTGCACGGCTGGTCGCAGAGCCATCAATGCTGGGACAAGCAGGTCTCCAGCCCGCTTCTTAAGGAGTTCCGGCTGGTTGCCTGCGACCTCCGGGGCCACGGGATGTCGCAGGCGCCGCCGGGCCCCGAGTGCTACACCGACGCCGGGCTGTGGGCCGACGACGTCGCGGCCATCGTCGGGCAGTTGCGCCTCGAGCGGCCCGTCCTGGTCGGCTGGTCCTATGGCGCCTTCGTCATCTGCGACTACCTGCGCGCGTACGGCCAGGAGCAGGTGGCGGCCGCCTGTTTCGCCGGCGGTGCCGTGAAGCTGGGCCAGGCGGCGTTCGGGACGCTGATCGGCCCCGGCTTCCTCGATCACTTCGCGGACGCGACCTCGGACGACCTGCCGGCCAACATCCGCGCCATGCGCGGCCTGGTGCGGGCGTTCGCGGCGAAGCCGCTCCCGGCCTCCGACGTCGAAACGCTGCTGTGCGCGGGCATGGTCGTGCCCGCGGGCATCCGGGCGAGCCTCGCGGCCCGCGAGATCGACGGCGACGACGTGCTGCGCTCGCTCGGGGTGCCACTGCTCGTCTCGCACGGCCGCGCCGACACCATCGTGCTCCCGGCGATGGCCGAGCACGTCCTCGCGACCTGCCCGGCCGCCGAGGCCTCCTGGTACCCCGGCGCTCACGCGCCGCACCTGGAGGAGCCCGAGCGCTTCAACCGCGAGCTGGCGGCGCTCGCCCGCCGCGCCGGTCGGGGCTGTGATGATCACACCGGCCGAGGCGACGCGGCGCAGTCCGATCACCAGGGGCAGCCCGGGCCTGGCGGGGCGACGGACGGGGCGGATGCCGGTGGCGGGCCGGCCCCTGCGGCGGAGCAGGGCAAGCAGGGCCGGCGGAAGTTCCTGACCGGCCTGGCGGCCGGGGCGGCGGGAGTGGCTGCGCTCGGGGCGAGCGTCGTCTCGGCCCAGCCCGCCCGCGCCAGCACCGGCGATTCCTGGACCCTCGGCGCGGCAAACACCGCGGGGGGGCTCACGTTCCTGGATATGACCGCGAACCCGTATTCGGATCCGGCCCTCAGGGTGTCGACCGAGGGGCAAGGGCCCGCGGTCGAGGGCGATAACCACGGCGGGGGCCCCGGTGTCATGGGGACGACAGGCACCGGCACCGGCGTGGCCAGCCCGGGAGTGCTCGGCCAGGCTGGCGCCGACGCGGGCGTCGGCGTGTTCGGCACCGGTGACATCGGCGTGCGGGGCGACTCGCCCGG
>WNGR01000221.1_pt1 | contig 59319 bp, 55 predicted proteins | sample 5407581 | NCBI WGS metagenome assembly WNGR01 (sample SAMN13153383, study PRJNA577476) | soil metagenome | isolation source: 80 cm soil or saprolite under Garry oak tree replicate 2 | place: USA:California | collected 2016-06-15 | reverse complement strand
GGCCCCGTCGATCGCGGCCGCCTCGAGCAGCGGCTGCGGGATCCCCTGCAGCGCGGCCAGGTAGATCACCACGGCGAAGCCGGTCCATCCCCAGATCGTCATGAGCACGATGACGTAGAGCGCCTCGGACGGCGAGTTGAGGAACTGCTGCGGCGGGATGCCGACCTGGCCGAGGAAGTCGTTGACCACCCCGTAGGACGGGTCGAACAGCCAGATGAAGACGATCGCCTCGCTGATCGTGGAGATCGCCATCGTCGCGTAGGCGGCCGTCCGGTAGAACGCGATGAACCGGATCTTCCTGTTCATCGCCACGGCCAGGAACAGCCCCGCGAGCATGGTGCCCGGCACGAACAGCGCGGTGTAGATCAGCGTGTGCTGGATCGCCTGGGCCACTACCGGGTCGTGCACCAGCTGCCGGTAGTTGGCCAGCCCGGCGAACGGCGTGCTCGGCGTGAGCAAGTTGTTCCGCTGGAAGGACAGCAGCGCCGACCAGATGATCGGCGCCATGCCGAACAGGGCGATGATCGCGACGCCGGGCGTGACGAACGCCCACCCGGCGAGCTGCTCCGAGCCGATCACCCGCCGGGCAGCGCCGGGCCGCCTGGGCTTCGCTGGCGGCCGCCGCGCCAGAGCGCCGGAAGCCGTCACCTCAGCCCGCCGCCAGGGCCTGGTCGACCTGCTGGGCCGCCGCGTGCAGCGCGGCCTGCGGCTGGCTCTTGCCGAGCAGCACCGACACGATCATGGTGCCGAGGATCTGGGAGATCTTCGGGTACCGCGGGATCTGCGGCCGGGCCTGCTGCACGTTGCCCAGGTTGGAGATGAACGTGGCCATCCCGGGCACCGCGGTGTTCATCTGCTGGACCACCGAGGCCTGCTGGCCCACCGACTGCCGGATCGGCAGGTCCCCGGTCTGCACCGCGAAGTATTTGTCCTGCGCAGGGGCGGTGAGCCAGAGGAGGAACTGCTCTGCCGCGGACACCCGGGACGAGCCGTTGTTGAAGACGACCCAGTTGTCCGGCCCGGAGATGGTCTGGTGCCCGCCGCCGGTGCCCGGGTAGGACGGCATGACCTGCACGCCGTATTTCACGTTGGGGAAGACCGCCAGGTCCCACGGCCCGGTGACCAGCATCCCGATCTTGCCCGAGTTGAACAGGTTGGTGTAGGAGGAGTCGCTCGGGTCCAGGTACATCGACTTGTCGGTGACGGCCATGGTCCGCAGCGTGTTCAGCGAGGCCAGCCCGGCGGCCGAGTCGAACGCGGCCTTGGAGTTGTCCGCGGAGAGCAGCTGGCCGCCTGCCTCCCAGAGCAGCGACTCCCAGTGCCAGACGGTGTCCTCGGTGCCCGGGGTGACGTACGCGGTGCCGTACTGCTTGATCGCCGGGTCGGTCAGCTTCTGCGCGTCGGCCTCGAACTGCTGCCAGGTCCAGTCCGGGCCCGGCGGCTGCAGCCCGGCCCTGGCGAACAGCGTCTTGTTGTAGACCACGGCCAGGTTGTCCACCAGCGCCGGGATGCCGATGACCTTGCTGTTGACGGTGGCCACGGCGCGCTCGCCGGTCCAGAAGTCGTCCCAGTTCACCCCGGGCCGCCTGACCACCTGGGTGAGATCCACCACCTGCGGGATCTGGGCCACGTTGGGCGCCCACGACCCGTACAGGTAGGCGATGTCCGGCGGGCTGCCGCCGCGCACCGCGGTCAGCACCTTCTGCAGCGTGTTGTCGCTGTTGACGTACAGGCTGTTGACCTTCTGGCCCGGGTGCTGCGCCTCGTACTCGGCGACCAGGTGGGCGAAGGCCTTGGCCTCCACCTGGGTATAGCCCTCCCAGACCTGGATCGTCGCCGAGCCGCCGCCGCCGCCGCTGCCGGACGCCGTGCTGTCCGTGCCGCAGCCGGCCAGCACGGCCGCCCCGGTAAGCACGGTGAGCAGTCCTGCCAGGGGCCCCCCGCAGCCGGTTTCCCGCCCTCACGAACACTGCCATCCCGTACTCCGCTCGAAGATGCGTCAAGCTTCCATGAATTGCTCAGCATTGTGCATATATACCGGGACTTTATGCAAGAACTTGCAAGAAAATGACCGTGATGGAACACTAGCGAGCGTGATAACCGTGACGTTCATCGGTGCCGGCAGCGTCGAGTTCACCCGGAACGTGGTGACCGACCTGTGCGGCTACCCGGAGTTCCGCGGCGGCCTGCACCTCGCGCTGTACGACATCAGCGCGGAGCGGCTGGCCCACGCGGAGCGGCTGGTCAGCCGGATCTCCGCGCAGACCGGCGCGGGCGCGACGGTGTCCGCGACGCAGGACCGGCGCGCGGCGCTGGCGGGCGCCCGGTACGTGATCAACGAGGTGCAGGTCGGCGGATACGACGCCACCCGGGCCGACTTCGACATCCCGGCCCGGTACGGGGTGCGCCAGACGATCGGGGACACGCTCGGCATCGGCGGGATCTTCCGCGGCCTGCGGACCATTCCCGTGGTGCTGGCCCTAGCCCGGGACATGCACGAGGTCTGCCCGGACGCTTACCTGCTCAGCTACAGCAACCCGATGGCCATGCTGCCCTGGGCGGTGTACGAGGGCACCGCGTTCACCCGGGTGTTCGGGCTGTGCCATTCGGTCCGGGACACCCAGGCGTTCCTGACCGGGCTGGCCGGCGCCGACCCGGAGCGGGTCCGCTTCCTCACCGCGGGCTTCAACCACCAGGCCTTCGTGCTCCGCTTCGAGCAGGACGGCGAGTCGCTGTACCCCCGGCTGGCCGAGATCGTCGAGTCCTCGCCCGAGCTGCGCCGCCGGGTCCAGGTCGAGATCTTCCGCCGGTTCGGGTACTTCCCGACCGAGTCCAGCGAGCACTCCGCCGAGTACGTGCCGTGGTTCATGCGCCATGACGATCAGGTCGAGCGGTTCCGCATCTTCGTGGGCGACTACCTGGAGCGATCCGAGGAGAACCTGCGCGAGCTGGCGTCGCTGCGGCAGGCGCTCGACTCAGGCGCCCCGCTGGACCTGGCGCCGGCGAACGAGCTGGCGTCGCTGTTCATCCACGCGCTTGAGACCGGCACCGAGCGCGAGCTGCACGTGAACATCCGCAACGACGGGCTGATCTCCAGCCTGCCGGACGAGTGCTGCGTCGAGGTGCCCTGCCTGGTCGGGCCGGGCGGCGCCAAGCCGGTGCCGGTCGGCGCGCTGCCGCCCCAGCTCGCCGCGCTGAACCGGACGTTCCTCAACGTGGTGGAGCTGACCGTCCGGGCGGCGCTCGAGGAGTCCCGCGACCACGTCTACCAGGCGGCGCTGCTCGACCCGAACACCGCCGCCACCCTGACCACGACCCAGGTCGTCGCGATGTGCGACGACCTGCTCGAGGCGCACCGCGCCCTGCTCCCCGCGGCCTTTCAGAGTTGACCATGAAAACCAGCCTGGCCAGGACGACCGCGGCCACCGCGGTCATCACGCTCGTCTCGCTCGGCACCTGGGTGCCGGCACCCACCCCGGTCGCGCGCGCCGCTGCCATCCCGCCTCCCGGGCGCCACGGCACGCTGCGCGTCTCCGGCGACGCCAGAGACGGCGCTACAGTGACCGCCACCGGGCTGCGTTGGCACGCCCCCCGGCTGCCGCGCGGGATGAGCCGCGTTCGTCAACGGCACCCCGGAGCGGCAAACCTCCTCGACCGAGGAGTACTTCCAGGTCGCCACGCCGCACGCCGACGCGGCCGACGGCACGGTGGCCCAGTGGTACCGGATCGACCACGGCGCCTGGCACGCCATGCCCGCCAGCCGGGTCTTTTACACCGGCACCCTGACGCCGGGCCCACACCAGGTGGTCGTGCGCACCGCCAGCCGGGTCGGCCGCACCGAGATCAGCTTCGGCTGGCAGGTGGTCCCGCCGCCCCCGCCCGAGCCCTGCGAAGGCAGCTGCTGGTACCCGCCGCACCTGGACCGCACCGGGCACCCGATGCGCTGGGACTGGCAGATCGGCCGGACCACCCCGCTGCAGCGCACCGGCCGCAACGCGGTGGACATCTACGACATCGACGGCTTCCTCACCACCCGGGCCGAGGTCAGCGCGATCAAGACCCGCTGGCAGGCGAGCACCCTGGCTCACCCGCGCACGGTCTGCTACCTTGACCTGGCCTGGGAGGACTACCGCCCCGGCGCCACCCCGGGAACGGACTTCCCGGCCGCCGCCCTCGGCCACATCTACTTCGGCTTTCCCGAGGAGCGCTGGGTCGACCTGCGCCAGCTGGACGCGCTGAAGCCCATGCTCCGCGAGCGCATCGGCATGTGCGCGCGGAAGGGATTCGACGCGGTCGAGCTGGACGACATCGACAGCTTCGACCCGCCGTCCACCACCGGATTCCAGCTCACCGCCGGCGACGTGCAGAACTTCCTCGCCTACGCCCTCAACGAGATACACCTGGCCGGGATGACCGCGCTGTGGAAGAACTCACCGTACCTGTCCTGGTGGGGCCGCCAGTACGCGGACGGGGCGGTGGTCGAGGAGTGCTACCTGAACCACGCCTGCTTCGCGGCCCAGTTCCGGGGCAGCCGCCAGTACGGGATCACCTGCACCTCGCTGTCCGGGGCCACTCCGTGCGGCTGGGACGACTTCACCGCCGCCGGCCAGTGGGTCGGTGAAGCCGAGTACGCCGAAGACGGTTACGTGTGCAGTCCCGGTCAGCAGTGCAAGGATCCGCACTCGTTCAGCACCTACTGCCGCGCCGTGTATGCCCCGCCGCACGGTTTCGCCGCGGTCAAGTTCGACGTGGACCTGGACGGCAAGATCTTCTACCCTTGCCGGGAATAACTGGCGCGCCGCTGCGCCGACACCTGAATCGGTTCGTGAGGATGGCTTCAGGACGTGCGTGAGAACTACTGTTATAAGTGCGGGTCGTACACCGAGATCGACGACCTGACCAGGCCATGCCGACGTTGTTACCGCATCTGGCTGGACCGGACGCAGCCACGGGGGTGAGCGTGGCCACACCGGACCTGGCCGACGTGCTCGCGGCGCGCCCGGCCGCTTCAGCGGCCGTAACATCGCGCTGATCTGCTCCGGCGGCAACATCAGCCCGGCCCAGCTGGCCCAGCTCTGGCCGCGCGAGACGGCCTGACCGTATGCCGCGGGGTGCCGTGGGGTGGCTCCTGATTTGTCTGCAGTTTCGGGCGTTATAGTTATAGCACCCGAAACTGCAGACAAAGGCCCCGGCCCGAGCCGAACCGGCTCAGCCGAGGCGGAGCGGGAGCGCGCGCGGTCCGCGGATCTGGCCTGCCGACCAGGTGACCGCGGCCGGGTCGTCGAGGCTGAACTCGCCGATCCGCTCGAGCCAGACTTCGAGGGCGACCCGGAGTTCCATCCGCGCCAGGTGCGATCCGATGCAGCGGTGGATGCCGAGGCCGAACGCGGCGTGCCGGTTGACCTGGCGGTCGATGACGACCTCGCCGGCCCGGGCGAACTGCGCCGGGTCGCGGTTGGCCGCCGGGAACGACAGCAGGATCCAGTCCTCGGCCTTCATGTCCACGCCGTGCCAGTGCATGTCCTCCTTCACCAGCCGCGCCATGGTGACCGGCGCGTAGGCGCGGAGGAACTCCTCCAGCGCGGCCGGCAGCAGCCCGGGCTCGGCCGCCAGCCGCCTGCGGTCGTCGGGGTTCCGGGCCAGGTGCCACAGCGAGGAGCCGATCGCGCTCCAGGTGGTGTCGATGCCGGCGATGAGCAGCAGGGCCATCGCGCCGGTGACGTGGTCCGCCTCGAGCTTGCGGCCGAAGATCTCGGCGTCGATGAGGTAGCTGGTCAGATCCTGGCGCGGGTGGTCGAGGTGGTCGTGGACCTGCGCGAGCAGGTAGTCGAACAGCCTCTCCATCCGCTTGATGCGCTCCTCCGGCGGGAGGTTGATGCCTTCAAGCACGCCCTCCACGAACTCGCGGAACCGCGGGCCGTCCTGCGGGGGAAAGCCGAGCATGTCGGCGATGACCCGCATCGGGATGTGCTGCGCGTAGTCGGCGGCGGCGTCGACCACGTCCTGCCCCTCGAACGCGTCGATGAGGGCGTGGCAGTAGGCCCGGGTGGCAGGCTCCTGCCTGCTCACCGCGGTCCTGGTGAACGCGGGCAGCAGCAGCTTGCGCGCATGGTGGTGGAACGGCGGGTCGGAGGAGATCGGCGGCGAGCCGCCGACCGGGGCCAGGTCGAGGGGCGGCCGGAAGTTGCCCATGATGATCGACCGCGAGGAGAAGCGCTCGGTGTCGTAGGCGATCGCCGCGACGTCCTCATACCGGGTCGGCAGCCACCCGCCGCCGAACCGGCCGGTGTGCGCGATCGGGCAGCGCTGCCGCAGGTCGTCCTGGATCGGGTACGGGTCGGCCGACCACTCCGGCTCCAGGTGGGAGAAGTCGGTCGCCCAGTCCGAGACCGGCCCGGTGATGATCTCGCTGCGAACGCCCTCCGGTTCCTCCCCGGCCTGCTCCTGGTAGGCGAAGCGGTTATCGATGGCCATCTCAGGTCACCTCGATCGCGTGTTCCGGGCAGTTGACCGCGGCCAGCCGCGCGTCGCGGTCAAGCTCCGGGGGCACGGTCCCGTCGCCCAGGACCTGCCCGTAGCCTTCCTCGTCGTCGCCGAACAACCCGGGCGCGAGATCGTAGCAACGGCCGTGGCCCTGGCATCGTTCGGCGTCTATCTGTACTTTCACCGGCTCGCTCCCGTCTGTGCCGTGGAATCTGGGTTACTGAGGGCCCCCGCCACCCTGGTCAGCAGGGCGGCCCAGTCGTCCTCGCCGACCGCGTGCTGGTCCGGCGTGACCACCAGGCTGCCCATCGCCAGCAGCAGGCAGAAGTGGGCCAGGGCGGCCGGTGACAGGGCCGGGTCGAGCTCGCCGCCCGCCTGGGCCAGCCGCATCAGCCCGGCGAGCCAGTCGGCCCGCTCGCCGACGTACTCGCGCATCGGGCCGGCCACGTCCTCGTCCCGCCGCGCCGCGGCCAGCGCCTCGAGGATCAGGTAGCCGCGCGCGTCGCGGCGGCGCGGCAGCTGCTGGCCCACGGTGAGCAGCAGGTCCACCACCGGCCGGTCCGGCTCGGCCGCGAGCAGCTCGCCGAGCAGGTGCCGCCCGTGCGTCCGCAGCGCATCCACCAGCAGGTCCGCCTTGGAGGCGAAGTGCGCGTAGAGTGCTCCGTTGCTCACCCCCGCGGCGGCCGCGATGTCCGCCACCCGGGTCCCGTCGTACCCGCGCTCGGCGAACACGTCGGCCGCCGCCCGCAGCAGCCGTTCTCTGGTCTCGGCGGCGGTGACGCCCGCGATGCGCCCCATGGCAAAATTAAAAGGACGTTCATTAGTTTCGTCAAGGCCCGGCCGGCCCGGACAGGCCAATCGCGCCGGGCGGCGTCATCACGGGCGCACCCGCAGGCGGCCCCGGTCGATCACCACCGTGCCGTCCTGCTTGGTCGTCTGGAACAGCGCGGTGTCGCTGCCGTCCTGCCGCCAGACCGACACCGTCAGTGGCTCGCCGGGCAGCACCGGGCGGCTGAACCGGCCGGACATGGCACCGAACCTGGCCGGGTCGGAGTCGCACAGCGCGTGCAGCAGGGCGCGGCCGGTGACCCCGTAGGTGCACAGGCCGTGCAGGATCGGCTGGCTGAAGCCGCCCCGGGCGGCGAACTTCGGGTCGACGTGCAGCGGGTTCCGATCCCCGGACAGCCGGTAGATCAGCGCCTGCTCGGGCCTGGTCTCCTGGACGAGGAGGTAGTCAGGCTCCCGGTCCGGCCGCGGCCACGGCGGGTCGCTGCCGCGCTCGCCGCCGAAGCCGCCCTCGCCCCGGATGAAAGCGCTGGTCCGCGACGTCACGAGCGGCTCCCCTGTCGCGGCGTCCACGGCCGCGTTCTCGGTGACCACCAGCGCCCCTGACCCCTTGTCGTAGATACCGGTCACGGTCGATACGGTGCGGACGGTCCCCGCGACGGGCAGCGGGCGGTGCAGTTCGAAGGCTTGCTCGGCATGCACGAGCAGGGCCCGGTCGAAGTCCCCGAGACTGCGGACGGGCCGGGCCTGGGCGATGAGCACCGCGAAGGTCGGCAGCACCTGCTGCTCGATGCCCTGGCAGTTCTCGGTGGTGAATTCCAGTTCCTGCAGCGGGTCGCCCAGGCCGGCCCCGACGCCGACCGCGTAGAGCAGGGCGTCCTTGCTGTCCCAGGACCGCGCCTGCGGCTCGCTCGGCACTCCCACCAGGCTGTGATCTAGCCCCATGACAACCTCCGCTGCCTATTGCTAGAATAGCGTTCTAGAAATGATTGTCGGGCGGGGCGCTGGGCGTGTCAACCAGGCGCAGGGCTGAGGGAGCGCCGAGGGAGTGGTGAGCGTGGGCATCCTGGATGGCAAGGTCGCCATCGTGACCGGCGCCAGCCGGGGCATCGGGGCGGAGATCGCCCGCCGTTTCGGCGCGGCCGGGGCCGCGGTCGCCGTGGCCGCGCGGACGACCGGGGCCGGCCTGTCACCGTTCCCCGGCACCATCGGCGAGACCGCGGAGCAGATCCGCGCGGCCGGCGGGACCGCGGTGGCGATCCGGGCGGACCTGTCCCAGGCGGAGGACAGGGAGCGGCTGGTGGCCGAGGCCAGCCGGCAGCTCGGCCCGCCGGACATCCTGGTCAGCAACGCGGCCGTGACGTACTTCAGCCGCGTCGCGGATTTCACCGCGCGCCGTTACCAGCTGATGTTCGACGTCCAGGTCGAAGGGCCGTTCCACCTGGCGCAGCTGGTCGTGCCGGGGATGCGGGCCAAGGCGCAGGGCTGGATCCTGAACATCTCCTCCGGCGCGGCGCGGCACCCCGCCTTCCCGCCCGCGGAGTTGGCCAGGCGCGGCGGGACCGTCTACGGGATGTGCAAGGCCGCGCTCGAGCGGTTCTCCACCGGCCTGGCCGCCGAACTCTACGACGACAACATCGCCGTGAACGCGCTGTCGCCGAGCCGGGTGGTCCCCACCCCCGGGACGATCTTCCACCACCTGACGACCGAGGATGACCCGGAAGCCGAGCCGCCCGCGGTCATGGCCGAGGCGGCCCTGCTGCTGTGCAGCGCCGAGCCGAAGACGCTGACCGGCCGGGTCGCCTACTCCCGGCAGATCCTGGCCGAGCGCGCCTAGATGCCCGGCGGGCCCGCGGCCCCTCCGCCCGGCTGGGTGCGGGTGGACTGCCACCTGCACACGGTCGCGTCCGGGGACGCCGTGCTGACGCTGGAGCAGCTCGCCGAGCGGGCGGTCCCGGCCGGCCTGGACGTGGTGTGCATCACCGACCACAACGTGACCTCGGCCGCCGTCACGGCGGCCGGACGGGACCTGGGCGTCCGCGTCATCGTCGGCGAGGAGATCAGGACGGCTGACGGCGACGTCATCGGCCTGTTCCTGACCGAGCGGATCCCCTACGTGCTGCCGGTGGCCGAGGTCGTCGCCCGGATACGGGCCCAGGGCGGGCTGGTCTACGCGCCGCACCCGTTCGACCCGGTCCGCCACAGCCTGGGACCGGTGCTGCCAGGCCTGTGCGCGGCGGGCGCCGTGGACATCGTCGAGGTCTTCAACGCCAAGATCGAAGACCCGGGACCGAACGACCGGGCGGCTGCGCTGGCCACGGCGTATGACCTGCCCGGCGGGGCGGGCTCGGATGCGCATGACGCGCCCGGCGTGGGCGCGGCCTACCTGGAGATGCCCGACTTCGACGGGCCGGCCGGCTTCCTGGCCGCGCTCGCGCACGCCCGGGTCACCGGCGAATTCCGCCCGCACGCCCCGCGCTACCCGCGGCGACCGCACCCTTCATGATCGCGAAGGCTTTGCGTCCGGTGAGACTCAAAAGTCTTCGCGATCATGGAGATCTCCTGTGTCACAGGCCGAGGCGGGCCGCCAGCCGCTCGCGGTGGTAGCTGCCGTCCCCGAGGAAGAGCTCGCTTGACTTCGCCCGCTTGAAGTACAGGTGGGCGTCGTGCTCCCAGGTGAAGCCGATGCCGCCGTGGATCTGGATGTTCTCGGCGGCCACGTGGAAGTAGGTGTCCGAGGCGTACGCCTGCACCAGCGGGGCCAGGACCGGGATCTCGGCCGAGTCCGCCGCCACCGCGGCGGCCGCGTAGCCGACCGCCGACCGCAGCGACTCCACCTCGAGCAGCAGGTCGGCGCAGCGGTGCTTGATCGTCTGGAAGCTGCCGATGGGCCGCCCGAACTGATGCCGCATCTTCGCGTACGCCACCGCCATGTCCAGCGCCCGCTGCGCGCCGCCGAGCTGCTCGGCGGCCAGCGCGATCGCGGCCACGTCCAGGGTGCGGTCCAGCACCGCGACGGCGTCGCCGGGCGAGCCGATCAGGGTCCCGGTGACCCCGGCGAACTCCAGCCGGGCCAGCTTCCTGGTCTGGTCCAGCGCGGGCAGCGCGGTCCGGGTCAGCCCGGCCGCGTCAGCGGGCACCGCGAACAGCGAAAGCCCGGCGTCGGTGGCCGCGGCGACCAGGAGCAGCCCGGCCGTGTGGCCGTCGAGCACGAAGCTCTTGTGCCCGTCCAGCCGCCACCCCTGGCCGTCCTTGACGGCCGACAGCCGGATCGTGCCCGGATCCCAGGACCCGTCGTCCTCGGTGAAGGCCAGCGTCGCGACGGTCTGCCCGGATGCGATCGGCGGCAGCAGCTCACGCCGGGCGCCCTCGTCCGGGCTGGCCAGCAGGGCGGTGGCGGCCAGCACGGCGCTGGCCAGGTACGGGCCGCCGTACAGCGCGGCGCCGAACTCCTCGAGCACGATCGCCTGCTCGGCGAAGGTGAAGCCGGCGCCCCCGTAGGCTTCGGGGATGGCCAGGCCCTGCAGGCCGAGCTGGGCGCCCGCCTGCGCCCAGACGGCCGGATCCGTCCCGTCCTCGGTCTCCATCAGCTCCCGGACCCGGGTCAGCGGGGCCCGGTCCGCCAGGAAGCGCCTGACCGCGGCGCGCAGCTCCTCCTGCTCAGTCATTTTTTCTCCCTCGCTCGCCTCCGGGCCGCTTTGAGGCGGCTCCTTCCCTCGTCGCTCCTCCGTCGCCCCTGGGGTGGGTCCGGGGGGACAAACACAGTCCAGTCGCCGCCGCGGCCCTTTGGCTCGCTCGGGATGGGGTCGGGCCCGTGACCACGAGGACGTCGAGCGCCTCGACCTGATCTCCGTTCACCCACAGCGGGTTGACTTCCAGCGCGCGCAGCGTGCCGTTCAGCGACAGCGCGGCGGCGCCGATCCCGGCGATCGCGCCGGCGACCGCGTCGAGGTTGGCGGGCCGGGTCCCGCGCGCCCCCTGCAGCAGCGGCCAGCCGCGCAGCTCGGCGAGCATGCGCTTGACCTCGGCGGCATCGACCGGGAGCAGGCGCAGGCTGGTGTCCTGCAGGATCTCGGTCCAGATCCCGCCCAGGCCCACGGCCAGCACCGGGCCGAAGGCGGGATCCACGGTGACGCCGGCCAGCAGTTCGGTCCCGCCCGAGCGCATCGGCGTCACCAGCACGCCGTCGATGCTGGCTCCGGGCACGGCCGCGGCCGCGGCGCGGACCTTCTCGTAGCCGGCCCGCACCTCCGCCGCCGAGCCCAGACCGAGGACGACCCCGCCGATGTCCGACTTGTGCGTGATCTGCGCCGAGCAGATCTTCACCGCGGCAGGCAGCCCGACCTGCCGCGCGATCGCGGCGGCCTGCTCGGCCGAGCCGGCCAGCTCACCGGGCACCACCGGCACGCCCGCGGCGGCCAGCAGCCGCCGGGCCGCGGCCTCGGACCAGGGCCCCGCGGCGGGGACCCCGTCGGCTAGGGGCGGCCCCGGGGCCGCGCCAGCCAGGGCCCGCCGGGCCGGGCGGCCGGACCCGCCCCCGGTTCTCCAGCCAGCGCAGCGCGTGACCCAGCGCGGTCATCCCGAGGTCCAGGCCGCCCAGGATGGTGATGCCGTGCCGGGTCAGCAGCTCGCGCCCGTAGCCGCTGACGTCCACGCAGGTGGTCCCGGCCGGGATGACGGGGATGGGGGAGGAGGCCATCCGCTGGGCCAGCCAGCCCACCCGCGTCTCCAGGGCGGCGGCCATGGCCTCGTCCGGCGGCCGGACCTCGGGCAGGGGTATCCCGCAGAACAGGATGAAGTCCAGGTTCGGGTCCGCCACCGCTATGTCGAGCGCGTGGTCCACGGCGGTCAGCGCGCCCTTGCGCGCGGACAGGTTCGCCAGCGTGCCGAAGCCGGTGACATCCAGCGGGTTGTTCGCGGCGGCGAACGGCGGCAGGTGCGCGCTGATCGCCGCCGCCGTCTCCGCCGAGAACTCCGGGATCGCCAGGCCCTGCGCGCTGGCCGCGTCGGCGATGATGTCGCAGGAACCGCCGGATTGGGTCAGCACGCCCATCCGCCGCCCGCGCGGCCACCGGTTGTAGCCGAGGGCCGCCCCGGTGGTCAGCAGCTCCTCCAGGCCGGCCACCCGGATGATGTTGAGCTGGCGCAGCGCCGCGTCGACCACCGCGTCGTCGCCGGCCACCGAACCGGTGTGGGCCAGGGCCGCTTCCTGGCCGGCCGGGCTCGAGCCGACCTTCAGCGCGACGATCGGCTTGCCGGCCCGGTCCGCCTTCTCCGCCGCCTGCGCGAACCTGACCGGGTCGCTGATCTCCTCGAGGAACAGGCAGATCACCCGGGTCGCCTCGTCATCGACCAGGTAGTCGAGCACGTCGGCCGTCTTCATCATGGCTTCGTTGCCCATCGTGGTGAGCACGCTCAGCCCGATGGCGTGCGCCCGGGCGAAGGCCAGCACCACGCTGGCCAGGGCACCGCTCTGCAGCGCCACGCCGACGGGTCCGGCGATCAGCGGCGCGGGCAGCGTCAGCGCGTACGGCGCCGACCCGGTGTGCGCGTTGACGAAGCCCAGGCAGTTCGGGCCGAGCACGGTGACGCCGTTCGCGATCGCCCGGGCGGCCAGGGCGTCCTCCAGCGCCCGGCCGTCCTCGCCCACCTCCCGGTAGCCGGCGGCGAGCACCACCGCGTGCCGGATGCCCGCCGCGCCCATGTCGTCGAGCACGCCCTCGACCGCGTGCGCTGGCGCCAGGACGAACGCCAGGTCGGCCGGGGCGGGCAGGTCGCGCAGGCTGGGCACGACCGGCAGGCCGAACGCGGTCCTGGCCCGGGGATGCACGGCCGTCAGCGGGCCGGCGAAGCCGGTCGCCGCGCAGCTCGCGACGATGAACCTGGCCCACCCGGAGTTGTCGGAGGCACCGACCAGGGTGATGCTCTGCGGCGCGAAGAACGCGCGCAGCCGCTCCGGCGTGAGGAGTTCGCGTGCGGCCCGGCTGGTCATGGCACCCGCGGCTCCTTGGGCAGGCCCAGGGCGCGCTCGCCGATGATGTTCCGCTGGATCTCGCTGGTCCCTGAGTAGATCGTGCCGGCCCGGCTGCTGAGGAACACGCTCTGCCAGGAGCTGACCGGGTAGCCGTCGCCGTCCGGCCGGAGCAGCCCGTCCGCGCCCTCGATGCCGATCGCGATCTCGCCCAGTCGCTTGTGGTACTCGCTCCAGAACAGCTTGGCCACCGAGGCCTCCGGGCCAGGCGCGCGGCCCGAGGCCAGCTGGGCCAGGGTGCGCAGGCCGCTGTGCCGCATCAGCTCGACCTGCGTGTAGGCCCAGGCGAGCTGCTGGCGGACCAGCGGGTCGGCGGTCTTGCCGCGCTTGCGCGCCGTCTCGACCAGCTCCCAGAACTCCCGCTCGAAGGCGAGGTGGGCCACGGTGGCCCGGCCGCCGCGCTCGTGCCCGAGCGTCGTCATGGCCACCCGCCAGCCGTTATTCAGGCCGCCGATGACGTTGAACAGCGGGGCGCGCACGCCGTCGAGGAAGTCCTCGCAGAATTCCGCCGCACCCGACATCTGCCGGACCGGCCGGTACTGGACGCCGGGGCCGGTGAAGTCGATCAGCACGTAGGAGATCCCGGCGTGCTTGGGCGCGCCGGGATCGGTCCGGCACAGCAGGAACATCCGGTTGGCCCGGGCGGCCCCCGAGGTCCACACCTTCTGGCCGGTGATGACGAGCTCGTCCCCCTCGGCCACGCCGCGGGTCTCCACCGCGGCCAGGTCCGAGCCGTGGTCCGGTTCGGAGAAGCCCTGGCAGTACACGTCCTCGCCGGAGATGATGCGGGGCAGGAAGTGCGCCCGCTGCTCGGGCGTGCCGTGCACGATGACGGACGGGCCGACCAGGGCCTCGCCCATGCCGCGGTTCACCCGGGGCAGGCCGGCCCGGTGGAATTCCTCGTTGAGCACGGCCAGGCGCAGCGCGTCCATGCCCTGCCCGCCGAACTCCTCCGGCCACTGCGGGCAGATCAGCCGGCGGGCCTGCAGCTTGGCCTCCCACTCGGCGTAGGCGGGGTGGGCCGCCGCCGCGGCGAGCGCGGCGCCGCGGCGGCCCCCCGCGGTCAGGGGCATGTTCCAGTCGATCAGGCCGGCCAGCGCCGGCGGCGCCTCGGCCGCGATCCAGTCCCGCAGCTCGGCGCGGAACTGCGCGATATCCGGGCCAAGGTCAAGTTCCATGGAGGCCTCCTGGCGCGCCTGCGGCTAATCCTAGAATTTAATTCTAGATCTGATCAAAACTCGGCACCGGTCCCGCTGTCAAGTCCCCGCCGGGCCGCGGCCGCAGGCACGGTCGGGGACGCGGGAACCACGACCGTTCGGTTCCATTGATCCCTGACGAGCCGGACGCGGACCGCGCCCGCTCAGGGGGCCGCGGGCGTGACCGGCGGCTTCCACGGGCCGCCGGTCATGAGCCGCCGCACGTATTCGATCACCGCGTCGATCACCTTGGTCGCCTGCCGGCGGGTCTTGGCCGTGGCCACCTCCCGGCCGCCCTCGCCGATCAGCGACGTCAAGATGGTGGCGTAGAGCCGGTCGAAGGAGGTGTCGCAGAGCCGGAGCAGCGCGTCGTTCTGGGCGATCCACTCCCGGCCGCGGCGCCGCTTCATCACCTCGAAGCCGGGCGGGCCGTCCCCGGCGTAGAACAGCAGCGCCAGGTCGCGGTGCTGCCAGCAGCCCTCGAGGAAGGCCCGCGCACCGGCCGAGAACAGGTCGAAGGGGTCGGTCACGCCGGCCCGCCTGGCCCGGGCGACCGCCTCGCTCGCGGCCGCCTCCTGGGCGAGCTGGTGGTCCTGCCAGAGCGCGATGAACAGCTCGCTCTTGCCGCCGAAGTGGTGATACAGGCTGCCGACGCTGGACCCGGCGCGCTCGACCACGTCCGCGATGCTGGCGTCGGCGAAACCCTGCTCGGTGAACACCTCGCGGGCGGCGTCGAGCAGCGACCGCTGCGTTCCCGCCGTCCGCGCCCACTGCCAGGAGCTGGCGGCGGGCTTGCCGCGGGGATGCCGTGCTGCTGGTTCCACCCGACTCCGCCTTCCGGCCCGCCCGGCGGGGGCCGCTCGCGGCTTGTTTCAGAACAAGATTCTAAGAGTTTATCCCGCCCCCGGCGACGAGCCAGGGCCTTGACACAGCCAGGCCCGCTCCTAGAGGCTAATTTCAGAAGGCAATTCCAGTAATTGCGGCCCCTGGCCGCTCCGGATACAGGGCGGCCGCTCGCCGCTCTGCGGGAAAGGTCGGGTGAGCTGGCATGGCACGGCTGGACGGGCGGGTCGCGATCGTCACCGGCGCAGGCCGGGGGATCGGCAGGTCGGTGGCCAGGCTGCTGGCCCGCGAGGGCGCCTCGGTGGTGGTCAACGACCTGGGGGCGGCGGTCGACGGTTCCGGGCAGGACTCCGGGCCCGCGCACGACGTGGTGGCCGAGATCGCCGAGGCCGGCGGCAAGGCCATCGCCAACGGCGCGGACATCGCCGACTTCGCCGCGGCCGAGACCCTGGTCATGACCGCCATCGAGGAGTTCGGCCGGCTCGACATCCTGGTCAACGTGGCCGGCATCCTGCGTGACCGGATGGTCTTCAACATGACCGAGCAAGAATGGGACGACGTCATCCGGGTGCACCTGAAGGGGACGTTCAACACCACGAAGTTCGCGTCGGCGCACTGGCGGTCGCTGCGGGACGAGTCCGCGCAGAACCGCATCATCAACTTCACCTCGGTCTCCGGCCTGCACGGCGCCCCCGGCCAGCCGAACTACGCGGCCGCCAAGATGGGGATCGTGGGGCTGACCTATTCCTCGGCGCACTCGCTGGCCAAGTACGGGGTCACCGTGAACGCGATCTCGCCGGGCGCCGCCACAAGGATGACCGACTCGCTGCCGGAGGTGCGGCGCCGGACCAGGCCGGGCGCGGACGAGTGGTCTCCGGACAACGTGGCCCCGGTCGTCGCCTACCTGGCCTCCGAGCGGTCCGGCTGGATCACCGGGCGGATCATCCACACCTCGGGCTACGAGGTCTCGCTGTACAGCAACCCGGAGCCGGTCATCCGGATCATCGGCACCGGTCCGTGGCCGGTGGACGACCTCGGCGAGCAGGTGGAGCGGTCCTTCGGCCCGCTGCTCGGCCGGGAGCGCTGACGCCCCGGCCGGCCGGCTGACGCCCCGGCCAGCCGGCCTAGCGCGCGGCGAGCACCGGGTAGCCGGCCGGCACGGTGCCGATGACCGCGAGGCTCTCCACGAAGAAGTAGATGGCCTTGAAGAACTCGAGCAGGTCGCCGTCCTCGAGCAAGATCTTGCGGTACATGACCGTGCGCTGCGCGTCGTAGCCGTCGTGCAGCGCCTTCCAGTCGGCGTAATCCATGCCGAGCACGTAGGTGGCCTTCGGCACGGCGTCCGCGGCGACGACCTGGCAGTCGGTGAGCGCGCCGTCGCCCCACTGGACGAACAGGTACGCCGGGCCGCCGCCGAGCCGCGCGGGCAGGTCGCGGCAGCCGAGCGCCCAGGACGCCGGGTACATGGCCTTGATCTGCTCAAAGAAATCCCAGTACTCCTGCAGCTTGCCGGCCCGGGCCTGCTCCGTCGGGCCCGCCGCCAGCGCGGCCCGGACCGACCCGGCCCACTCGGCGCTGAAGAATTCCGGCTGCGTCATGGCTCACCCGCCCGCCAGGACGGGCTGGACCCGCTGGAGCAATTCCTCGATATCGGGCGGGATGCCGATGCCGACGTCGTTCAGCTTGCGCCGCAGCTGCTGGAAGAACAGCAGCCGCACCTCATCCTCGGTCCAGCCCAGCGGCTCGTAGTAGATCCGCCGGCTGACCACCCCGGACAGCGACAGGATCGTCCGCAGGGTGTCGTGGATCTCGTTGATCATCGTGGGGTCCTTGCGCACCGCGTCCTGCAGGTAGCGCATGCCGCCCTGGACGTGCCGCGACTCGTCCCGGCAGGTCGCCGTGAAGCCGGTGTAGTACGCGGGCAGGAACCCGCGCCAGCGGGCGTAGGACAGCGTCACCTTCATCACCGACAGCGCCAGCACGCCCTCGATCCACAGGAAGTAGTTCGTGCCGTAGCGCACCCGCGCCCGCTCGTCGTACGGGCTGCGCCGCAGCTCGTCCGCCTGGTAGGCCAGCAGCCCGAACGGCGCCACGAACGTCTCGGACACCCACGGGAACGAGGCGTCCAGGATGGCCATGATGTCGTCGCCCTTCAGGCCGACGACCTCCCGGTAAAACCGGTCGAAGAAGACCGTGTGCCGCGCCTCGTCCTCGATCTGCGCGGCGATGTGCAGCTTCTCCTCCTCGCTGGCGCCGATCATGAACACCGGCAGCTCGATCTCGACCTGCCGCTCGCCGTGGTGGAACCCCGAGGCGATGGCGATGAACGTCTCCCGCTCGGCCTCGGTCATCTTCTCCCGCCAGTCCACCTTGTCCTGGCTGAAGTCGAGATCGTAGACGTCCCACCGCTGCTTGAGGTACTTGCGGTACAAGGTGGTGAAGTCGGGCAGCGACTTCAGGTCCTTGTGGACGTACTCGATCACGTCGTCGATGTCGACGTGCAGCACCGCCTCTAGGGCGGAGTCCTCGATCTCGCGCACCTGCGCCTCGCTCAGCGCACGGGGACCTTCCCGGAGGACCGCCGTGGGACTCTTGCGTTCGGTCATGCTCAGCCCCTTGCTGCCGTATCCAATACTAGAAAGCAATTCTGTAACCATTCGACCCGGTTAGCCCGGCTGCGTCAAGACAAGGTCGCCCCGGCCGGTCTCCGGCGTCGCGGGGTGATCGCCCCGGTCGCGTCTCCGCGTCGTGGTGAGGCCGCCCGGCGGGGCCAGTAGGAGCAAACTGCGAGTGCCTTCGCGCGGGATGCCTCGATGATCGCGGCGTCCCATATGAGAGCTGGAAGCACATTCTGTCCTACCGAGGGGCTAACCTCCCGTGAGGTGGGGACACAGAAGCTTCCGATGACGCCGCCCACCCCTCGGGTCACTGGAGCAGCTGCCTTGAGGAAGCTGCTCAGCCGTGGAGTCACTTGGGGCGATAGCGCGGAGTGGCTGCCTGTCCTCCCGGAAGCGTCTGTTGACTTGTGGTTCACCAGCCCGCCCTATGCGGATGCTCGTGCCTACAGTCGGATACATCCTGATCGCTACGTGGAGTGGTTCCTGCCCTTCGCCAACGACATGCTGACGGCCACCAAGGACACGGGGTGGTTGGTACTGAATATCAAGAATCGTGTCGCCAAGAGCGGGCCGCTCCGTGGCCAGCGGCATCCCTACGTGTATCAGCTCGTGATTGCACTCCAGCATCAGGGCTGGCGCTGGCTAGAAACTTACATTTGGTCGAAGCCCAATGCAGTCCCTGGGCGATTCGGTCCACGGGCCAAAGACAGCTTTGAGTATGTGTATGCCTTCGCCAAGGGTCCCAAGCCTTACTTTGATCTCGATGCGATCCGCGTGCCTTACCGGACAACTGCGGATGAGATTGAACGGCGCAAACTGGACAGGCTGGGCCGCCGGAACACGGATGCAGGTTTCGGGCGTGATCGCACCAAAACCTACCTACACGGAGGGGCCGACCCCGGTAACGTCGTCTCGGTGCCACAGACTTACAACCAGCACCGCGGAGCCGGGGGACATACAGCGGCCATGCCAGAAGGCTTGGCTGAGTTCTTCGTCAAGGCATGTTCGCCGATCGGCGGCATCGTGCTAGACCCGTTTGCCGGGTCAGGCACGACGGCGGTTGTCGCGCGCCGCTTGGGGCGCCCTGCTGGTGGCCTTGAGATCCATAAGACGTTCGTCTCCGCAGCCCGTGAACGCCTGCGACAAGATGAACCAGACGACACGCCAATCCTGATCGAGCTAGCCCGCTGACAGCCCCCATGCCCAATGGCCTTGCGTTAGGTCGATTTAGCGTGATCTACGCCACACCACCCTGTGTCATCACCCCAAGTTCTCCAGTTCAGGGGTCACGCGTTGTACCGGATCTCCCTTGCCTGACCAGGCCATATGTCCCTAAAGCAAGGACATTGGCCCCCATGCCGACAACCGAAGACACAATCCAGCGCATCGTAAATGCTAACGACGGCGGAACAGCACAGGACAAGTAGCCGCCTGCGCTGACCGGTGATCCGTTGCGCCCCTTTTGCCAAACTATGTCCGGTTCCTTAATGGGTGGATTGGGGCTACCGGGTGGCCCGGGGTGAGGCCAAGGGTGCTATAGCGCACACAATTCACCCCGAAGCCCCGATCCACCCCGGTAAGCGGAGGAATGCTCCCGCTGCCCTCCGCTTACCCGGAGCTCATGGGGTTTGCTAGCGCGGCTGCCGGCCCAGGACCAGCACGCCGGCGGTGGCGAACATGCCGCCGTTGCCGAGGATGACGCTGACCTGCGGGTCGCCGAGCTGGGCGGCGGCCTCGCCGCGCAGCTGGCGGACGCCTTCCTGAATGGCGAACATGCCGTACATCCCGGTATGCGTGTAGGACAGGCCGCCGCCGTTGGTATTGAGCGGGAGGGACCCGCCGGGTTCGGTGTTCCCGTCGGCGATGAAGGCCCCGGCCTCGCCCTTGCCGGCGAAGCCGAGGGCCTCCAGGCCGTAGATGGGCACGTGAGCGAACGCGTCGTAGATCATCAGGTGATCGACGTCGGACACGCCGATGCCGGCCTCGGCGAAGGCCGCCTGGCCGGCCCGCCGGAACGCCTGGGACTCGGTGAAATCCACCATCTGCGAGATCATCGGCGTCTCCGCTGACTCGCCCGTGCCGAGGATGCGCACGGCGGGTTTCGGGAACTCCGCGGCGCGCTCCGCCGACGCGATCACCAGCGCGCCGCCCCCGTCGGTGATCAGGCAGCACTCCAGCAGGTGAAACGGGTAGGCGACCATCCGGGAGGCCAGGACGTCCTCGACCGTGACCGGGTCGCGGAAGGCCGCGCGGGGGTTCTTCGCCGCCCAGCGCCGCTGGGCCACGGCGACGTAGGCCAGCTGCTCGTGGGTCAGCCCGCACTCCTTCATGTAACGGAGCACCGGGATGGTGAACGTCGTGGTGGGGCCGAACGTCCCGTACGGGGCCTCGAACTGGCCGGGCGGGGAGGATGCCGCCAGCCGGTACGGGGTCGCGCCCACCCGGGACCGGCCCGATTCCCCGTGGGTGATCAGGACGGTGCTGGCGTACCCGGCCCGGATGGCCGCGACCGCGTGCCGCACATGCAGCAGGAACGAGGTGCCGCCGACGCCGGTGCCGTCGATCCAGCCCGGCGTGATCCCCAGCGCGTGGGCCACCTGGACCGGCCCGGGCGCGGAGACCGTCGCGATGCCGTCGATGTCGCGCAGGGACAGGCCCGCGTCGGCCACCGCGTTCAGCGCCCCTTCTATGTGCAGCTGCAGCGTGGAATGGCCCGGCAGCCTGCCGACCTGGTCGGTCTCGGCCGCACCCGCGATGATGACCCCCGTGCGGGCGCTCATGGCGCCGCCTCCGCTCCCATTGCCTCGCCGGCCTCCGCGGGCCCGAACACCGGCAGGCTGACCTCACCCCGCGGCTCGAACCTTACCTGCAGGGGCATGTCCAGCTCCAGCGCTTCCGGGGTCGCGGGCAGCCCGACGATGCTAGTCATCATCCGCGGCCCCTCCTCCAGCTCCACCACGGCGATCGCGTACGGCGTGTCGTCCTCGAATCCGGGGGCCGGACGATGATTGATCACGTAGGAGTACAGGGTCGCCCGGCCGCTGGCGGTGAACCAGGCCACGTTCCGCGAGCCGCACGCCGGGCACACCGGGCGCGGGTAGAAGTAGGGCCGACCGCAGTCTGCGCACCGCTGGATGCGAAGCACCCCCTCGGCGCAGCCGTCCCAGAACGGCTGGGTCTCTGGTGTCGGCGCCGGTACCGGCTTGGCGGTCATACTCTGACCCCGGCCGAAGTCGCATCTGGCCCTGCCGGTCCATCCAGCCATGTCATGCGGCTCACCAGCCTCCTCGCCCGTGCGCGACGGCCATTAACAGAATGGTTTTCTGGAATTAGCCTCTAAGCTGGATGGCGTGGCTGTCAAGAGCCGCCGTCACCCGGGAGCCGCCCCGCGAGAAGACTCCGCCTCCGCGATGGCGCGAAGGGCCCTTTCCAGGCCGTCGAGGATCAGGTCGAGGCCGAACTCGTACTCGTCGCCAAAGTCGTAACCAGCCTGCATCACATGCTGGAAGGTGAACTCGGCGAGGTGGGGGTACACGTCAGCGGGGAAGCGTGCCAGCATGACCTGCGCCAGCGCCGCGGTCTCCTGCGGAGTGTCGAACGGCAGCCCCCGCTCCTGCAGTGCGAACCCGTAGATGTAGCTGTCGAGGGCCGAGTAGGCGTGCGCGGCCAGCTCGAGTGAGAAGCCGGCCTCCCGAAGGTACCCGAGGACGGCGTCGTGGTGCCGCATCGTCGCCGGGCCCGGCGACGTCCGTGACTCCATCAGGCCGATCGCCCAGCGATGTCGCGATAGGGCCGTCCGGACCGAGATCGCCCGCTGCCGCATGGCCCTCTTCCAGCCTCCCTCGGCGGACGGCAGCTCGATCTCGCTGAAAACCAGGTCGATCATGCCGTCGAGCATGTCCTCCTTGTTGGCGACGTGGTTGTACAGCGACATCGCCTCGACCCCCACTGCCTGGGCGAGCCTGCGCATCGAGAGCGTCTCGATTCCGTTCTCGTCGGCGAAGACGGCCGCGGCGTGCAGCACCCGTTCCCGGCTCAACGGGGTACGGGGCGCCGGCGCGGCATCGGGCGTCGCGGGCACTCGGGCCTCCTGTCTGTGCCGCGTCAGCGGCGTGGCGGAGAAACAGCTTGACATACTTACAGTGTACGTCTAACTTACATCGTAAGCATACATTGTATGCCTGGTCGGCCGGCTGTTTCCCGGCTTCGTCGCACGCCACCCCTGAAAGGGGACTCCCGATGGCCAGCCTTTCCTTCGAGCAGGCGGCGGCCGTCCCCGTTTCCGCGTCCACCGCGCTGCAGGCCGTGCGGGACCACGCCCTCGTGCAGGCCGGACAGCAGGTACTGATCGTCGGCGCCTCGGGCGGCGTCGGCACATTCGCCGTGCAGATCGCCAAGGCCTCCGGCGCCGAAGTTACCGGCGTCTGCAGCACCGGCAAAGTGGACACGGTCCGGTCCATCGGCGCCGACCACGTGATCGACTACACCCGCGAGGACATCGGAGCGCAGCGCTACGACGCCATCCTCGACATCGGCGGCAACCGCCGGCTCTCACGCCTGCGCCGGGCCCTCACCCCCCGGGGCCGGCTTGTCATCGTCGGCGGCGAAACCGGCGGGCGGTGGCTGGGAGGCAGCGAGCGCCAGCTCCGCGCCCTCCTGCTCTCCCCGCTGGTGAGCCAGAAGCTGGGCACGTTCATCGCGTCGCAGAACTCAGCGGACCTGGAGGTGCTCCGGCACCTCGTCGACTCGGGGAAGATCGCACCCGTAGTCGACCGGGCGTACCCGCTCAGCGAGACCCCGGCTGCCATCCGCTACCTCCAGGAAGGCCGCGCCCGCGGCAAGGTCGTCATCACCATCTGACGGGGCAGGGCGCCGCTCGCAGGCCGGCCAGGTGGATGTCGAGGAACCGCTGCCAGCCCTGGGGCGCGTCCTCCCCGCCGGCTTGCACCACGCCGCGCACGGCCCAGACGAGCGCCATGACATCGGCGGCGGTGGTGCCCGGGCCGACCGTGCCGGCCGCGGCCGCGCGCGCGGTGAGCTCGCCGATCGCGGCGCGTATCCGGCCGACGGCGGCGGGGTCCGTCGGCCGCTCGAGGAACAGCTGGGCGTAGCGCGCGTGGTCGGCGAAGGACTGGCCGAGCGCGCGCAGCAGCTCTTCGAGCCCGTGCCCGTCGGTGCGGGCCAGCGCCCCTTCGGCGGCAGCGGTTATCTCCGCCATGGCGAGCCGCAGAAGCTCGTCGATCAGGGCGTCCTTGCCGGCGAACTTGCGGTACACGGTGCCGATGCCCACGCCGGCCCGGGCCGCGATCTCCTCCATGCTGGCGTCGGCGCCGGACTCGCCGAGCACCTCGCGCGCGGCGGCCAGGATGCGGTGGTAGTTGCGGACGGCATCGCGCCGCCCGGCCCAGGGCGGGGGCTGGGTCGCGGTTCCGGTCATTCCCTGTCGCCCCCCGTGGCCGGGCCGCCGGCGGCAGCCGCGTCGGCGGCCATGGTGCCGGCGGCCATGGCCATCTCGGCCTGCCCCGGCTGGCCGGCTTGCCGCCGCAGCCGCCGTACCGGCGGGATCAGCAGGCCGGCCAGCGCGGCCAGCACGAGCCCGCCGGTCATGACGGCGAAGCCGGTGGTGTAGCCGGACTCCCGCGGCAGCCCGGACGGCGCCAGGTGCGAGGTGACGATGCTGGCCATCGCGGCCGATCCGATGCTTCCCCCGATGGTGCGGATGTTCGCGTTCATGCCGCTGGCCACGCCGGTCTGGGAAGGCGGCACCGCCACCACGATCAGCGCGGACATGGCCGAGAAGGCCAGCCCGAACCCGATCCCCATCAGGGCATTCGACACGTAGATGTGCCACTGCTGGTGGTGCGCGAAGGCCAGCATGGCCATGGCCGCCCCGCCGATCAGGCAGCCGGCGATCACCAGGACCTTGCCGCCGAGCCAGGCGGCGAGCCGCCCGGCGAACATGCCCACGATGAACATGGTGATGGCGGAGGGCAGCAGCATGAGCCCGGAGCGGGTGATGCTCGCGCCGAACCCGTACCCGGCGGCGGCGGGCGTCTGGACGAACTCGGGCAGGAAGGCGAACGTCGCGTACATCCCGACCCCGAGCAGCAGGGCGACCAGGTTGTTCGTCCAGACGGCCGTGCGCCGCATCATGGCCATGTCGATCAGCGGCGTGGCCGCGCGCAGTTCGGTGATCACCCAGGCCGCGCCCAGCACCACCGCCGCCGCCAGCAGGCCGAGCACCCGGCCGGAACCCCAGCCCCAGTCCGGCGCCTCGCTCAGCGCGACCAGCAGCGCCACCAGCCAGGCGGACAGCAGCACGGCCGGCAGCCAGCTGATCCGCCCCCGGGTGCGCACGGGCGATTCGGGGACGAACAGCACGGCCGAGACCGCGGCGGCGACCGTGAGGATCATCGGCAGCCAGAACAGCCAGTGGTAGTCCAGCGCGGTCACGATCGGGCCCGCCAGGACGATGCCGAGGCCGGCCCCGGCCGCGGTCAGCGAGGCGAGCGCCCCGACCGCGCCGGCCACCCTGTCGGCCGGGAACTCGTCCCGGATGATGCCGAACGCGACCGGGATCATGCCGCCGCCGATGCCCTGGATCACCCGCGCCACGATCATGACGGCGATCGAGGGGGCCACCGCCGCCAGCAGCGAGCCGACCGCCAGCGCCACCAGCGTGGCCACGAAGACCCGCTCCTTGCCGATCATGTCGCCGACCCGCCCGAGGATCGGCGTCATCACGGACGCCGACAGCAGGTAAGCGGTGAGCACCCAGGTCACCGCGCCCTGTGTGGTGTGCAGCTCGTGCTGCACGGTCGTCAGCACCGGGATCACCAGCGACTGCAGCAGCGCGAACGCCGCGACCCCCATGACCAGCACCGCGAACGTCACCCGGTAATTCGCCTGCTCGCCCGCCCTGGCCATGTGCATCCTCCGAAACGGAACCCAGCTTCCGCTGCGAGTCTAGCAAAAGCGGAATGAGGATTCCGCTCGCGAGCCGGGTGGCCGACTCGCGGGGGCGGGGTGGCTGGCCGTCAGCCGAGGGTGGCGTGCATTTCCCAGACCAGGATCTCGGCCGGGTCCACGGCGGTGACCCGCTGTCCGCCGGCGGCGGTGAACCGCACCGCGTCGCCGGCGGACAGCGGGCCGGCGCCTTCCAGGGTGACGCTCCCGCGCGGCACGAACAGGTGCAGGAACGGCGCGTCGGGGAGCGGCACGCTCTGACCGGGCTGCAGCCGGGCAGCGTGCAGGGCGGCGTACCTGTTCCTGATCCGGATGGCCGCGGCGCCGTCGTGCCCGGGCATGCCCGAGGCGACCGGCACCAGGCCGCCCGACAGCAGCTCGTGGTCGATCTCCAGCTGCTCGTACCCGGGCGCGATCCCCGCCTCGTCGGGCACCACCCACATCTGCACGAAGTGCACCGGGTCGGTGTGCGCGGCGTCATTCTGACCCCGGCCGGCCAGCCGCCAGGAGTCGTTCTTCTCGCTGTGCAGGATGCCGGTGCCGGCGCTCATGCGCTGGGCCAGGCCGGGGTAGATGACCCCGGTGTGGCCCTCGGAGTCCTGGTGCACCAGCGAGCCCTGCAGTACCCAGGTGACGATCTCCATGTCCTGGTGCGGGTGGGTCTCGAAGCCGGTACCCGGGTTGACGATGTCGTCGTTGTTGACCAGCAGCAGCCCGTGGTGGGTGTTGGCCGGGTCGTAGTGGCGGCTGAAGCTGAAGCTGTGCTTGCTGTCCAGCCACCCGAGGCGGGTCTTGAACCTCTCATCGGCCCGGCGGACGTCGACCTCGGGGGTCGCCGTGGTGGTCATCTCGGCTCCTTTAGTACCGAACGGGCGGGTCAGGCGTTCCTGATCGCGGAGATCTCGAATTCCAGGGTGACCTTCTCGCTGACCAGGACGCCGCCGGTCTCCAGCGCGGCGTTCCAGGTGATGCCGTAGTCCTTGCGGTTGATCGTGACCGAGCCCTCGAACCCGACGCGCAGGTTGCCGAACGGGTCCTTCGCGGCGCCCTCGAAGCTGAACGGGATCGTGACCGCGTTGGTCACGCCCTTGATGGTCAGGTCGCCAGTCAGCTCGAAGGTGGTGTCGTCGGCCTGGCGGGCGCCGGTCGAGACGAACGTGATCTTCGGGTAGTCCTGCATGGCCAGGAAGTCGTTGCTGCGCAGGTGCTCGTCGCGCTGGGCGTTGCGGGTGTCGATGCTGGCCGCGTTGATCGTCACCTGCGCGCGCGAGCCGGCCGGGTTGGCGCCGTCCAGCGTGGCGGTGCCCTCGAACTCGTTGAACGCGCCGCGCACCTTGGTCACCATGGCGTGGCGGGCGACGAAGCCGATCCGGCTGTGCGCCGGGTCGAGGGTGTAGGTGCCGGTCAGTTCGGTCAGGGCCGGGGCGGTGGTGGTGGTGGTCATCGGGGCTCCTCGAAATCCGTTCGGTTGAATGATGTGTCATCTAACATACATGATGCATCATTAATTCCCGGGTATCCTGGTGGTCATGAGCCGCTGGCTGACCGACGAGGAGCAGCACGCCTGGCGCGGGCTGCTGCGGATGACCGCGCAGCTGAACGCCCGGATGAACCGGCAGCTGCAGGACGACTACGGGATATCGCTCGCGGACTACGACGTGCTGGTGGTGCTCAGCGAGGCGCCGGACGGGCGGTGCCGGGTGTTCGAGCTCACCGAAGCGCTGGCCTGGGAGCAGAGCCGGGTGTCGCACCAGCTCGCCCGGATGCAGCGGCGCGGCCTGGTTGCCCGCCAGGAGTGCCCGACCGACGCCCGGGGCGCGTTCGCGGTCATCACCGAGGCGGGCCGGGCCGCGATCGAGCGGGCCGCGCCGGCTCACGTCGAGACGGTCCGGCGGCTGGTCTTCGACGGGCTCGGCCCGGACAAGCTCGCCGCGCTGACCGCCGTCACCGAGGGAGTCCTGGACCGCCTGGGCGGCGGGTAACCAGCTAAGGAGCCATCCGGTCCAGCCAGCCGGTGATGCTGCCGGCCAGGGCCGGCATCGGGAGCGAGCCGTGGTCCAGGACGGCGGCGTGGAAGGCGGGCAGCGAGAACCCCGGGCCCAGGCGGCTTTGCGCGTCCGCCCGGATCCGCAGGATCTCGAGCTTGCCGGTGAGGTAGGCCAGGGCCTGGCCCGGCATCACCACGTACCGGTCGGTCTCGGCGGCGAGGAACTCCCGTGGCATGGGGACGTGCCCGGCCAGGAACTCCAGGGCCCGCTCCCGGCTCCAGCCGAAGGCGTGGATGCCGGTGTCCACCACCAGCCGGGCGGCCCGCATCAGCGCCGTGCTGACCGAGCCGAGCAGGCTTTGCTCGTCGGGATACAGCCCGGCTTCCTCGGCGAGCTGCTCGGCGTACAGGCCCCATCCCTCCGAGAACACGGTGAGGCTGCGCTGGCGCTGCAGCGCGGGCAGCTCGGTGAGCAGCTGCAGGCGGGAGAGCTGCAGGTGATGCCCGGGCACCGCCTCGTGGAAGGCCACCACGTCGATGTCCCAGCCGGTCCCGGCGGTGGGCCGCTCGGTGTTGAACCAGAACGTCCCGGGCCGCCCGCCGTCCAGCCGGGGCGGGGTGTAGTGGGGCGCCGCCCCGCTCACGGCGACGACCTCCGGCATGGGCGTCACCTGGCACGGCGCCGGGAGGGGGTCGGGGAAGAACTCGCCCGCCCGGGCCTCGGCCCGGCGCACGGCGGCCGCCGCCTGGCGGATGGCCTCCTGGGGAGAGATCCGGCCGGCCGAGTCCCGCAGCGCGGCGAAGACCTCGTCCAGTCCGGCCAGACCCAGCCCGGCGCCCAGCCCCACGGCCCGGGCCTCCAGCGCGGCGACGTGATCCAGGCCGGTCTGGTGCAGTTCGTCCGCGGACAGCGGCAAGGTGGTGTAGATGCGCACCGCCCGGGCGTAGTCTCCTTCGCCGCCGGGCAGGTGGGCCAGCCCGGCCTGTTCGGACGGCCGGGCCTGCGGGAGCAGTTCCCTGATGGTGGCGACCCACCTCGCCAGCGCCGGCTTGACCACCTCCCCGGCGACCGCCCGGCGTTCCTCTTCCCATGCCGCCGCCCCGTGCCATCCCTGCGGTGGCCGCGGGGCGAGCACCGCGGCCGGGCCTGGCCCGGCCAGGAGATCCCCGGCCCAGGCGATGGCCTGCTCGGCCAGCGGCGCGACCGGCAGCCGCCCCTTCCCGGCGCCGGTCCGCAGCCGCTCGCTGACCTGGTCGATCCAGGTGCCGCTGTGCCGCAGGCGGGTCAGGTAGGCCTCGGCCGCGTCCGGGTCGATCAGGACCGTCCGGGCGGCCACCGCCAGGAAGGCGGCCGGCCCCGAGTACTGCATGGCGGTGACCGTGTGCTCCGCCTGAGCCAGCTCAATGGTCGCCAGCTCCTGGGTGGCCGCCTCGGTCGTGCAGTCGAGCGTGACGGCATCGGCCGGCGTGAGCTGGTCGCGCGCGATCGTGCCGGCCTCCCGGAGGAACTGACCGACCTCGGCGTGCCAGGCCGCCCGGCCCGCCTCGCTCTCGTCCGGGACCAGGTGGTCGTACCCGGGAATGCCGTAGCTTGTGGCGGTGAGGGGATTGGCTTCGAGCCAGCGCTGGTGGAAACGGTCGGCCAGGTCACGTGCTGAGGTCATGGTCCCCTATTAAACGCCAGCGGCTTACCCCGCGGGCCCGGCCGGCCGCTGGCGGCGCAGTCCGTCGAGGAGCAGGTCGAGCAGCCGGCCGGCCTGGTCGCGCTGGTCTGGTGCCCCGGCGGCGAGAGACACCCCGCTGAGGCTGGCCAGGAGGTCGGCCGGGGTGACGTCGCCGCGCAGGCTGCCGTCGGCCGCGCCCGCCGCCAGCAGGGTGGTGACGGCTGCGGTCAGGCTCTCCCGGCTCTGCGCGAACGGGTCGCCGCCGGAGGCGATCACGGCGCGCAGGGCATCGGCCATGCCGTGCTTGGTGGCCAGGTAGTCGATGAACCGGTCCATCCAGGCGCGCAGGGCGGCGTCGGCCGGCCGGGTCTGGGTGAGCTCGGCGGCGCTGTCGCACAGCCGGGCCAGCTCGCTGCGGTAGGCGGCCTCGATCAGGGCCTCGCGGGTGGGGAAGTGGCGGTACAGCGTGCCGATGCCGACCCCCGCGTCCCGGGCGATCGACTCCAGCGTCACGTCCGGGCCGCCGGAGGAGAACGCGCGCACGGCCACCTCGAGCAGCCGGTCCCGGTTGCGCTGGGCGTCGGCGCGCAGCGGACGGGCGCTGACACTCGCCATCGGCACTCCTCCCGGCTGTCTGCTCCCGGGACGTTACCTCCCGGCCGTTTGCTAAGCGGAGCCTCCTCCGGTTATGCTTATCACCGTAAACGGAGGTTCCTCCGGTTAAATGGTACCGGATCGAGAACGGTACAGGAACGAGACAGCATCATGAACAGCAATCGCATCACCACCCCGTTCGGCGCGCAGTCGACCGCCGCCGAGGTCATCGCGGGGATCGACCTGGCCGGCCAGCGCGCCATCGTCACCGGCGGCGCGTCCGGCATCGGCGTCGAGACCGCCCGCGCGCTGGCCGGCGCGGGCGCCGAGGTGACCCTGGCCGTGCGCAACCTCGAGGCCGGCGTGCGCACCGCCAGGGACATCGTCGCCAGCACCGGCAACAAGGAGGTCCTGGTCTCCCCGCTCGACCTCGCCGACCCGGCGTCCGTCGCCGCCTTCACCGCGAACTGGGACGGGCCGCTGCACCTGCTCGTCAACAACGCCGGCGTGATGGCGCTGCCCGGCCTCCAGCTGACCCCGGCGGGCTGGGAGATGCAGCTCGCGACCAACCACCTCGGCCACTTCGCCCTGGCCAGCGGCCTGCACGACGCCCTGGCCGCCGCCGGGAACGCGCGGATCGTGTCGCTCAGCTCCCGCGGCCACCTGCGGTCGCCGGTGGTCTTCGACGACCTCAACTTCGCCGCCCGCCGATATGACCCGTGGCTCGCCTACGGCCAGTCCAAGACCGCGAATGTCCTGTTCGCCGTCGAGGCGACGAAGCGGTGGGCGAGCGACGGCATCACCGCCAACGCCGTCCACCCGGGCGGGATCACCGCCACCAGCCTCTCGCGTCACATGGACCCCGGAGCCCTGGCCGGTGCGCTCGCCTCGGGCACCTTCACCGACAAGACGGTGGAGCAGGGCGCCGCGACCAGCGTCCTGGTGGCGACCTCGCCGCTGCTCGACGGCATCGGCGGCCGCTACTTCGAGGACTGCCATGAGGCCCCGGTCCTGGCTCCCGGCGCCCCGGAGAGCAGCCGTTCCGGTGTCGCGGCCTACGCCCTCGACCCCGAAGCCGCCGCTCGCCTGTGGCAGATCTCGGCCGCCGCCCTGGCCGGCTAGCCGCCGAAACGGCAAGCTGAGGGTGCCGGACTTTGGCCGTGACCGTAGATGCGGGTTGAATGACTGATGTGCTGATCGAGCGCGCGGATTTCCTGGCTTCGCTGCAGGGACTGCTCGGCGAGGCTCTCGGCGGCCACGGCCGGCTGGTATTCGTGGGCGGCGAGGCCGGGGTGGGCAAGACGACCCTCGCGGCCGCCCTGGCCGACGCGGTCGCCGGGCCGGCGGTCCGGCGCGGCTGCTGCGATAACGTCACGACGGCCGAAGCGCTGGGGCCGATCCTGGACGCCTTGCCCGAGCTCGCGGCGGTCGTGGACCAGGAGCCGGGCGTGAGCAGGCTGCGCCTGTTCCGCCAGGTGCGCAACACGCTGGCGGGGGCGCCCATGGTGCTCGTGCTCGAGGACGTCCACTGGGCCGACGAGGCGACACTGGACATCTTGCGGTTCCTGGGCCGCCGGCTGGCCGGCGCCCGACTGATGATCGTCGCGACGTTCCGCTCGGAGGAGGTGGGCGGCGATCATCCGCTGACCGTGGTCATGGGGGATCTCGCTCCCCTGCCCGGCGTCGTCCGGATGCAGCTTCCCGCGCTCAGCGCGGCCGGCGTGCGGCAGTTGCTGGCCAGCGCAGGCTCCGCCCTGGACGCCGCCGATGTCTATCAGCGAACCGGCGGGAACCCGTTCTACGTCACCGAGGTGCTCGCGGCTGGCGCTGGGCCCGTGCCCGCCACGGTGAGCGATGCCGTGCTCGCCCGGGTGTCCCGGCTCTCTCCGGCGGCGCGCACGGTCGTCGGCTCGGCGTCGCTGCTCGGCCGGAGCGCCGAGGTGGGACTGCTCACCGCGGTGTCGGGGCAGCCGCTCGCGGCCGTGGACGAGTGCCTGAACCGCGGCGTCATGGTGGCCGGCGACGGTGCGGTGGGCTTCCGGCACGACCTGGCGCGGCTGGCCGTGGAGCGTTCACTTCCGCAGGCTCAGCAGGCCGACGTCCACGCCCGGGCGCTGGCGCAACTGCTGGCGTGGGGCTCGGCTGATCACCGGCGGCTGGCGCACCACGCCGCGGGCTGCGGCGACCGCGCCGCGGTGCTGCGGCATGCTCCGCTCGCGGCGGCCCGGGCCGCTCGTCTCGGCGCACACCGGGAGGCCGCGGATCAGCTGCGGCTGGCGCTGCGCTTTCACGCGCCGCCGGACCGGTGGCGGGCCTGGTTGCTCGACCAGTTGTCCTATGAGTGCTACCTGACCGATCAGGTGGGCCAGGCCCGGGCCAGCGGGCTGGAAGCGCTGGCCATCAACGAACAGGAACAGGACCCGCTTGCCGTCGGCTCGGCGCAGCGCTGGCTGTCGCGGCTTTCCTGGGTCCTCGGGTACAACGCCGACAGCGAGCGCTATGCCGCGGCTGCGGTCGCGACGCTGGAGTCACGGGAGCCGAGCCGGGAGCTTGCCATGGCCTACAGCAACCTGGCGCAGCTGCGCATGCTGGCCAGTGATGGCAGCGAGGCGGTGCGCTGGGGTACGCAGGCGATCGAGCTGGCCCGCGAGCTCGGCGACCGGGAGACCGAGACGCACGCGCTGAACAACGTGGGGACGGCGTTGTCGCTGACCGGCGACGTAATCGAAAGCCGGACCCGGCTGACGCAGAGCCTGGATCTCGCCCTCGCCGACGACGCCCACGAGCATGCCGCGCGGGCTTATACGAACCTCGGCAGCATCGCTGTCGTCAACCGGTCGTTCGGCGAGGCCGACCGGCACCTGCAGGCCGGCATCGCGTACTGCGCCGACCGTGACCTGGATACCTGGCGCCTGTACATGAGCGCCTGGCTGGCCCGTTCGCTGGCCGAGCAGGGCCGCTACGCCGCGGCAGACGAGCACCTGGCTGACGTCATGCGGCACCCGCACCTGTCGCCGATCACCCAGGTCTCCGCCCTGCCCGTGGCCGGCGTGCTCGCCGCCCGGCGCGGCGGCGACACCAGGGCGCTCGATGAAGCCCTCCCGATCGCCGTCCGGACCGGTGAGCCGATGCGACTGGTGCCGGTGGCCGCGGCCCGCGCCGAAGCGGCGTGGATCACCGGGCGCACGTCGGATGTGGCGGCCGAGATCGACCGCGCCTGGCCCTCGGCGATGACGCATCCGGAGCCGTGGGATACGGGTGAACTGTGCTGGTGGCTGCACCTCGCCGGGGACCGCCGCCAGGTGTCCGCACCGGTAGCCCGGCCCTTCGCGCTCATGCTGGCGGGTCAGCACCGCGCGGCCGCCAGCGCGTGGCAGGACCTGGGCTGCCCCTTGTGGACGGCCTACGCGCTGGCCTTCTCCGCCGAGACAGCGGACGCGCAGGAGTGCCTGGACGTGCTGGGCCGGCTCGGCGCCTCAGCCGTCCGGCATGCGGTGCTGCGGGACCGGCGCGCCCGGGGCCTGACCGTGCCCCGCGGTCCCCGCCCGGCCAGCCGGGCCAACCCGGCTGGGCTCACGGCGCGCGAGATAGAGGTGCTTGGCCTGCTCGCCGACGGGCTGTCCTACGCCGAGGTGGCCGAACGGCTCATCTTGTCCGAGAAAACGGTGGGTCACCATGTCTCATCCGTGCTGCGCAAGCTCAGCGTGCCCACCCGCTCCAGGGCGGTCGCCGCGGCGCTGCACCTCGGGGTCATCCCGCCAAGATAGGGACCATGCCCGATGTGCCGCCCGGCCCGGGCCGGGTTTGCTGGTCACGCGGGCGTGCCGCCCGCGTGACATCTCGGGAGAGGACATACCGATGGCACTGTTCATGGACACCCATACGACGAGCGGCCCGGTCAGCATCGACGACGTGGCGAAGGCACACGCCGCCGACCTGCAGACCCAGGAGCCATACGGCGTTCACTACCTGCGCTACTGGGTCGACCAGGAGCACGGCAGGATCTTCTGCCTGGTTGACGCCCCGGACGCCAAGGCCGCAGCCACCGTGCACCGCGAGGCACACGGGCTCGTCGCCGACGCGATCTACCCGGTCGTCGAAGGGGCCTGATTTCGCGGCCGCCGCTGTGGGCCGGATCAGCTGGCCAGGCTGTCGAGGGTGACACTAATGGTCGGCGGCGCGGGAGCGCGAAACCCCGAGCAGGCAGACGCCGCCGACCTGCATCGCCTGGGTGGCCCGCTTCGCCTTCTCGGGGTCCGGGTCGCTCATCATGTCCATGAGCACGGTGAGAATGACCTGAACTGGGGCCCGCCGTTCAGGGCGACGAACTTCTGGCCGTTGAGTTCGAACTCGTGCCAGGCCGGGGTTACCAGCCGCCCTGGTCGCCGTCGAATCCGCCGCCGTCGAATGCGCCATCGCCGTAGTCTTGGCCGCCGTAGTCGTCCTGGTCGCCGTAGTCGTCCTGGTCGCCGTAGTCTTGGCCGTCGTCCCGGTCGCCGTAGTCGTCCCGGTCCCCGCCGAAAAGGCCGCCGCCGCTGAGGATGCCGCTCAGCGCTTCCGCCGCGAGGATGCCGCCGCCGACACCGAGGGCGAGCTGGCCTGCGCCGGCCAGGAAGCCCCCGCCGCCCGGCTGCTGCCAGCTGCGCGGCTGGTAGGCGCCGGGAGGTTGCTGGTACGGCGGTGGCGGCGGCGCGGATCCCCGCTGGCGGGCGCCCCGCCGCCAAGGCGGGGCGAATCCGGCCGGCGAACCCTGCTGCTGCTGGCAGTCGGCCAGCTGCGCCCGGGCCTCCTGGAGGGCGTACTGCTGCGCCACGAGCGTCTGCGCCATGTGGTAGAGCAACCCCGGCGGACCCTCCTGGAAGTGCTGCCCGATCCGGGCTTCGGCCTCCGCATCTCGCGGCGCCGCCTGCGCCCCCTGGTACAGGCGCTGGAACAGCTCATCGATGGCCTGCCGGTCCTGCTGGTTCATCTGATGCCTCCTCACCGGTGCCCCCGTCGTCAGTTAGATCTCCGTAATCGCGCAGAACATTCAGCCTGGAGACCGCCAAGAGGACCGGTTTCCGAGAGGGGGGCGAGCGCAGCACGCGGCAGGCGGCAGACTGTACCGGTGAGTCCTGCCAGTCCTGAGTCCCGGGCCGAACCGACGCCGGCCGCCGCGCCCGCGGCGTCCGCGCCGGCGCCGGCGCGCGCGATGCTGCCGCTGGCGCTGGGCGCGCTCGGCGTGGTGTTCGGTGACATCGGGACCAGCCCGCTGTACGCCCTGCAGACCATCCTGTCCACCGACAACCACATCGTGCGGCCGGTGCCCGGCGACGTCTACGGGGTCATCTCGCTGGTGTTCTGGTCGATCCTGATCGTCGTGTCGGTGAAGTACGTGGCGTTCATGCTCCAGGCCGACAACGACGGCGAGGGCGGCATCATGGCCCTGGCCGCCCTGATCAGGCAGCGTGTCACCGCCCGGCGGGTGGTCGCCGTAGCGGTCCTGCTCGGTATGGTCGGCGCGGCCCTGTTCTTCGGCGACAGCGTCATCACGCCAGCCATCTCCGTGCTGTCCGCGGTCGAGGGCATCGACGTCGTCTCTCCTGGCGTCCAGGGCGCGGTGCTGCCGATCGGCACGGGCATCCTGGCGGTGCTGTTCCTGGTGCAGCGGTTCGGCACGCACACCGTGGGACGGCTCTTCGGGCCGGTCATGGTGCTGTGGTTCACGACCATCGCGGTTCTCGGCCTGCCCCAGATCATCGGCCATCCGGGCATCTTGCGCAGCCTGTCACCCAGCTACGCCGTCTCGTTCGCGGCCGCAGACCCGCTGATCGCGTTCCTGGCCATGGGCGCGGTGGTGCTGGCCATCACCGGCGCCGAGGCGCTCTACGCCGATATGGGGCACTTCGGCAAGCCGCCGATCCGGCGGGCCTGGTTCGCGGTCGTGTTCCCGGCGCTGACCCTCAACTACCTCGGGCAGGGCGCCCTGGTTCTGCACGACCGGGCCGCGGTGGACAACCCCTTCTTCTACCTGGTTCCCGGCTGGGGGCGGGTACCGATGGTCGCGCTGGCCACGCTCGCCACGGTGATCGCGTCCCAGGCGGTCATCTCCGGCGCGTTCTCGGTGACCCGGCAGGCGATCAGGCTCGGCTTTCTCCCGTACCTGACCATCCGGCAGACCTCCCGCCGGGAGGGCGGGCAGATCTACGTGCCCGCGGTCAACTGGATCCTCTTCGCCGCCGTGCTGATCACCATGCTCACGTTCCGGTCTTCGCACCGGCTGGCCTCGGCGTACGGCCTGGCCGTCACCGGCACGCTGCTGCTCACCACGGCCCTGTTCCTGGTCCTGGCCCGCTGGGCGTGGCACTGGCGGTGGTGGCAGCTGCTGCTGGCGGGCGTGGTGTTCGGCGGGCTGGAGCTGACCTTCTTCGCGGCGAACCTGACCAAGGTCACCCACGGCGGCTGGCTGCCGCTGCTCATCGGCGTGCTGGCGATGACGGTGATGCTGACGTGGCAGCGGGGCGCCCGGATCGTGACCGCCAAGCGCATCGCCCTGGAGGGGTCGCTGCCAGCCTTCGTCGAGGAGATGCGGCGCCGCCAGCCGCCCCGCGTCCCCGGCACTGCCGTCTTCCCGCACCCGACGAAGGACACCACGCCGCTGGCGCTGCGCGCGAACGTGACATTCAACGGGGTACTGCACGACCGGGTGATCATCGTCTCGGTGCACTCGGAGAACGTCCCGTACGTGCCGCTGGCCGAGAGCATCGGCGTCGATTCGCTGAATTACTCCGATGACGGGATCGTGTACCTGTCGGCCCGGTTCGGGTTCATGGATGAACGAGACATCCCCAAGGCGCTGGCGGCGGCGCACAAGCGTGTGCCCGAGCTCGACGTCGATCCGGCCACGGCCTTCTACTTCCTGTCCCGCATCGCCATCGAGCGGGGGCCCGAGCACGACATGCCGGAGTGGCAGAAGCGGATATTCACCGGGCTGACCCACAACTCCGGGTCGCCGGCGGCGGATTTCTGCCTCCCGGCCGAACGCACCTTGTCGGTCGCGACCCGCATCGAGATCTAATCGCAGGTCGGCCAGGAGCAGGCCGTCCTCGCCGGATCCGCGCCGCCGGGCCCGTGCGGAACCAATGGTTGTGGCAGCGTATTGATTCTTTTCAATAGGCTGCTACAACCATTGAATGGCTTCGGGCGGCAGCCGGGCAAGAAAGGGGAGGATGGGGAGAGGGGGACGTTGGAGGCCGCGCTTAGATGACGGCGGCGTGCTGGGGCCGCGCCTGGCGGAAGCGGGGCGCTTCCGGCAGCGCGGTCAGGGACCAGCACGGCTGTTGTCCTGCGGGTCCAGCGCCTCGTGGGTCAGCAGCGGCTCAGGCGCGGACTGTCGCGTGTCGCCAGGTAGTGCCTCCTGGGCCGCGGCGGCGCCCGCCACGGTCATGTCCGCATCGGGTACTCCCGCGCCGGCCTCGGGCCACTGGACGAGCTCCACCTGCGGGATCAGCCAGGTGGCCAGGAAGGCGAGCGCGGCGATCGGCACCGCGACCAGGAACACGGTCTGGATCGACTCGGCGTAGCCGGCCACGAAGCCCTGGTGCACCGCGGCGGGCAGCCGGGCCAGCAGCGCCGGGGTGGCGTCCGCGCTGCTGAAACCGTGCGGCAGGGTGACCCCGTGCAGGTGCCTGGCCAGGTTGCCGACCAGCACGTTGGCGAAGATCGCGCCGAAGATCGCGGTGCCGAACGACCCGCCGATCGAACGGAAGAACGTGGCGCCCGAGGTCGCGACGCCCAGCTCGCTGTGCGGCACGCCGTTCTGCACGATGATGACCAGGACCTGCATGATCCCGCCGATGCCCATGCCGAGCACGAGCATGTAGACCGCGTCCTGGAAGGTCGACGAGCCCACGCCCATCATCGAGAGCAGGTACATGCCGAGGGTCGTCAGCGCGGCGCCGGCGATCGGGAAGAACCGGTACTTGCCGGTCTTCGAGATGATCTGCCCCGAGGTGATCGAGACCGCGAGCAGCCCGGCCATCAGCGGGAGCAGGTACACCCCGGACAGGGTCGGCGAGATGCCGCGGACGACCTGGAAGAACGCGGGCAGGTAGGTGATCGCGCCGAACATCGCGAAGCCGACGATGAAGCCGGCCACGCTGGTGACCGAGAAGGTGCGCAGCCGGAACAGGTGCAGGGGCAGGACCGGTTCGGCGGCCCGCCGCTCGACCAGCACGAACACGCCGATCAGCAGCGCGCCGGCCACGCCGAGGATGTAGATGGGGGCCGACCGCCACGGGTAGGTGGTGCCGCCCAGGCTGGTCAGCAGGATCAGCGAGGTAGCCGCCAGCGACAGCACGAGGGTGCCGAGGTAGTCGATCACGTGGTGCACCCGGCTCAGCTGGCCGGGCACCTGGCTGGCCACCACGGCCAGCGCGATCACGCCGATGGGCACGTCGATGTAGAAGATCCAGCGCCAGGACAGGTTATCCACGAAGACGCCGCCCAGCAGCGGGCCGATCACGCTGGAGACGCCGAAGACGGCGCCGAACAGCCCGACGTACCGGCCGCGTTCCCGGGGCGAGACGATGTCGCCCACGATGGCCTGCGCGCCGACCATCAGGCCGCCGCTGCCCAGCCCCTGCACCGCGCGGAACGCGATGAGCATGACCATGGACGTGCTCAGGCCGGACAGGATCGAGCCGATCACGAAGATGACGATCGCCGCCTGGAAGAAGATCTTCCGGCCGTACTGGTCGCCCAGTTTGCCCCACAGCGGGGTGGACACGGTGGTGGCGAGCAGGTAGGCGGTGATGACCCAGGCGATGTGCGACCCGCCTTTGAGGTCGCCGACGATCGTCGGCAGGGCCGTGGACACGATCGTCTGGTCGAGCGCGGCGAGCAGCATGCCGAGCATGAGCGCGCCGATGATGAGCAGGATGCGGCGGCGGCCGAGCCCGGGCCGGGCGCCGTTGCCGGTGATGTCCGCCGCGGGCGGCTGCGGGCCGCCGGCCGGCGCGGAAGCGGCTGAGGCCATCAGTGATCGTCCTTCCTGCTCGTGGCCTGGCGTAGGGCGCAGCGCTCAGGCAGCCCCGCGTCGAGGGCCAGGAACGCGAGGTCGACGAGCTGGTCGAGCGGCACCGTGCCGCCGGAACCGGCCCAGAACGTGACGCTGGCGCGGAGCACGCCCGCGGCCGTGGCGGCCAGCAGCCCCGGATAGGGATCCCGCTCGGGATCGGTGCCCAGCCGCTCGGCCAGCCCTTCGGTGATGGCCCGCTCGACCAGGGCCATCTGCGCCGCGTGGGCCGCCCGCAGGTGCGGGTCGGTCCGGGCCTCCTTGATCCGGCGCAGCCAGTCCGCCGGGTCGCCGCCAAGCTCCATGAGCCCGTCGGCCAACCGCTGGGCGTCGCTGACCATGACCAGGCGCAGCGCCTCCAGGACCGGCTCGCCGGGCGCCTCGCGCACGATGCGCTCGCGCAGCGCCGCGATCCGGTCCGGGTCCGCGCCGAACAGGGCGGCTTCCTTCGACGGGAAGTAGTTGAAGAACGTGCGCGGCGACACGTCCGCCGCCTCGGCGATGTCCTCCACCGTGACGTGCGCGAAGCCGCGCTCGGCGACCAGGTCGAGCGCCACCCGGCGGAGCGACCGGCGGGTGGCCAGCTTCTTGCGCTCGCGCAGCGAGGTGCGCGGTTCCCCGGCCTGAGCCGTACTGGCCAGTGTCATCGTGCGCTCACTACAAATTTGCATGGGATGTAAATTTGCATTGCAAGTAATGTTACACGACATGCAACAGAGGCGGGCAGGCGGATGTTCCCGGCCAGGCCCCGCCGCGGACGGGCGGGCGGCCAGCGCTGCCCGTTCGGTCCCTAAAAAAGACGGATCCCGAACGGACCGGGTGCCTGCCCTTATCCAGCGGCTCCCGCGCTCTGGCCGGCCGCCTGGTCGTGCAGGACCTGGTCGATGGCCGCGATGATGACCCGGGCCGACCCGTCGATGGCCTGGGCCACCGGGCTGGACGGGTGGCTGAGCTGGCTGGCGATCTGGGCCGCCGACAGGCCGGCGAGTACCTGCGGGTTGTACTGCGCGCCCGCCAGGATGTACTGGTCGGCGATGTCCAGGAACGGGACCGCCCCGGACTGGTCGGCGCTGTTGACGTAGGGAGGCACGTCGTAGGCTCCGATGAGCCTGGCGTCCAGCGGGGTCTGGGCCTGCAGCGGCCGGCCGGCGTTGTCGGCCAGTTCGGTCGTCCGCAGCGTGAGTTCCGTGCTCCGGTAGGCCGCCGTGCGGAACGAGAGCGTGGCGGTGCCCGGGTACACGTCGGCGGCCGACGATGTTGTGGCGCCCAGGTGGCTCCACGTGCCGAAATGGGAGAGGGCGACGGCCAGCGACCAGCGTTCGGCCGCGCAGAACGGGCAGGATTCCTCGCTGACGAAGACGATCGCCGGCTTGCCGTCGATGGTCAGCGGCGGCCCGGACGTCCGGACCGGCTGCAGCGGGGTGATCGCCTGACCCGGGCCCACCCGGCTGAGCACGGCGGCCGGAACGGTGATGACCTGCCGGACGACGGCGGCGGGCGCCGGCGATTCCCTGGCGACCGGACGAGTCGGGGTGGCGGTCAGCTTGACCGCGGCCAGCGTCACCACGACAGCCAGCACGGCGGTGACCGCCGCACCCGCCAGCAGGAGCCGCCGCCGCGCTTCGGCGCGCTGGCGGGCGGCCCGCTCGGCGGCGATCCGCTCGCGGGCGCGCGGCCTGGCTGGCGTGACGCGTTGCAGTCTTGCCTGCGGGCCGCGCTGCGGCCCGGCTGGCGGGCCGCGCTGTGGCCTGGCCTGCGTGCCGCGCTGCGGCCCGGCTGGCGTGCCGCCCGCACGGCCGTGACGGGTGTTTGCCATCTGATCGTCCCCTTCTCGCTTTTCTTCCGGCGGTCAGGCCGGGTTCCGCCGCGCTCCGGCCTGCTAACACGGACAGGACCCGCGAGATGTTCAGGCCATCGCGGGCCGCGCGGCCGGGATGCCGGTGAGCTGGGCCGCGGCCAGGAATGCCGCGATCGCGCCGGCGACGGCCTCGGGGGCTCGCCTGGGCAGGTGATGGCCCGCGCCCTCGACGAGCTGGAGGCGAGCATCCGGCAGGGCGCGGGCCAGCCGGCCTGCGGTCCGGAAGGGAACCACGGCGTCCCTGGGATCGGCGAGCACGAGAACCGGCGCCCGGACCGACGCGAGAGCGTGCTCCAGCCCGTCGAGCTCGCGCAGCAGAGCGCGCTGCTCGGTGAGGAAGGTGCGCCATAGCGGGTGGTGTCCGCGCACCGCCTGGCCCCACACCTGCCAGTTGACGTGCTCGTCCGGACGCAGCGGGCGGCCCAGCCGCCGGGCGGTCCAGGCCAGCCGGGCCCGGGCCATCCAGGGCGTCAGCTGCCAGGCCACCCGGGCGCACAGCGGGCCTGCGCCGGGCGCCCCGAGCAGCCTGTCCCAGCCGGTCACGCACCCCGGCCCGACGCTCGCGAGCAGGACCACCGCCGCCACCCGGCCGGGCGCCAGGCTGGCCGCGCGCAGCGCCACCCCGCCGCCGTACGAGTGCCCCACCAGCACCGCGCGCGCGATGCCGCGGGCGTCCAGGTCGTCGAGGACGGCGCGGGCGTTCGCGGCGAACCCGCCGGCCGGCCGCCGGCTGCCGCCGTAGCCCGGCCGGTCAGCCGCGACGGCGTGGAGCCGGGCAGGCAGCCGCCCGGCGACCTGCTGCCAGTCGGCGGGCGAGCCCGGCTGCCCGTGCAGCAGCACAAGCTCCTGCGCACCGGGCCCGGCTGGACCGGGGCAGCTGGCCACCTCAGTACCCGTAACCCTGGCCGGACGACGACGCCGGGGCGGCCGGTGCCGAGGAGCCGGCGACCGGCGCGAGGCCTGGGGTGGCCACGAAAAAGCCCTGCACTCCCTGGCCGGTCACCTGGCCGGCGTGATCGTCAACGAAGGTGTACAGCAGGTGGCCGTTGTAGGCGACCTGGTCGCCGTGGGCGTCGCTGACCACGGCCAGCTTGCCGGCCAGCCCGGTGGCAGCGGGTGAGGCGGCGGTCAGCGACGGCCACAGCGCCGCCACGCTGCCGGTGACCAGCGACTTGGTCGGCGTATCGGCCAGGGAGAAGTACAGCGGCAGGCCCTGGTTGTTGACCAGGATGGTCTCGGCCTTGCCCTCGACGGTGGCCTGCGCGGTGCGCACGGTTGCCGCGGCGGGCTGGCTGGCCGCGGGCCGGCCGCCGGCGTGTGAGCTCGCCGCCGAGGCGGCGGTGATGCCGCCGATGGCCGCCGCTGCGGCCAGGCTGATGCTGGCGATGACGATTCTCGGGTGCCGCACGGTTAGCTCCTTGGCAGTCGTTCTGGTTTCAACTACTAACACGCATAGGAGTTGAGGCAGGTTCAGTTGGCCAGCTCAGCGTGGGTGCGACGTGCATCACGCTGCGAGGGCCGGGGAACATGGCGGCGAGGAGGCCGAGCGACTGCCGGATCTCGGTCCGGCGGCCGGGGGTCAGCGCCGGGGCGGCGTAGCCGTACATCTGCCGGGCCCAGCGCGGCAGCGCGGCGATCGCGACGTCGCGGACGTCCGGCCAGATCCGCGCGGTGGCCCCGTCCAGGCCCGCGGGATCGAGCAGGCCAGCCATCGATTCGGCGGCGGCCGGCGTGGCGCGCAGGCGCGGCCGGACCGACGCGATGTACAGGTCGAGCTCGGGGACGCTGGACGGGACCAGCGGGCGGGGCACGCCGGTGAGCTCGGCGGCGGTCACCATCTCCGCGACGTAGCGGTTGCCGTCCGCGGCCGAAAGCGCCGTCCCGACCAGGCTGCCGGCGGCCAGCACGGAATCGACCAGCGTGCCGTGCACCCACAGCAGGAGGGCGGGATCGCCCGCCGCGCCCGGCCGGCCGGCCACCGCGCCGCGGCCGCGGGCATGTTCATGAAAGCGCCGCATCCGGGCCGCGGCCATCCGGGCCGCGGCCCGGTCGCCGAGGGTGACCGTGGCGAGGTATGCCCTGGTGGCAGCGAGGCTGCCGCCGGGCATCGCCAGCGGATGCAGCGCCTGCAGCAGCAGCGACCGCAGCCCGGCCGCCGGTGCGGCCAGGTCGGCGTTCATCCGCCAGGTGATGCTGCCGGGCCCGAAAAAGCCGTCGTCCCCGGCGTCTTCCGGCCCGCCAGGCGCACCCGCGGCCACCGGGCCCCCCGCGAGGCCGGCCGCGATCGCGTCCTGATCCGCCGTCACCGTCGCCCTCCTGGCCTGCGGCCTGGCCTGCGGAACGCGGTCCGCTGACCGCCGGAAACCGTGCCGTGCGTCGTGTCAGCCAAAGCAACTAGCTCCTTCGCAGACGTCGCAGCGCCCGGCGCGGGAACCGTCCCGGCCGGCCAGCCGGCGGAGGGTGCCCAGGCGCACCGGACCGCCCCGAGCAGGGTCGTCTACTAACACGAATAGGAGATAGGGGTTGTTCATCCGGATGGCTGACGAGCAGATGCCCGCGATGACCGTGCCTGGCCGGCGGTACCCGGCCTGGGGTGCGTGGGCCCTTGACCCCGTAGTAGCGGGGTCTGTGGGCCCCAGACCCCGTTACGCGGCTGGCAAGCCGTGATCATCACGAGAGAAATGACCCAGAGCCGCTATCCGGCCGCCGGCGTCCCCCGCCGGCGCTCGGCCAGGAACGCCAGTCGCTGCAGGACGGCCGCCGGCGGCTCGCCCGTCGCCTCATGCAGCTCGTTCAGCAACAGCACGGAGATCACGTGCAGGCCGGCCATGAAGTCACCCAGACCATCCGCGTCGGTCGGCGTGAGCGTGCCTGCCGCCCACGCTTCCAGCTCGGGTGAGTCCAGGCCCGCCGTGAGCAGTGCGATCGCCAGCTGCATGGCGGCGGCCATGGCCTCGCCGGGCGCCGTCCGCGCCCGCGCCGCCCGCTCGCCGGCGGCGCCCGGTCCCGGCGCGTGCTGGTCGTTCCCGCGGGGCCGGCGGCGCGGTGGCCGCCAGCGGAAATGCATCCTCATGCCTGCCAACACGGGGCCGGGCGGAGGACTGTTCAGGCCGGCGGCCCGCTGCCGTTACGCGGCCGGAAGCCTGCCCAGGGCCAGCGCGACCACGGCCGGGATCAGGGCCAGCAGCACCGGGGTCAGGGCGAGCGCCGCGGCGGCGGCGCGGAGCAACTGCCGCCGGGCCCGGCCCAGCGGCTCGCTGGGTCCCAGGAGCCGGCGGATCCGCTGCACCGAGTCGGTGGCGCCCGCGGCGAGGGCTGGCGCGGGACTGGCGGCCGTGGCCAGGATGACCAGGGCGGTGGCCAGCAGCCGGGGATCGCGGGCCCGGGTGGCCGCGTCGTCGGCGTGCAGTTCCACCAGCCGTGCTACCTGCTCTTCGGCGTCGCGCATCAGCGGCACGAACGGGAGCACCTCGCGGCCGATCCTGGCCAGGGCCAGCAGCCGGTGATGACGGCCGGCCAGGTGCGCTCGCTCGTGTGCCAGGACCGCCTCCAGCTGGCCGGGATCGAGCGCCTGTACCGCACCGGTGGTCAGGATCACCGTGGGCTGCCGGCCGGCCACGCAGTAGGCGGCCGGCTGGGCATGCTCCACCAGCACGGCCCCCAGGGCCATCTCGGGCTGCCCGACCAGCCGCGCGGTCTGCGCGTGCCGCAGCGCCTGCCGCCCGGCGGCGCGCAGGTGGGTCATCGCGGTGAGGACGGTGCGGGCGGCGACGGCGCCCGCCATGGTGAGGCCGAGCCCGGCGACGGTGGCGCCGCCCGGGGTGCCGTAGGTGGCGCGGAGCCGGTGCACGCAGGCTCCGATCAGGTGACTCAGCCCTCCGCCGAGGGCGGTCGCATGAACGGCCAGGGTCAGGCCGGCCAGTCCGAGCGCGGCGATGACGGACCATCCCGCGGCCAGGTAGGTGACGATGGCCAGCAGCGGCGCCCGGGCTGTCCACCTGGCCCGGCTGAGCATCCTGGACCCCAGCACGCCGAGACCGGCCGCGTACGCCACCAGCACAGCGGCGACGGTCACCGGGACTCACCCGCCTCACGCTCGCCGAGCGCCTGGTCGAGGGCCTCGCGCAGCAGCGCCGCGTCGTGCGGGCTCATCTGGAGCGCGAAGTGCGCCAGCGCCGTGCGCCGGTCCGGGCTGGTGGCCAGCGCGTCGCTCATCAGCGCCGCAGTGTAGCTGGACCGGGATCCGGTGGGCTCGTAGCGCCAGGCCCGGCCGTCCCGCTCCCGCCGCAGCCATCCCTTGCGGTACAGGTTCTCCATGACCGTCATGACGGTGGTGTACGCCGGCGCCCGGTCGTCGTGCAGAGCGTCGACCATCTCACGGACCAGCACCGGCCGGCCCCACGCCCACAACCGGTCCATGATCACGGCTTCCAGCTCGCCGAATCGTCGCATCCTCACTCCCGAACATGGCGGTCCCCGCGGCGCGCCCGCCGCTAACTACTATCACGCATAGAACATGCCCGCAGTTCAGGTAGCGTCACTTTTCTCCCGGCTCTCCCGGCTCTTCCTGCCGCCCGCTCCGGTGCGGCCAGCAGGCCGATCTCGCCGCCTGCCGCGCCGGCCGGTGAACATAACGTTCCTACTATCCGTGTTAGTAGTTATGTCTGCTATCACGGATGCCCCGCGAGACGAGCCGGACGGCGACCCCGATGCCGTCATCCGCCAGCTGTACTCGCTCTATGCCAAGCCCCTGCACGGTTACGTCGAGCAGTTCTGCCCGGATCGGGCGAGCGCCGATGACATCGTGCAGGAAACCTTCATCCGGGCCTGGCGTCACCTGCCCCGGCTGAGCGCTGACGAGCGGCCGGTCCGGCCCTGGCTGTTCCGGGTGGCGCGCAACTTGCTGATCGACGCGAACCGGGCCGCCCGGGCCCGGCCGATGGCAGCCCAGGGGCAGACCGGGGAGATCGGGACCGATTCCGGCCTGGAGGAGATCCTGGACCGGCAGCTCGTTTCGGCCGCGCTCCAGCAGCTGTCGCCCGCGCACCAGACCGTACTCGTGGAGACCTTCTACCGGGGCGGGACCATGCTTACGGTCGCCCGCGAGCTCGGCATACCCCATGGCACAGCCAGGTCGCGGCTGCACTACGCGCTCGATGCCCTGCGCAAGCAGCTCCAGGAGCACGACGCGACCACGATGTCCTGATGAACAGCCGGCCGCCCTGGGAGATCACGGCCGCCGTTGCCGAGGCCGAGCCTCCCGCCGGGGGCCGGGCCGGCCGGCGCCTGGCCGTGGCGATGCTGCTCACGGCGGCCGCCCTGGACCTGACCCGCTGCGGTCTCGTCCTGGCGGTCGCCCGGGATCTCGTGTCGGCTGCCGGGCTGGTCACCGCCGGGGTGGCCGCCGCCGCGCTGACCGCGCGGACCGCGCGCGGGTGCCAGGCCGGCCAGCCATGGGCAGGCTGGGCCGCGCTGCTTATCGGCGCCGCCTCGGTCCCGCAAGCGGCCGCGTCCGGCTTCCGCAATCCCTACGCGGTCCCTGACACGGCCACCGCGGCCGTGGGGATACTGCTGGCCATCACCATCCTGGCGACCGCGGGCCGGCTGGGCCGCCGGGACACCACAGAGAATCCCTGCGTCATGGACAGGGCCAACGCAGTGACCCGGGAGGCGCAGCAAACCAGGGGAGGGGCGGGAACCCGTCCGTTCGGTGAACATTCGCCGCGTACTAAACGTGATAGTAGATGACCTGGCCCGGCCTGGCCCGGCCTGGGTCTCGAGCCGGCCGACGCCGCTGGCCGATCCCCGTCGAGAGGAGACGCAACGCATGCGCAGGACAGGAAGGACCCTTGGCCTCGTGGCCATCGCAGCCGTGTTTGCCGGAATGGCCGCTCCGGCGCTGGCTGCACCGGCCCGGCCGGAGCCCGTTCCCCGGCCGGCGATTGCCTTCACGCCCCGGTCGGGACAGCCGGTTGTCGACTGGAACCGTGAGCTAATCACCATCCTCGGCACTCCGGGGGCTCAGCCGGCGACCGTGCATCCCACCCGCAGCTTCGCGATCCTGCAGGCGGCCGAATACGACGCCGTCACCTCGATCACGGGCCAGGCTCCTCCGTACCTCTTCTCGATACCGGCGCCCCGCGGCGCCCGGCCGGACGCGGCCGCCGACCAGGCCGCGCACGACGTGCTGACCGCCCTTTACCCGGCCCTGAAGAGCGGCCCGGACCAGCTGCTCGCCGGCGAGCTCGCCGCCATCCCCGATACCCGGGGCAAGCAACAAGGCATCAGAGTCGGACACGTTGTCGCCAAACGGCTCATCGGCCTCCGCTCCTCCGACGGATCAGCAGCTACCCCGCCGCCGTTTGCCGCCGGAAACCAGCCGGGCGACTACCGGCCGACGCCGCCTGCCTTCCCGGCGCCGGTATTCACCAACTGGGGCTCGGTCCGGCCGTTCGTGCTCAGCAGCGGGCGGCAGTTCCGTCCCGCCCCGCCGCCGCCGATCACCAGCGCCGCCTACGCCCGCGCACTCAACCAGGTCAAGAGCCTGGGCCAGGATTCCAGCACCAGCCGCACCGCGGACGAGACCACGCTGGCCAAGTTCTGGGGCGCGGCGCCGATCTGGAACGTATGGAACGAGATCGCCCAGCAGCTCGCCGTGACCCGGCACGCCAGCCTGGAGCAGACGGTCGCCGTGTTCGCGAACCTCGATCTCGCCCTGGCCGACGCCACGATCGGCTTGTACGACGCGAAGTACCACTACCTGGTGTGGCGCCCGGTCACCGCGATCCGGCTGGGCAGCACCGCCGGCAACCCGGGCATCATCGGCGACCCGGACTGGAATCCGCTCGCGGTCACCGCGCCCGACCCCTCTTACCCCGGTGCCCACGCGACCATCAGCCAGACGGCGGCCAGCGTGCTCAGCGCCTTCTACGGTGACCGCCAGCGGCTGACCGTCACTTCGGACGGCGATCCCGGCGTCGTCAGGACCTTCGCCAGCTTCCAGGCCGCGGCCAACGAAGCCGCGCTCAGCCGGATCTTCGCGGGGCAGCACACGATGATCGACGAGGCGACCGGCCAGCAGCTCGGCCGCCACGTCGCCGATTTCGTGCTCCGCCACCTCGGGCCGGCGCGAGCCGGCGCGCGCTGAGGAAAGCGCACGCCCGCGGGAGCGGCGGATGCATCCCCTCATCCGCCGCTCCCAGGCGCGCCCGGCGCATCCCTGGCTGCACACCCGCCGCCACCCGGCAGATTGGCCGGGACTCGGCTGCCGGCGCGATGAGCCGGCGATCGCGGCCGGAGTACTGTATACCAGTCCCTCCTGAGGGAATTGTTCGCGGTCTGAGCGGCGACTACCTGGGCTGGCTGAGGATCATGCCTGATACCGATCTCGTGCGGGTCACCGTGCTGGTGAACGGCCGGCCCGAGGAGGTCCGCACCGAGCAGGACACCGCGCTGCTGTACGTGCTGCGCAATCATCTCGGGCTGACGGGCACCCGCTTCGGCTGCGGCCTTGGCCTGTGCGGCGCCTGCCTCGTGCTCATCGACGGCCGCCCCGCCTACTCCTGCGACACGCCCATGTGGGCGGTGGCGGACCGGGAAGTGACGACGGTGGAGGGGCTTGGCGCATCCGGGAGGCCGCACCCCGTCGCGCAGGCGATCATCGACGGGCAGGCGGCGCAGTGCGGCTACTGCATTTCCGGCGTGGTGGTCAGCGCCGCCGCGCTGCTGGCCGCCAACGACGACCCCAGCGAGGCGGAGGTCCGCGCCGTGCTGGACGGCAACTTGTGCCGGTGCGGCGCGCAGAACCGGATCGTGCGCGCCGTGCTCGCGGCCGCTGCCACCCTGCGGGCCGGCCAGGACGGTGGCTGATGGGGACAGCAGGTGAGCTGCCCCCATCGCTCGCGGCCAATCCCCGTCTCGGCGACTGGCTGCGCGTCCGGCCGGAGGGCGTGGTGGAGGTGCGTTCGGGCAAGGTGGAGCTCGGCCAGGGGGTGCTCACCGCGCTGGCGCAGGTCGCCGCCGAAGAGCTTGACGTCGATGTCGCCCGGGTCCGCATGGTCGCGGCCGTGACCGGCATCAGTCCCGATGAGGGCTATACGGCGGGCAGCATGTCGATCCAGCAGTCGGGTGCCGCCCTCCGCGTCGCCTGCGCCGAGGCCCGGGCGATCTACCTGGGTGCCGCCGCCGGCCAGTGGGACGTGCCGGCCGGCGCGCTCACCGTCCGGGACGGCATCATCGCCGCGCCGGGCGGACGGACCACGAGCTACTGGGAGCTGGCGGACGACGGGCTGCTTGACCGCCCGGCCACGGGGCTGGCCCAGCCCAAGGCGGCTTCGGACTACCGGGTCGTGGGCACCAGCGTGCCGCGGGTGGACCTGCCCGACAAGCTGGCCCCGCGGCCTCGTTTCGTGCACGACATGGCGCTCGACGGGATGCTGTACGGCCGGGTGGTCCGGCCGCCGTCCCGCGGTGCCGTCCTGCTCGACGTCGGCGCGGAGCCGGTGACGGCGCTGCCCGGCGTCGTGACCGTGGTGCGGGACGGGAGTTTCCTCGGCGTGATCGCCGAACGGGAGGAGGTGGCGCTGCGCGCCGCCGGCCTGCTCCGGGCGGACGCGAAGTGGCAGGAGCAGCCCACCCTGCCCGATGAGGACGACCTGCCCGCGTTCCTCACCTCCGCATCCGCGCAGGCCAGCGTCCTGGCCGAATCCGCCCCTCCCGGCGGCGCGCCGCGAACGCCTGCCGCGCGCTCGCACGAAGCCAGCTATCACCGGCCTTACCTGGCCCACGCGGCGATGGGACCGTCCGCCGCGACGGCGCTGGCCAGTACTGGGCTGGCTAGTACTGGGCTGGCCAGTACTGGGCTGGCCAGTACTGGGCTGGCCATGGACGACGCCGAGGTCCGGCTGGAGGTCTGGACGCACAGCCAGGGCGTGTACCTGCTGCGCCGGGAGCTGGCCCGGGCGCTGAAGCTGGCCGAGGAGCAGGTGCGGGTGCGGCACGCGGAGGGCGCGGGCTGCTACGGCCACAACGGCGCCGACGACGCCGCCATGGATGCGGCGCTGCTTGCCCTGGCCGTACCGGGACGCCCGGTGCAAGTGGTCTGGTCGCGCGCCGACGAGCTTGGCTGGGAGCCGTTCGGGCCGGCCGCCGTGGTCCGCATCGCCGCCGACGTTGACGCCCGCGGTGACGTCCTGTCCTGGCAGCACGAGATCTGGGGCAACGGCCACGTGACCCGGCCCGGCTCCGGCCGCTCGATCGGGCTGCTCGCGGCGAGCCACCGGGACGGCGGCGAGCCGATCGAGGCCGCGGCGGAGCCGCCGCTTGAGCGCGGCGGCGGAGCCGGCCGGAACGCCGTGCCGGGCTACGCGTTCCCGGCGTACCGGGTGGTGAATCACCGCCTGTCGGTGATGCCGCTGCGGACCTCCTCGCTGCGCGCGCTCGGCGGCTTCGCCAACGTGTTCGCGATCGAGTCGTTCATGGACGAACTCGCCGAGGCGGCGGGCCTGGATCCGGTCGAATACCGTCTCGCCCACCTCGCGGACCCCAGGGGCCGGGCGGTGATCGAGGCCGTCGTCCGGCGGTCGGGCTGGGCCAGCGGGTCCGCGCCGGGGTCGGCGGGGTCCTCGGGGTCGTCCGGATCCGCCGGCCATGGCATCGGCTACGCCCGTTACAAGAACAGCAGCGCCTACTGCGCGGTCGTCGCGGAGGTGGAGGCCGTCACCGAGGTGCGGGTGCGCCGGCTGACGATCGCCGTCGACGCCGGCCTGGTAATCAACCCCGACGGCGCCGCGAACCAGGTCGAGGGCGGCGCGATCCAGGCGACCAGTTGGACGCTGAAGGAACGGGTGCGCTTCAACCGTCTCACCGTCACCAGCGACACCTGGGACAGTTATCCGATCCTGCGGTTCTCCGAGGTGCCCGCGGTGGAGGTGGAGTTCTTGCCCGGCGGCGGGAATCCGCCGCTGGGCGTGGGAGAAACCGCGCAGGGCCCCACCGCCGCTGCCATCGGCAACGCCCTCTACGACGCACTCGGCGTCCGGGTGCGGACGCTGCCGCTCACCGGGGAGCAGATCGTCGCCGCGATGCCGGACTGACCCCAGCCGCTGCTCATCCTGCGCTGGTCATCCTGGCCGCCTTCTCTTCCGCCCGTGCCCTCGGCTGCCGCGCCCGGCCACATCCCCGCCCTAAAAGCATTTTTCGTTATTGTGGATCATTACACCTGCCATAGCGAGTGTAGCGATCCACAATAATTTCGTACCTGAGGTGCTCCAGCGGTACAGCGGGTCACCCGCTTGGGAATGCGAACGTTGGTGCTCGCGGGACGGGCACGGGTGCCTGCCGGGCGTTGCGGGCCAGGTACGGCGCCCGGGACGTGGAGCGGTATTACCCCAAGCAGGATGCCGCCGTGGAGGTTCGGCTCACCTGAACGGCCCGGTCGGGAAGGGCGGACTGTGAGCCGGCCTCCACGGCCGCGACCGCGGCCCTGTCGCCGGAGTCAGGGTCGCCGGAGTCAGGGTCGCCCGGGGCGGAGTCGCCGGGGTCAGGGTCGCCGGGGTCAGGGTCGCCGGGGTCAGGGTCGCCGGGGTCAGGGTCGCCGGGGGCGGAGTCGCCGGGGCCGGGGAAGAACGGTCCTCCGGCTGAGCAGGGCGGGCCAGTGACGGCGGAACGGGATCGCGGTCGCCAGGATCAAGACCAGGCCGAGGATGCCGCAGCCCAGGGGGCCGGTCACCCGCAGCGTGCCGATCAGGGCAGCGTTCTTGCTGGCCAGGGCGGCCAGCTGGCGCTGGCTCGGGTCCGACATCTTCAGGTCCATGTCGGCTACCACCAGCTTGCCCCGGCCGCCAGGGCCGCGGAGCTCGGACAGGACCCGCTGCTCGATGTCGATGACGACGCCGGTCCTCGGATCGACCCAGAAGGTGTTGTCGGCCTGGTAGTAGCGGTCGGCCACGACGTTGCCGCCCTGGCCGCGCAGGCCCAGCAGCGACGAGGGGACCCCGGCCAGCTGGGCGACCCGGGTGGGCGGTATGTGCTGGTCGAACCGGTAGGTCCGGACGCCCTGGACGGTCGCCGTGCCGCGGTAGGTCGCCGGCCAGGCCGACGCGGCGTTGACGTCGAAGACCTGATACGTGGCCTGGCGCACGCCGATCGGCCAGAACAGCCCGATGCCGTGCTGGCGGATCCGGGTGTCGTCGTTGACCGCCGCCCCGCAGCAGTCGCGCAACTGCCCGGTGCGCCGGTCGAAGGCGGCACGCTGGTAGGTGCTGTTCACCTGCACGCCGCGCTTGCGGTCGGCGAGGGTCGCGAACGAGTCCCACACCGCCGTCGTGCCGGTGCTGGCCCCGGGGTTCCCGCGGATGGTGAGGGTATAGGTGAGGGTGGCGCCGTGCCGGGTCGTCAGGGCCCCCTCGTCGAAGTAGGAGGCGCCCGCGGCCTGCAGGGTGTCCGTCTGGTACAGATCGGCGGGTGCGGCGATCAGCCGGGGCGCGGCGTAGAAACGCAGCAGCAGGCCGAATACCGCCAGGAACGCCCCCAGGCCGGCCAGGGCCAGCCGGCCCCGGCCGTGGCCCCGCGGTCTGGCCATTGTGGCGGAGGCGGCGGGTGGCGACCAGGCCCGATTGGGCGCCTGTTCGGATGGGAGCATCGGTTCCTCCACGGCGGCGGGGTGGATGAGGTGCGGCGGTTAGGCTGCGTCCTCGCCGGAGCCGGCGGTCTCCTCGCGGACCGCGCGGCCGCGGGGAGTGATCGCGGCCTGGTCGGCGAACGAGCGCCGCGGCGCACCCGCGGGAGCGTGCGCGTCGGCGAGGTGGCTGGCCAGCACGTCGCGCAGCGCCACCTGAAGGGTGGTCAGCGCGCCGCCGGCGGCGGCCCGGCGGAGCAGGTCCCGGTGGTGGTCGTCGCTCACCGTCTCGCCCTGGTCGGCGAGCATGACCGGGATGCCGTCGCGGACGCGGTAGAGCCGGCGCAGCCGCGGGTTGTACAGGACCCTCTCTTCGGCGAGGTACAGCAGGGCCTGCTTGTCGATGGGGCAGGCCAGCAGGTTGAGCAACAGCGGGTCCAGACTCATGGCAGGGGCCTTTCCGTGGTAAGAGGCGGGACGGGGCGGTGACGGGCATGCCGCCGGCCGCCGGGGCGGCGCCCGGCGGCACCCCGTTCGGCCGCGACAGTAAGGATCACCGGCACGGCCACGGCGGCGGCACCGCCCGCCAGCCGCATGGCCAGCGGGGCCGGGCCTGCAGGCAACCGCTCGTGGAACAGCCACGAACCGATGACGACGAGGTATCCGGTGCTGATGATGTTCGACGTGGGCAGGATGACGGAGGCCTTGCTGCGCTGGAGCGCCGTCTGGAACAGGCACATCCCGGCCGCGGAGCAGGCGAGCATGGCGTACAGGTAAGGCGACAGGACGGCGGCGACCAGGAGCCCGTCACCGCGGTGGGGCGGCACCACCGCGCCCGCCCTGGCCGCCGCGGTGTGGATGGCAAGAGCAGCAGCCGGGGCGGCCCTGCGGGTGAAGATCGCGACCGACAGGGCCTTGAGAGCGAGCCCGGCGACCCCGTACATCAGCCCGGCGCACAGACCGTAGCTGACGCCGCTGACCGGGCGGCGGTGCCGGCGGCCGGCCGCCCGGTGCAGCCAGCCGTACATGACCAGGCCCGCCAGACAGGCGGGAACCGCGGCCGCCGCGATGGCGATTCCGGCCGCGTGGGCTCCCGCGCCCGCACCGCGGCCGACCGACAGGCCCAGCAGCAGCACCGCGACGGCGATGACGGCGATGCAGGCCAGCTCGGCGCGCCCGAGTCGTTCGTGCAGCACCAGCCGGGAGAAGACGATCGTCACGACCACGCCGCAGGCCTGCAGCGGCTGGGCGACCGTCAGCGGTACCAGGGACAGCACCAGGACCTGCAGGACCAGGCCGCCGCAGATCAGGGCGAAGCCGGCCAGCCAGTCCGGCGCGGTGAACAGCGTGCGCAGCAACTGCCAGAGGTGATGCGCGTCGATGGCGGGCAGGCTCGCCAGAGCGCGCTTTTCCAGGATGAAGCCGAAGTTATAGATGACGGTGGCCGCGACGGCCAGGATGATCCCGGGATGAGCGATCACGGCGGGCTCCCCTGAGGCAGGGCGGCCAGCTCGGCGAGCACCCGGCAGTAGCCGGCGGTGAAATCCGCCGCGGCGCCGGCGTCCATGAGCGCGTGCCGGTAGTGGACACACAGGTGCAGCCGGCCGCCGGCCGTCACGGCGCCCGCCGCCAGGCCCCGCGGCATCGGGGCGGGGCCGGAGAACCACAGCGGTTCCTGGCCGCTGCCGCTGAAGCTGGGCGGATCGAGGAGCACGCCCAGGTTGCTGACCAGTGAGGTATCGGTGCACACCGGCCGGGCGAGGCGGCGGGCCAGCCGCGCCGCCTGCCGCTTGACCGCGACCGGCGCCCACCGGGCGGCCAGCAGCCTGCTCACCGCGTCCAGGCCGGTGCGGGGCTGCAGCTTGCCCGTCCTGGTCTGGGCCGCGACGTGCGCGAGCAGGGCGGCCGGGTCGGCCCGGTGGGCGGGCCGAGCGGTCACCCTGATCAGCCGCGACTGGTTACCGGGCCCGTCCCAGCGCCGCCGCGGGTCCCGGCCGTTGACGGGCACCGTGATGCGGATGGTCCCGCTGCGCTGGCCGTGGGCCGCGTTCCAGCGGTCCACGGCGAGGATCATCGCCGCGACGAGCAGATCGTTGACCGTGGGGTACGGGCCGCTGCCCGGCCGGGCCGGCCGGGGAACAGGAACCGGTTTGTGCACGAAACCGTACCCGGGCCGGCCGGGCTGGCCGCCGTGCCCGGCGATCCGCGTCACGGTGCCCGGCAGCGGGGGCAGCCCGGGCCTGCGGCCGCCGCGCCATGCCGCCGCCCGCCCGCGCCGGGACCAGACCGGCGGGACCGGCGGCGGGACCACCGGCGGGACCACCGGCGGGACCACCGGCGGGACCACCGGCGGGACCGGCCCAGGGCCGGGCAGCGACGACAGAAGGGCCGGCGGAGCGGCCAGCAGCCCGGTGCCCGCCGCGTCCCGGTAGCCGGCGCAGATCGCGGAGAGCAGGGCCAGGCTGGAGACGCCGTCGAAGGCGGCGTGGTGGACCTGCACGATCACGACATCGTGCGCAGGTCCCACCGCCAGCAGCACCCGGACCGCGGTGTCGGTCAGGGACATCGGCCAGGCGGACAGCTGTTCTCGCAGCGCGGACAGCTGACCGGGGCTGCCCCATCCGGCCACGGTGAGCAGTCCGGGCGCGGGACGCACACCGGGCGGGCCGGCTTCCCAGCGCAGGCGGCGGCTCCATCGGGAGGCGGCGGTCACGTGCCGCCGCGCCGACGGGTCGGCGGCCAGCGCGCCGGCCAGCGCCGCCGCCAGCGCCGCCGGGTCCAGGTGGCCGCCGGCCTGCGTCTCGAGCTGCACCAGGCTGGGCTCCTGACCGCTCTCGAGGTAGACGTCGAGTTCCTCGATCGGGGCGAACGGCCAGGACGCCGGGCCGCCGGGTGCGTCCGTGAGCGTGGTCACCCGCCGTCCCCCTCGTCCCTGGGCCCGGTGCTGGTCCGGCGGTGCATGCCCCGGGCGGCCGGCGTCAGCGCGGCGGCCAGGGCGGTCAGCGCCGCGGCCTGGGCCGGCCAGCCGAAGGCTCCGGCGCCGGCCTGCGGGCCGTGGCCGAGGCTGGTCAGGGCCAGCGCCCCGGCCAGGCACATCGCGGCGAAGGCCAGCCACGGCACCCATCGCGGCCGCCACCAGCCCAGCGCCAGTACCGCCGGAACCGCGGCCACGGCGGGCCCGCCGGCCAGGGCCAGCACCACCGCCGCGGCCGCCACCGCGAGCCAGTACCCGAGCGGACCGAGGGCAGGTGAGGCGGGACCAGAGCCCGCAGTGCCAAAGCCCGCAGTGCCGGCGCCCGCGGGCGCCGGGCCCGGCCGCAGCCGCGGACGGCGCCGCCAGGGCCAGGCCGCGGCGGCGATCAGCAGGCAGACGGCCAGCGCGGATCCGGCCAGCAGCCACCGGTATCCGGTCGCGGGGGTGAAGGCCATGACGACCCGGCCGCCGCCGCCAGCCGGCACGATGAAGGCCTGCTGCCAGCCGTCCAGGGTCACCGGCGTGAGCCGGTGGCCGTTGAGGGTGGCGCTCCAGCCGGGGTTGGCCACCTGGTGTACCTCCAGGTACGACTGGCCGCCAGGGCCGATCGTCGCCGTGCGGTACTCGGCTCCCCACGAGCCGATCCGCAGCGGGCGAGCCGCGGTGGACGATGCGGCGGGCACAGCGGGAGCCGCGCTCAGGCTCAGGTCGGTGACGGCCAGCGGCACGCCGGTCCCCGGCGAGGTCAGCCAGTGCCGGCCCGGGCTCAGCGTCAGCGTCCCCCCCTTGGTGCACAGGTGCAGCGGCAGCGGGGTCAAGCCGGTGAGGTCGTTCACGGTACCGGACACCGACGTTGCGTAGGTGTGGCCGTCCACCGTCACCGGCGGGCCCTGCCCGCAGCCGAGCGTGACGGGAGCGGTGGCGGCGGGCAGGGCGGCCCTCAGGCCGGCCAGCGCGGGCACGCTGAGCCTGGCCAGCCCGACCGGCAGCTGCTGGGCCTGGCCGACCAGCGGGTTATCGGCGGTGGCCGGCATCACGCCGGGGAAACTGACGTCCAGCTGGTCGGTGACCAGCGGCGCGAAGCGCAGGACGCCGCTTTCCGGCACCGGCACGTCCCGGGTTCCGCCGGGGCTGCTGATCAGCACGCGGGTCGGTTCGGCGGCGATCCCCACGGTCGATGCCACCAGGTCGATCTCGCTGACCGTCCGCTGCCCCTTCCAGCGCAGGTGCAGGGTGGCGTGCGGGCCGGCCGCCAGCCAGCCGGCGCCGCTGCTCTGCAGGAGGTTCTCCGGTCGGAGCGCGGGCAGCGAGCCGAAGGTGGAGCTGGCCGTGATGTGCAGCTGCGCCGGCGGCCCCGGGCCGGCCCGGTCCAGGAGCGCGTTGAGCGCCGCGCCGGGCACGGCGGTGACGCTCGCCGATACGGCGAAGCGCTGGGCGGCGGAGGTGGTGAAGGTCCGGTCGAGGGACGGTTCCGGGGGCGCGCCGGGCAGGCCGAACGTCGTGGCGGTGTCGCGGTGGAAGCTGAAGGAAGGGGCCGGCCCGGCCGGGTCCTGCGCGGGCTGAAGGAAACGGGTGACGCGCACGCCGGGCACGGTGACCTCGCTGAGGCCTGCGCCGGGCCCGCCGGGAGTGCCGCCGCGGGCGGCGGCGATGGTGATCCGCAGCCAGCTCGTGGTGCCCGGCGGGACGGTGACCGGCTGGGGCGTTCCGGTGACCCGCGTGCCGGTGGTGGCGCGGCCCGCGGCGGTGGTGATGACCAGCCGGGTCGCCACCGGCCGCGGGATGTCATCAAGCAGCCGCACCGTCAGCGGCCCGGACAGGCGCAGCGGGCGGCTGAAGCCGATCTGGATCCACTGCCCGCCGGCCTGGCCGGCGCTCGCCTCGGTCCAGGCGGTGGACGGGTCGCCGTCGAACGCATTCACCGGGTCGCCCTGCGGTACCTCCCACAGCCAGGACCCCGCGGAGGAGGCCGTGACGCTGGCCGCGCCGGCGAGCACGGCGACGGTCTGATGCCCGGCGGTGCCGGCCGGCTGGAGCCGGCGGGGCGGCTGGCCCGCCGCGCCTTGCGGGTTATCCGGCGGGATCGTGCCGGTCGCGGTGTAGGTATAGGAGGTGTTGCGGGTGGGCAGGCCGAACACGGTGTCGGCGCGGCGCAGCCCGTCGGTGACGTCCTGCCGGGCCGCGGGCTGGCCGGCGCCGGTGTCCTGGCCCGCGATCACCGCAGCCTGGTGGCCCAGCATGCCCTGGGCCGTCAGCTGCAGCAGCGAGGCCGGGCCGCCGTCGACGAGCGTGGTCGAGGCGGCGGGCAGGACGGCCGCCAGCCCGGTCGGCCGCTCGGCCGGATTGGCGGCCTGGAAGATCTCGACCGGGGGATACTGCGGCTCGACCGCCTCCACCTGCAGGGCGGTCCCCGGGCCGGCCGGGCCGGCCGGACCTGGCGGGCCGAACGCGGCGACCCGGGTGAACCCCGATGCGGCCAGCGCGGCGTGCACCACGGTCGGCGGGGTGTAGCCGAGCTGGGCGGGATCCAGGTCGTTGCGGACCAGGACGTAACGGATCCCGGCCCGGGCCAGGTAACCGGTCAGGCCCGGCGAGGCGGCGCCCGATTCGACGGCCTGCTCGGCGCCGGCCAGCAGGTCGCTGACCCCGCCGCCGCTAAATGGCACCAGGTTGCGCTGCACCCACGGGGAGCGGGCCAGCGGCTCGAGCGGTTCGTCGATGGGCTGTCCCCAGGCGTAGATGCCGTGCGAATCGGCCGGCACCATCAGGGTCGTCTCGGTCTTGCCGTGCGCGGCCAGCCACGTCGCGGCCTGCTGCCAGTAGCCGGGTACCTGGCGGAACGAGCCGGGCTGCAGCACTTTCCCGGTCAGGTAGGGCAGGCCCAGGCCGGCCAGGACCACCACGGCGGCGGCGCAGGCGGCGCGGCGCGCGGCCGGCCGCGGCCACACCCCGCGCGCCAGGACGTGCGCCATCCCCAGCGCGAGCACCACGGCCAGGGCCGGCTCGATCTTGAAGACGTTGCGCAGCGCCGACGCCGGCCCGTCCAGCAGCGCCTGGACCTGGTGGTGCAGCGGGCCGCCCAGCGGTCCGGCGTAGCCGGCCAGCGCCCACAGGGCGCCGACGGCGGCGGTGCCGCGCAGCCATACCGCTTCGGGCAGGTCGCGGCGGGCCAGCCCGGCCAGGCCCGCCGCGGCCGCGACGGCGCCGCCCGCCACCGCCCACGCCGTGCCCGTCATCACCGAGCCGGCGGTCAGCCACGGCTGCCCGAAGTTCAGGTACGCGACCCAGTTGCCGCTGCCGCGCAGGGCCGTCGCCGCCGACATGGTCTGGGTGGTGTTGGCGGCCTGCTCGATGTAGGGCAGGAAGTTGAAGCCGTACCTGGCCTGGTACAGCAGCGGCACGAGCCACCACGACGTGGCCAGCAGCACCGCCGCCGCCCACCAGGCCGCCAGTACCCGCCGGCGTCTTCCTGGCCGGGTCAGGACGTACAGGCCGGCCGGGACGAGGGCGGCCAGCGTGGAGGCCGCGTTGACGCCGCCCATGCACGCCACGACGAGGCCCGACCGGGCCGCCGCCGTCCGGTCGCTGCCGGCGTCACCGACGGCGCCGGAGCGGGCCAGCGGCAGCACGGCCCACGGGGCGAGCAGGCCCGGCAGCACCCCGGCCGAGGCCGAGCCGACCAGGATGGTGAAGGTCGGCCACAGCGCGAACGCGGCCCCGGCCAGCAGCCGCGTCGGCCGCGATCCGATGCCCAGGGCCTCGGCCAGCTTGACCGGGCCCCAGAACGCCAGCACGAGCAGCAGCGACACCCACACCCGCTCGGTCAGCCACACCGGCACCTGCAGCAGGTGCGCGGCCAGGTAGAAGGCGCCCATCGGGAAGGCGTAGCCGATGTACTGGTCCTGCAGCGCGCCGAACCACTCCAGCGGGTCCCACAGATGCCACAGCTGCCGGTAGAAGCCCACCGGGTCGATGTCCACGCCCAGCTTGGTGTCGAACGTCATCCGGCCGGGGTCCGCCACGATCAGGGCGGCCAGCACCACGACCCACGCCACCACGGTCCAGCGCAGGCCGGCCCGTTCCGCGGCCTCGCCCCAGCGGCGCCGCGGGCGCCGGGGCGGCGGGCTCCCGCCGTCCGAGGAGCCGGGCTGATGGCGGAGGATCTCCTCGAGCGAGAGCCGCTGCGTCGTCGTCACGCCCGCCGCCGCAGGATGACCAGGAGGTTCCACGTCAGCAGTTCGCGCAGCCCGGGCAGGTAGATCAGGAACCGGCAGCAGCGCGGGTAGTAGCGGGGCCGCGCCTCGACCACCGTGACGTCGGCCCGGCGGCGTACCAGGGCCAGGACGCGGCCCACGCCGAGCGGAAACATCGTCTGCCCAAACAGGTTCTTGGGCTCCCGGCCGTGGCAGCGGGCGTAGCGGCGGGCCGCGTAGTCGCCGCCCAGGTAGTGGAAGGGGGCCGTCTCGTGGCCGCCCCACGGTGACAGCCAGGCGGTGTAGGACAGGTAGACCAGCCCGCCGGGCCGGGTCACGCGGATCATCTCGTCGATGAACCCCGCCGGGTCCTTCACGTGCTCGAGCACGTTGCAGGAGAAGCAGACATCCACCGTGGCGTCGGCCAGCGGCAGCCAGTAGCCGTCACCGATCA